>Ga0172379_10009397_pt1 | contig 12079 bp, 9 predicted proteins | sample GrowelOW334metaG_FD_119756 | JGI IMG/M metagenome (GOLD analysis project Ga0172379, IMG submission 119756) | Groundwater microbial communities from an aquifer near a municipal landfill in Southern Ontario, Canada - Groundwater well OW334 metaG | ecosystem: Environmental > Aquatic > Deep... | reverse complement strand
ACGCCTTGAAGCGTGGCATCTTCCACCACGATGTAGGGATTGGCGAAATCCGCCTTATCCCCCTCAAGGTGATGGTCGATAGCTGATGTTGGAAATTTCATTCCGCTGGCAGTAGAGATAATAGTGGTCGTTTCGTTTTCCTTGATCAGGTTTTCCTCTCTCGCGCGGACCGCCCCGCTGGCGGCGATTGCGCCTTGCGGGCAGAGATCGCAACCGGCCCGGTTAAAACGAGCGCGCGTCCGCTGGATTTCCAAATCGTCGACTTCGAAGAACAGCAGACGCGGAAAATGTTTGTAGAGCAGTTCGACCCGGGGGAAGGAGACCGGGTCCTGGATGTTGGTCGCGCTGGCGATCGTGTCATGGAACGGTCCCGGCTCGTATTTGGTGAAACCGGAACGCGCCCAGCGAACAAGGGTATTCGTATGCTTGGGCTGCGTGATGCCGATGCCGGGCAGACGATCGATGAGGCCGAGTGCCTTCGCCCGCAGGCAGGAGAGCATTTGAGCGGTCACGTTACCGGCATTGCCGACCGGCAGGAAGATCCAGTCCGGTGCCTGCCAGCGCAGATCCTGGAAGATTTCAAGGGAGATTGACTCCTGGCCCATGATTCGGAAAGCGTTGGCAGAATTGACCAGCACCAGCTTTTTGTTACGGGCGCAGAATTCCTTGATCAGGCGCATACAGCCGTCGAAGCCATCTTTGTGCTTGATGGCGACGACCGTCGCGCCGAACATCATGGCCTGAGCCAGTTGTCCAGGCGAGATTTTCTCGTACGGCAGGAAGACGTAGCAGCCGAGAACGTCCCGGTAGTAGGCGGAAAAGACGGCGGCCGAAGCGGATGTGTCGCCGGTCGAGGCGCAAGCGACCGCCTCGATTTTGAGTTCCGGATGCTGGATCTGCAGGCGCCGCGCTTCGGATATCGCCATCGGCATGCCCCGATCCTTGAAGCTTTCGGAAGGCCCCTGGCCTTCCATCTTGATGAACAGGTGCTTCAAGCCGACCTCGCGCCTGAGCCAGCCGGGCGGCTCGAACAGATCGGTCCGGCCCTCTCGGAGCGAGAGGATCGCATCGGACGGAAAGCCCGGTACCAGATGCTCTTTCCACATGAATACGCCGCTCTCGTACGGGTAACGTCGTGAGGTGTAACCATAACGGATGTCATCAAAATGCTTCCGTGCTTTACGGCCGTGACCGATCATGCGGGAGATGAATTCCTCGTCCCGCACCGGCATGAACAACCCGCCGCACTTGTCGCAGTCGATGATGTTATTGTCGTGGTCCTTGATGTTACCGCACTTGATGCACGCCAGGTGAAATCGCAACTTCGGTTTTCGCACGCCGCCTCGCATAGCGCCTCCTTTAGGCTGAGATGTGGAATGTACGAAAAAAAGCCAAACAGTAAAGCTTGACCTCCTTTTCCATAGTTTTTTGACTTTCTTGTACCGCCACGGGGAATCGAACCCCGATTACCAGGATGAGAACCTGGCGTCCTAACCGTTAGACGATGGCGGCATATGATCAATTTGGATGATGAATCAGGTCAAAATACTATGGACGAAATCAGAGTGGCCGCGGATGAAGGACTCGGCCGATGTCTCATGTTTGCCTTCCAGTTTAAGTTTTTCAAGCACCAGAGCATCTATACCGCACTGGATCGCGATCACATGATCGGTGAGAAAAATCTGGCCTGGCTTATATGCTTCTATCTTATGCGGCGTTCTTTCAACTTGGATGATCTTGATGATTTTTAATACGCGGTTCTGCCAGAGCGTCCAGGCGCCGGGCCACGGATGCATCGCTCTGGTAAAGCGTTCAATTTCCACGGCCGACTTATTCCAGTCGATACGTCCGTCCTCTTTTTTCAGCATGCCAACATAACTTGCTTCCTTATTATCTTGCGGTACCGGTTTCAAGTCGCCGTTGATGTAGCTCCACAATGAAGGAATTATGGTCTTACCTCCCAGTTCGGACAGTTTCGCAAACAAACTTTCAGCAGTCTCGTCAGGCGCGATCGGAATAGTAAATTTTGCGATGAGCGGACCGGTATCGAGATTCTTATCCATCTTCATGATCGTGATGCCGGTCTCCTTGTCGCCGTTCGCGATCGCCGCCTGGATGACGGAAGCGCCCCTGTACTTGGGCAGAAGCGAGCCATGGATATTGATACAGCCATAGCGCGGTATCGCGAGTATCTCCTCCGGTACGATCTTAGCATAAGCCGCTACGACCATAACATCGGGCGAGAGCCTCTTGAGATCATCGGCGATTTCAAGCATCTTTACGGGTTGCATCACCTTAAGATTTCGTTTCAAGGCTTCGACCTTGATCGGCGGCGGTGTCAGGATCTGATCTCTGCCGATCGGTTTATCCGGCTGGCAGATCGCGGCCAGGCATTCGAACCGGCTGTCCGAGAGAAGCGCCCTGAAAGCCGGCAGGCCGAAGTCCGGCGTACCGACAAATATGAATTTTATCTTATTTTCCATCGGTTTTTTTCAATCCTTCGTTTTTTATCGGTCGCATCTTATCGATGAATAATATGCCGTCCAAGTGGTCGATCTCATGCTGCAGAATGCGCGCCAAGAGACCGCTCGCCTCCAGCTTTTTCCTGTTGCCAGCCAGATCGAGATAAGAACTGCTGATTTTTTTATGACGCCTGACCTCGCCGTAGACGCCCGGCACCGAAAGACAACCTTCTTCGCCCCACTCACGCAGCCAGGATTTTTTCCTGATCTGCGGATTAATGAGACATATAGGTCCGTCCGCGGTGTTGACGGCGATGAGCCGGATATTGAGCCCGATCTGCGGCGCGGCCAAGCCGACTCCGTCAGCTTCAAGCATCAGCTCTTTCATTTCAGTCATCAATGCTTTTATCTTTTTGGATCTTATCTGTGCCGGCTCGATCTCTGTCGATTTTTTTCGTAAGATCGGGTCCGGCAGGGTGATGATTTTCAATTTTTTCATAACTTCATTCAGACATCGGAACCGTTATAATTTAACACGATTTATCAATGCCGTCAATCGTTTGACAAGGCTCAAATCCGGGTGTTATGATTTAAATAAGCCAAAAAAAGGAGGTAGCCAGTGCTCCTATCCAAGAAAATCGCTTGCGGCTGCCTATTTTTTTAATATACATGGCAGCAGTGTACTTGTGTGTGAAGTACGAGGAGTATAAATTCAAGAAAGAACAGCGCCAGAGACCACCCAATGATTCGGGCCTCTCCGGCCGCTAACCGCGCGATGGGCAACTCCATCGCGTTTTCCACTTATGGGCATAGATGTAGGATTCGAAAAGATCGGCGATATGCTAGATAAGAAAAAGTCAGTCAAACCGCCCGCTTACGCCTGGCAAGACTTGGCCTTGCGGGTGATTGAAGAACTTGGCATACCGGATAATAAACGCGGATCAGTCTTCAAAGTTTGCAAAGAACATCCGCGCCAGTTCATTGAGCTTAGCATCGCCGATACCAAAGAGCTCTGCAAGACCGGCGAGCGCTGGAAATATTTTTTTAAGATTATAGAGAGCAAGGAGAGCATATAACAATTGACATCTGACTTCTGACATCTTAACGTGAACTCAATAAAAAAACGGAATTAACTATCCGTTTTTTTAAAGCTATCAGCTAACAGCTAACAGCTATTAGCTATAACTTGAAGTTTATCATCAGGTAGCCGACGCCGAAAGGCGCTTCATACGAAAGTTTCTGCGGTTCATGCTTTATGCCGTCGATGATTCCGAGCAGGATCGCGATAGATTTAAGTCCGCATTCGCTGGCTTCAGTGATGAGTTTTTTGTTCAGGAGAAAAATATCAGAATATTGTTTTTTCAGGATAAGCTCGCATATCTTTTGGTCGAACTTCGCGCCCTTTGGCGAAAAGCCGGCCGGCGCTCCTTTGGACAGGCGATGCGACAGGTCGCCGGACGCGATGACGGCGACTCGCTCCTTATGATAAGTAAGCTCACGATTCAAAAGCTGGCCGAACTTGAAATGGTTCTCGAGGTCTAGGCCGGAGTAATATAGCGGAATAATTTTTACCTGCGGCAGTGATTTGGCCAGCAGGAAAAGCGGCACGGCCGATCCGTAATCAAGCGCGTTTTGACTGATCAGCTGGAGCGGCGCCTTGGTTTCCAGGTTTTCGCGTATCCGATGCGCCAGGCCGACATCACCCTTGAAACGAAGCTTGGTGGTAAAATCTCCGAACTCTTCGAAGCTGGCAGAGAATTCAGGGCTTAGATTCATGGAAAAGGCCTGTGATTGCACATGACCATGCGGCGAGATGATTAAAATCGTGTCCACGCGGCTGGTGTACAGGTTTTCTTCGAGCTTCTTGAAGGCATCCGCTGTTATTTTCAACTGGCCGATATTTTCCTTGCCGATGGAAGGGATCAAGAGAGGCGGATGCGGGACGATGGCGGAAAAGACGATGGACATAATAATAAAACCTTTGACTTTTAACATTTGACATCTGACTTTATAATTTTGGTCAAATGTCAATTGTCAGATGTTAATTGTTCATTATTGCGACGGTGGAGGTGGCGGTGGAGGTCGCGGTATCAGTGATCGTCTGGCTTGAGCTGGAGCCGATTTTGACATTGGCTTCGGAGAGCGCCGGACCTTCCGGATATAGATATAGGACTTTGGGCGGAACTGAAATGATGTTATTCCAGCTATAACCAAGTTTTTCGAATACTGCTCCCGACGTGATCGGCAACTTTTTGCCGTCGGCAACGACATAGACGGCGCTCGATAAAGACGAGCTCAAAAGTTCACCGTCATCGAAGACGACAGGGTCGACAGTTTTAAACGCATCGAGTTTGTTAGGATCTGTCTTGACGATCTTGTAAGCTTTGAATTTGGTCTTGAGAAAAATAGCGTCCAGGATCGGCGCCTTCTTGCCGTCCATCACGAAATAGACGCCGCCGGTCTTCTTGTTCTGTAAGAGGGAACCGGTCGCGTAAGTCGTGGTGGCGGTGATAGGCGTGCCTTCTTTGAAGGCGTTGATATCCTCCCAGCTGGCGTTTTCGACCTCCTCCGGGTTGAAGCCGGTATTCTTGAAGGCTTTGGTAGAGGCAAAGCCGCGTCGCGAATCGCCGACGATCAGGAAGATCGTACCGCGAGGCGAGCGGACCAGGGCGTATTGCGGGAATTTGATCGGCGCGCCCTTCTCATAGCCGTCGAGATCCGATTTGGAAGCGATGACGATCTTGTTCAGGTCATATCTAGTCGTCAGCGCGCCCTTGGAAGTGAACGGCCGCTTTTTTCCGTCCTGGATCAGCCAGACGCCGGTCTCACCCTTGACCTGCAGCAGCGTGCCGTTCGGGTAGGGGCGGAAACGGGAAAAATATCTCTGCCAGAGTTTGAAAAAATTATAATTTCCGTTGTAGACATGGGGCGTGTAATTGTAAAGCGCCGCCGTCGCCTGATTTACCGGCGTGACTACCATCGGCTCGCGATTGGTGTTGGTCACAGTGTAGGTATTGCCGGTTTTGTAATTATAAAGTTGCGGATTGTCCATGTAATCGCGGAATTGGAGCGTGGCCGAGTTGACCTGCTTCCAAAAACCGCGCCAGCGCTCGTTGCACGCCTGGTTATCGAAACAGCCATAGCCGACCGCCCAATCAAGCGAACTCTGCGTCGGCGAGGCGTCTTCGACCAGGCTCTGTTCTTTCTGCAGGAGCACTAGTATGAACTTCGGATTCACCTTGTTGACTTGCGCCCGATCATAAATTATTTCAGCCGCGCTCTTTACCGGGCCGGTGCAGGGCCGTTGATTCAGCACGTCGTCATCAGTGCAGGCGGCGATCCGGTAGTTAGCCAGATAACCGTTTTTCGCCGCGAGAAACTGTTTTACCTCTTCCAGCGTCATGGAGCCGGAATCGAGAATCTCCTGGTCGCCGATGATGTAATTCGGGTCGAAAACAACGATATCATCCTGCGCGACCGCGTATTTTCCCGCCAGCAAAGATATGACAATTGCAATCAACAAAATGTAATGATTATCTTTTTTCAACATAAAAAAAGCTAATGAGGTTGTTAGCAAATTATACCGATATGATTTAATTATTATACTATAAAAATAGTCTGAAAACAAATCAAAATATGATCGAGAATTCATGGAATGTTGGTTTTATGCTATAATTAGTTCATAATCATTGATTGTGGATAAGATGAACGAGATAATATACAAATACTTTTCAGAGAACAAGGATAATTATCCGTTACCCGTTCTGGCCGAACAGCTCACTAAGTCAGGATACGCGCAGACGGAAATTCAGGAAGTTTTGGATTATCTGAAGCGCGAATCATCAGTCCTGACCCGAAGCACCTCTTCCTATGATTTTTGGAATTTTAAAACAAAACTGATCTATCAAAAATCTTCCCAGAAATGGAAAGATTTTTTGTTCGGCTTTTTTTCTTCCAGGATATTTTTTTGGGTGTTAGCATTTGTTCTCAACATGTCTCTCGGCCGATATTATTTCGAATACGGTATATCTGCCAGTGTGATTTTTTATCAGGTTGTTAACCTGATAGTTGTTGCCGCGTTTATCTATTTCTTCAGGAAAAGGAAATTGATAATCTGGGGTATTGCCGTAAATTTTATCCTGGGTTTTCTCGGCAATTTCTTGGGAATGTTCAGTCTCTATTTTTGATATTTATTTATGAAGTCGGATAAAAAACTGCTACTCGGCGGTGTCGCGCTGGTATTAATGGTCAGCGTGGCGATTTTTGTTATCGGCATCGCGAATTATGCGCCTCCGCCAAGAGCGGTTGAAAAAACACCGAGTCCTGTTGCAAATGGTAATGAATTTAATGGTGGAACGAAGAGGATGAATCTAGCAGACACATATTACCCGATCCAGGCCACCTCTACCATCTTTGAGCAACAAAACCGATCAAATAATGCAACGAGTTCCGTTTCGTATCCGGCTAATAATGGAGCTTACATTTCTTCATCATCTGCTGATTCACAGTTCGGTAAAGACAATGGCGCGCCATCTTTTGGAAATAATCGTGCTCAGCCAAATTCAAATATAGATAAAGTGATAGATCAAAATGATGTTTTCGAGGCGACAATTAGTGTTAAAAATACCGGTGGCAATGTTGTGCCTGGAGCGTCGTGTGTTTTGTGGGTTGATTATGGAGTCTATGATAAGCAACAAACCGGTACCAGAGAGTTATATAAAAATATTACCGACAATTCGGGAAAATGTTTCTTTTATAATTTAACAACCTACGCCAGCTATTATCAGGTGGTTATCTTCATACCGAATCAGACAGAAGCCGCGGGTTCTGTAAATATTTTCAATATGCAGCCGAAGGATAGCTTGTATCGGGATATAGTCATAAGCTCCAATACGACATTATGCACCGATTCGGATAATGGCATTGATATGTATAAGGTGGGCGTAGTGAGCCGAGGCGGATTTATGCATTATGATGAGTGTAAGATAAAAAATAATTCCGTTGATAATACTTATCGCTACGTCCAGTCATGCGATCAGGAAGCTGGCAATTGTTACGTAGCTGAGGGTAGGTGCAATCTTGCCACAACCTGGGATGGGGTAGCCGGCATGGAAGAAGTAATAATGTTGTGCCCCAGCGGTTGTCGTGACGGTGCGTGTATAAAAAATTAATTTAAATTTGAATATGACGGGAAACATTGGATTGAACATGAACCAGGGAACGGCCGAAATCAATGATAAACTTGCTCTTATCTTAAAAAAAATTGAAGAGCAGGATAAACGGATAGATCTGCTGGAGCGGGTCGTGGTCGCGGGCGCTGACCATCACGTCTCAACCTCGGCGTTGATGTCGGCGGTTCCACCGCCACCACCACCGCCACCACCGCCACCAAAGCTCGGAGATAATGGCTTGACGGAATCAGTAGAGAAGATGATGGTTGGAGAAACCTCGATTGAGCAGAATATCGGCGGTATCTGGTTTGCCCGGATCGGTATAGCCGCACTGGTCCTCGGCATATCTTTTTTTCTCAAATATGCTTTTGATAACGATTGGATCGGGGAAACAGGCCGCGTGTTGATCGGCATCTTCTCCGGCCTGGCTCTGCTCGCCTGCGGCGAGAAGACTATCCGAAAGTATTTCGTCTACGGTCAGATTATGGCGGGAGGCGGTATCGTTGGTCTCTATCTTTCGCTTTTTTCCGCCTTCAACTATTATCACCTGATCGGCCAGGCGGCCGCGTTTATCTTTATGGCCGTAGTCACGGTGATCGGAATCGCTTTGAGCATCCGCTATGGTGCCTTAGCTCTTATTTTAGTTTCAATCGTCGGCGGTTTTGCCACGCCATATCTCGTTTCTACCGGCGTGAATAATCAGTTAGCCCTGTTCGGCTATGTGATATTGCTCGATCTGGCCATCTTAGTAGTTTCCTATTTCTATAAATGGCGGGAATTGAATTTTGTCGGTCTTGTCGGCACGATGATAACGTTTCTTGTCTGGTCGATGAAGTTTTATTCCGTTGATCAGCTGATGTCGACGATGATTTTTTTAACGATATTTTTTATCATCTACTCACTCTCCTCGCTCATCTACAACCTGGCAAAGAAAGAAAAGTCGACCGGTACCGAGCAGCTAGGTACTATGATTGCCGGCATCGCGTTTTTCGCCGCCGCTTACGGTTTATTGAATGTCGATTATCACGTCTTCATGGGATCTTTTACTGTCATCTTGGCGATTTATTATTTCCTCTGGGCAATTCTGGTCAGAGAATTGACGCCTGACGACAATAATCTTTACGATTTTTTGGCATTTCTTACCATCGGTTTTATAACTCTGGCCATACCGATCCAGTTTAAAGAGAACGTCATTACTCTGGCCTGGATCATCGAGGCGGTTCTGCTTCTGTTCCTGGGTCTGAAGGTAGGGCAGAAAGAAATAAAAGTTTTTGGCATAGTCGTTTCCTTGCTCGCCGGTTTCAAGTGTCTTTTGGATTCAACTGAACCGCTTGTATTGACGGATCCTTTTTTTAATAAGACCTTTTTTACTTTTCTGACTGCCATCGCCGCTTATTATCTCATCGCCTATCTATTCAAACGCTTTCAGAGTACTGACGATAAATTTTACTCATTGACCATTGACCGCAGGCGGGCGATCGCGGCTTTCATAATCTTCGCGAATTTTTTGACGATTCTTTCGATCAGCAAAGAAATCGTCCGTTATTTTGACAACCAAAAGCGCATATTGGCGCAAGAGACGACCGGTCCGGCGAATCGTCCGGCATATGCGGACGCCAAGTTGTATGACCAAAAACTCACTGTAGCTCTTGAGACCATTAAAAAAATAGAGAGTCGAAGCAGTATTGCCTTGTCAATTTTTTGGCTTGCCTACGGCATCCTGCTCATCAGTATCGGTATCGTGGGGCGCTATAAATTGGTCAGACTGGGGGCGATGCTTTTGCTCTCCTTGGCGATTCTCAAACTGTTCTTCTACGATCTTTGGAGTCTCGGCACGCTCTATCGCATTATCTCTTCAATCTGTCTTGGCTTAGCTCTGCTGGGAATCTCCTTCGGTTACAATAAGTATCGCGACAAGATAAAGGATTTAATCTAAAACATATGAAAAAAGGAGTATTTTTGTTAATAGTGCTCATGCCGTTTGTAGCTTATGCCGCTTTTGATTTTTCCGCCTGGCGGTTTTATAAACAAGTCAGCTGGCAGGGAAACGGTTTGGTGAAGGTGAAGCTCGATGACCAGATAGCGGATAATACGCGCGCCGATCTGGCGGATTTGCGTGTAATCGACAGCAACGGACAGGAAACGCCGTTTAAAATAGTGATCGGCAAAGCCCAAACCAAAACGACTGATTACTATCCGACTCTTTTGAACAATACATTTTTGGAAAGTGGTCGTTCATCCGCCATATTGGACATGGGTGAAAAAGGCAGGATTGCGAACGAATTGCTGATTCGCACGGTCAATGAAAATTTTCAAGCGACGGTCAAAATTTCCGGCAGCGATGATCAGGCGCAGTGGAATATCCTAAAAGATAATGCCTATATATATGATTACACGGACAAACAGGGTGGATTCAAATCGCAAAATACCATCGTCAATTTCCCGAACAGCAATTACCGATATTTGAAAATCGAGCTTCAAAACCGGGAGATTAATGCGGTGAAGATCAGCGCGGCGGTCGTTAGCCAGAAAATCGTCGACGACCGGAAGGAAAAAGTACGCAATTTGCGATTCAGCCTCAAGCCGGATGATGCCAATAAATCAACCGAACTGCTGATCGATCTCGAAGCAAAAAATATCGGCACTGACAAGCTGATGATGGAGATTGCGGATCAGTTCTTCAATCGCGATGTGTATATCTATCAAGCCGATAATCAGACCGACTGGCGCTTTGTCAGCCGGGATTACGTCTTCCGTTACGGCGGGCAGGCGGTGGCTGGCGAAAAATTGACGATTATTTTTCCGGAAGTTTACAGCCGTTATTTGAAGGTTGTCATCAAGAATAACGACGACAAGCCGCTCGCGATATCCACAGTCAAAGTCTATTCGATCTACCGTGAAGCGGCTTTTCAGACGGAAGCCGGGTTATCATATCGTCTGTATTATGGCAATCCGAAGGCCGGATTTCCGCAATATGACCTGGAAAAATATTGGCAGTATCTGTCGCCGGAGCAGGCAAGCGAGGCCGGACTATCGGCCCAATCAGATAACGATAGATTTACTCCGGAAAAATTACCGGAGAAACCGATGTCCGAACGCATACCGTTTCTCTTGCCGGGTAGTCTGGGCGTAGTCGGTCTGTTGCTGCTTGGTTTGGTGTATAGATTTTTTAAAAAATAATTTTTAAATAAAATACCGCGTCGACTTTTTGTCGAAGCGGTATTTATTTTTTATTATTTGCTCACTACGTTTAATACGACGTTATCCTTGAGTCCGAGATCGATGTTGACTGTCTGGCCTTCCTTGATCTTGCCTTCGATGATTTCCAGCGCCAGTTCGTCAAGTATCTTTGTCTGGATCATCCGCTTCAATGGCCGGGCGCCGAAGGTCAGGTCGAAGCCTTTTTCCGCGAGCATCTTCTTGACTTTCTGGCCGACCTTGATGGTTATTTCCTTATTTTTGAGACGCGTCGTGACCTTAGCCAGTTCCAGGTCGACTATGCGAGACAACACCTCTTTGGTAAGAGCTTTGAACACCACAATTTCGTCGATGCGATTGAGGAATTCCAGCTTGAAATGGTCGCGCAGGATCCGCTCGATCTTATCTCTCATCTCTTTGTCTTCCTCCGTCTCTTTTTCGTCGCCTTTCTCCATTTCGGGCGAGAAGCCAATCGAATATTCCTTGATGATCTCATTGCCAAGGTTCGAAGTCATGATGATGATGGTATTCTTGAAGTTCACCTGGCGGCCCTTTGAGTCGGTCAGCTGGCCGTCATCGAGTATCTGCAGGAGTACGTTGAAGATTTCCGGGTGGGCTTTTTCTATCTCATCGAACAGCACCACGCTATAGGGATGGCGGCGGATCTTTTCCGTCAGCTGTCCGCCTTCCTCAAAACCGACATAGCCGGGGGGCGAGCCAATGAACTTGGCTACGCTGTGTTTTTCCATGAATTCGCTCATGTCGAAGCGGACCAGCGCGCTTTTGTCATTGAAGATGAATTCTGCCAAGGCCTTGCCCAGTTCGGTCTTGCCGACACCGGTCGGACCGACGAAGAGGAACGAGCCGATCGGCTTCTTCTCCTCGGCGATACCGGCACGCGAGCGTCGGAGCGCGTTTGCCACTTTTTTGATTGCTTCATCCTGGCCGATCACCCGTTTGACCAGCTCCGTTTCCGCTTGAGCCAGCTTCATCGCTTCGCTTTCGAGCATCTTTGAAACCGGTACGCCGGTCCAGCGCGAGACCGCCTTGGCGATGTCTTCCTCGTCGATCTCTTCCTTCAGTATCCGGTTGCCGGTCTGCTGTATCTTGATCAGTCTGGCTTGCTGTTTTTTGATCTCGCCTTCCAGTTCGGGAATCTTGGCATATCTTATTTCCGCGACTTCGGTCAGATCGTCGCCGCGGCGTTCGATGATTTCGGCCTTGGCTCTGAGCTCATCTATCTTCTTT
>Ga0172379_10009396_pt1 | contig 12079 bp, 15 predicted proteins | sample GrowelOW334metaG_FD_119756 | JGI IMG/M metagenome (GOLD analysis project Ga0172379, IMG submission 119756) | Groundwater microbial communities from an aquifer near a municipal landfill in Southern Ontario, Canada - Groundwater well OW334 metaG | ecosystem: Environmental > Aquatic > Deep... | reverse complement strand
TTTTCCTGCTTTTGGAATCGGAAGGTGGAACAATTCAAACGCGTTTTTGCCATACCTGTGAATAGGGTCATCTTTTAATTTTTCAGGAAGATTGACTATTGAAATGCACTGAACAGGGCATCTCTTGACGCAAATACCGCAGCCTGTGCAGAGTTTCTCATCTATTACAGGCTTCTTGTCCTTCTCATTCAAGACAATGCAGTCCTGCCCTGTCCTGTTTATCGGGCAATAGTGCCCGCAGATGAACTCGCAGCCTGTTCCGTTCTTGCACTTAATCCGCTCTAAGATTGCTACTCTTGTCATGGGATTTAAAGAGAGGCAGAGATTTATAAATGTGACGATAACAAGAATTAAATACCTGCAATTATTTTATTTAAACATGGAGATTGAAAAACTTAAAAAGAACGGCATGATAAAAATAGGAAAAGATTCTTACGAAATCATTTATGCACAGGAAGAAGCTGATTATAACCCAAAAACAGGGAAACTAAGGCCCTATTTGGAAATATCCCTTCATAAAAATGGCAGTTCTTCACTGCATCCCACGCATGTCATACGCTATTATCCTGATAATACAGAAGCGAGTTTATTGGAAGTAAAGCAGGAAAAGCCCACTGTTGAACACCCGCGCACGCGCGGAAGCGTATTTTGCCACAATAACAAGAAGAAGATTAATATTAAGGATATAGACATTAATTAATGGGGTTTAAGGGGTGTCCCCTTACTGCTTTTAGCTTCTCACCTAACTAAAAAACAGCATTTATATACTCTTTTAGCCACCTAATCCTCATGGAAGAGAAAGTTACAATAGACATGGGAACGCTGAAAGCCATTGTAGTGGAATCCAGATTGAATATCTTAAAGCTGCTTTCTGAGAAATCATATACTCTTACTGACATTGCAAACCTATTGGAAATAAAGCCCTCGACTGTTAAGGAGCATCTGGATATCCTGGTAAAAGCAGGCTTAATCACCAAGGAAGAGACAGAAAGGAAGTGGAAGTATTATTCACTTACATTCAAGGGCAAGATGATTGCAAAGCCCATGGAAGTAAAAATAATGTTCATGTTTGCAGTAACTTCAATTGCTTCAATAGCGGCTGCTGCTTATTTCCTGAAGCAGTTAATGGTGCAGAAGACAATGATGGACATTGGACAGACAGCCTTAAGAGGGATTGCTGAGAAAGCTTCTGATACTGCCTTGCTTTCTGCAGCTCCTGTGGCTGAAGCATTGGAGGCATCTTCTATGAATGCAATTGCAGAATCAGCTCCTGCAATTGTTCAAGCTTCTTCAATATCTCCATGGACGCAGATACTTTTGTCCTTCTTCATACTGCTTTCTTTGGTTTCAATAAGCGCTTTCCTGCTGGGGTTATATTTAAAAAGGAGAACACTCATTATAAATAGAAAGGAGAGGTTATAATGGCTGCAAAAAAGAAATCAATAAAAAAAGTCGCGCCTAAGCAAAAGGTTCTAAAACAAATGCCTTTGGAGCAATCTGTTGAAACAATGGCAGTTAAAACACCTGCCGGGAAATTAACCAAAAAATCAATGTATATCATAGGCGCTGTTGCCTTGCTTGTATTAATTGCTTCAATATTCTTAATTGGAAAATCAAATGTAAATACTGAAAGAAGCCTTCCCATGAAAGAGTATGCAAAAGCAGCAATTGGAATTGCATGCACTGACCAATGCGGCGACAATACCTGCGCTGAGCTTACTTGCATGGCTGAAAACTGCCCCTGCTCTGAGAATTACAGAACCTGCCCTTCAGACTGCCATGAGGCAAGATTCGAAGACTTGACAAACTTTGCAAAAGATTCTGAGTGCATTGAGAAAGGCGAATTGACTGAGAACTATGCATTTAACCCTGAAACCAGGACATGGTGGATTAACATGAGAATGAAGCCTGAGTTTGCAAAAGACGGCTGCAGCCCTGCCTGTGTCATCTACGAAGATGAAGACAAGGTAGAGCTTAACTGGAGATGCACAGGTTTAGTTGCTCCTTAAAGCAATATATTTTGCAGAAAGTTAAACAAATAGCCAGTCAGTATAATGCCAACAGATACAACTGCAAAGAATATCAGGATTAGCTTTAATTTCATAACGCCTTTTAGCATGACTCCTTCAGGAAAGCTCAAGCCGGATATTGCCATCATGAAAGCCAGTGCTGTCCCTATTGGAATCCCTTTCTGGAACAATGCAACTGCTATAGGCACAATTGCTGCGCAGCTGCCGTACATTGGAACGCCCAATAAAACAACAATAGGAACTGTGAATATTCCTGTCCTGCTGGTAATAGCCTCTATTGCCTGCTGAGGCACGAAATTATGTATTAATGCCCCAATCCCAACGCCCACAATAAGCCATATCCATAGCTTTCCAACCATTGAATAGGATTCATTAATGCTGAAGTTGAATCTCTGCTGAATTGTTGAAAATATTTTTTGTTTTACGTTCTTTGCATTCAGGGCAATGTCTTTATTCAAATATTTTTCAAGCTTCATTTTTCCTAATATTATTCCTGAAAAGAATCCAAGGAATATGCCGCTTATTACATACGCAGCTGTTATTTTCCAGCCAAAAAATCCAAGCATCAGAACTACAAGATATTCGTTTACCAAAGGAGATGTCACTAGGAATGAGAAAGTAACTCCCAGAGGTATTCCGGAGCGAATAAAGCCAATAAATAGGGGAATTGATGAGCAGGAGCAGAAGGGAGTTATTGCGCCAAATATTGCAGCTAATAGATTCTCAAGCCCATATCTCTTCTTGCTGAGCCATTTCTTCATCTTGTCCTGAGGCAAATAGCTTCTGAGGAAAGCTGCTATGAAAACCATGATAAAAAGCAAGAAAAGTATTTTTATTGTGTCATAAATAACATAATTCACTGTTTCTGCCAATCTGGTTGTTGAGTCCATCTTGATTGCAGAATACAAAAGCCAATCTACAGCTTGCTGAAGCATAAATTAATTCTATTTTTTCATTTTATAAACCTTAGGAAGGCTTATTAAAACAAAAATCCTAATTAAACAGATGCAAAAGAAGGTGCTGGGAGTAGACAGGAACATATTCTTTCTTGGAATAGTCAGCTTTTTAACAGACGTAAGCTCTGAAATGCTATTTTCAGTGTTTTCAATATTCTTTACAGTGATTTTAGGAGCTTCAACCGCATTATTGGGCATTATTGAAGGGCTTGCCGACTTCTCAGCATCATCCTTGGATTATGTTTCAGGTTATCTTTCTGACAAGACAGGAAAAAGAAAAGTGTTTACTGCAATAGGCTATGGCTTTTCAACACTTGCCAAGGGAATTTTACTTATTTCAAGCACTGTTGCTTCATCAGTTGTTTTCAGGGTTATTGAGAGATTGGGAAAGTCATTCAGAGGGCCGCCCCGCGATGCCTGGATTTCATCATTGGCTGATGCAAAGAATAAAGGCTATTCATTCGGTGTGCACAAGGCTTTGGACAAGTCAGGCGCTATCTTAGGCCCGTTTATTGCATATGGTATATTGTCAGCATACGGGCAGACTGCATCTTCTTTTAAAATAATGTTCCTCATTGCAGTCATTGTTGCTGCTTTGGCTTTCATAGTGCTTTTGTTTATCAAGGAAAAGCCTGCTTTGCCTCAAAAAAGGGAAAATATATTCCAGGCATATAAAACATTAGGCAAAGGATTCAGGCATTACTTGTATTCAGCAGGAATATTCTCATTGGCTTACTTTAGCTTTGGATTTTTGTTGTTAAAGGCATATATGGTGGGCTTTGCAATCAAGGATGTTGTTTTATTGTATGCATTATTCAATGTCGCATTTGTAATTGTAGCAGTTCCTATTGGGAAACTGGGAGACAAAATTGGAAGAAAGAGGATAATTGCCTCTGAATATATTCTTTATTTCCTGATGGCTTTGGGATTCATATTTGCTTCAAGCAAATGGCACGTGATTGCCTTATTCATCATATTTGGAATATTTTATGCAATTGATGAGGGGCAGAGCAAGGCATATATCACTGACTTGGAAACCAAAAAGAGGGGAACTGCAATTGGAGTGTATAATTTCGCAGTCGGCTTGGTTTATCTTCCTGCTTCAATCATAGCAGGATACTTGTGGAAATTAAATCCCAACTATGCGTTCGGGTTTGCCGCTTTTATTGCAGTTGTTGCGTTTGTATTTTTTATATCTAAAAAGAAAAGCCCCTTAAATGAGGTAATCAATGAAAATCTTTGACAAGAACTTCAAGGAGATATTCTTCTCGCAATTAGTCTCTATATTTGGGGGTTTGATAGCAGGTACATTTTTAGCCATCTACACTGACAAACTGCTCCTAATTCCCGGAATGCTTATCCTTATCCCTGGCTTTCTTGAAATGAGGGGCAATATAAGCGGAACGTTTGCATCCAGAATAAGCTCCGGATTGTTCTTAGGCGTTGTAAAGCCAAAATACCACGAGACAAAATTAGTTAAGGGCAATATGTGGGCTGCAACTTTGTTAGGCATTATAGTTTCTGCTTTCCTTGGATTGATTGCTTTTGCATTCACTTATTTTACAATGGGAACGCTTGCCCCAAAAATAATATTATTGCCTGTAATAGCTGCATTATTAACTGACTTAATTGAAATTCCTCTGACTTGGTTTGCAACAATATGGCTTTTCAGGAAAGGGCATGACCCAAATAACATAATGGGACCATTCCTTACTTCAACAGGCGACGTATCAAGTGTAATAGGACTTTTGGTAGCGATGGTGATACTATGAACGGAAACGGCTTTCATTTAAAGAAAATAAAGCTCTTGAAGCACCTGCCTAAATCATTAAATCAGCTTACAAAAATCAAAAGGCACAAACACCACCCTCTTCTGCACCATTTGCACAAAAAGCACGGCATTTCAAGAAAGACATTGTTATACATTAAGGAATACGGTCCTCATTCGCATGTTGCAATGGTTATAATAAAAGAAAGCCTTAAAGTCCTGCTTCTTGCATCAATATTAAGCGCTTTTGGCGGCTTTGCATTGGAAGAGATTAAAACCCTGTTTGTATCAATCATCCCCTTGGTTATCTTATTGCCTGCATTGAACGACATGATTGGCGACTACGGCACTATTGTTTCCTCTAGATTATCCACAATGCTGCACGAAAATGTTGTGCAAAAGAAATGGTGGCAAACACCTGAATTAAAGGAATTATTTGTGCAGATAGCTGTTGTTGCAATGATAACTGCCGCATTAAGCGCAGTGATTGCAATGATTATTCCTGTGTTCACATCAGGATATGATATTGCACTAGGCAATGCTATGAAGATATTTGTAATAACAATAATTGATGTTGCAGTCTTAGTCTCAATATTATTCTTCACTTCAATCTATGCAGGACTGAGAATATACAAGAAAAAAGAGGATCCGAATAATTTCCTTATTCCTATTACAACATCAATAGCAGACTTCGGGAATATGGCTGTGCTGGCTTTATTGGTAATGCTGTTTTTCTAGGCTAGCACATGCGCTCAACAGCAATCTCAAGCCCTTTTTCCTTAAACTCAGAAACCACTGCATCCACGCTTGATCCGACAGAACTATTATCCAGATAGATTCTTATTCTTGGAACATAGCCAGGGGCATTATTGTGATGCACTTCTGCAATCTTTTGCGTGCGGAGGCTGAATGGCTTTTCTCCCCTTATCACGTGCGTTGCTTCCATCATTCCATACTTGCCAAATGAATAGTGCGTTATAAAATAGTTTGAATCATCCGTCTTGAAAAGCCCCCTGAGCCTTTCGCTTATTTCTTTTGTAACGTCCATAAAGTTTGATTTCATTTTATTCCCCCTGCTTTCTTGCCTTGTACCACTTGATAAACTCTTCCAATGCTTTTGCCCGATGAGAATATCTTTCTTTTTCCTCTTTGCTCATTTCTGAGAAAGTCCTTGTTTCTCCCTTTGGAACAAATATTGTGTCATATGCAAAATCAATCATGTCGCTTGGCTTCTCGGCAATATTGCCTTCGCATTCTCCTATAAAAGCAATTGGATGAAAATTGGGTGTTGCATAAGCAAAAGCAGTGACAAACTTTGCTTTTCTTGGCTTTCCTTCAAGCAGTTTTAAAATTCCGCTAATCCCAACTCCATTGAAAACAACTTTTGCATTCGGACCCGGAAAATCCTTGTAAGCATCAAAATAAATGCCTGTATCCTCAACCAAAACAGGCTTATTGAGTATTTTTAACGCAGAAAGCGCTTTTGCAATGGCAACCTCTTTCTCTGTCTTCAGCTTCTGCTCAACCACGTCAACATCAGACCATTCAAGCTCAATGCCGCACCTGTCTGTAACCTTCTTGACTTCGTCAAACTTGTTTCTGTTTCCTGTAACAAAGAATAGCTTCATAAGAAGGATAAAAAGATATAGAATTTATAAATCTTACTTCTTTTTGGGAAGAGGCATCATTCCTTTCTCAGTAACCTTTCTCAATTCCTGCTTCAGCTTTTCTGCTTTAATTGCATTCTTCAGCTCTTCAGTCACGTTGATTGCAACTGCTTTCTCTGCAACCTTGCCAACCCAGATTGTCACAAGAACAGCAACTAAAGTCAGTATTACAGCATAAACAAAAGGCCCGTATTGCGTAAGCCCCAGCATTTCAAGAAGCCTCTTGATTGCCTCATTCCATGCCATGCCTGCCGCAAACGCGAAAGCAGTCGTGATGAACATCGCGAACTTGTCTATCATTTCTTTTTTCATGGTTTTAGTAAAGCAGAAGGAGGTTATAAGATTTTTGGTTACTGATTTTTTACTGCTGATTTTCTGCAACCGTAATAATGGTTTCTTCACCAAATTTTGCAGTTATAAACTCGTTGCAATATCCTTCTGCGTACTGCGTTCTTCTCTTGAAAGGCACGCCTTTAGGCAGGCTCAGGTTGCCCTCTAATTCATGGAAACAGGTTTCCATTCTCTTCCTGTCCTCTTCTTTGTAATATTCTGTTACCCCTGTCTGCCATCCATTATACCAGTCATAACAATGTATTTCTTTTAAATCGCAATACAGCTGGTAACATTTTCTTTTTTCATCCACCAAAGCTGTGAACGGGTCGTCTATGCTTTCTATTTTAACTTCTTCCATGCCTTTTTCATCGCAAAGGCTTGTGCCTACCCTTTCCAAAACAGTTCTGATGCATTCATTCCGTTTATAGGATTCATTATCAATTATGCCGTATAATGCAAAGTCCCCGCAGTAGTCCATATCTCTTTTAGATTCTGCAGATTCTCTTGCATAAGCTGCAAGACAAAAATCCCTATATGTTTTGTCGCTTAATACATCACAAACATCCGGATTATTCTCTCTCGTTGCTTTTTCCCCAAAGCAGCCATAGTCCACATATCCGGAGCCGGAAGAAGGTCCACAATAGCTTTCTCCGCCTGTAATAGCCGGAAATGCCTGAGAGCCAATATAACCTGCCTCAAAAAGAAACAAAAGCGCCATTAATATTAAAAAGAGCTTCCTAAATGATTTGCTAACATTTGAGAAATAGTAATAAAAGCCCAATACAATGCTTGCAACAAGTGCTAAAGGCACCCAGTACATCGCTGGAAACATCATAGACATTAATACAAATCCTACTACAATTGAAACTGCAAGCGAATAGCCCGGCAATTCATATAAAAGCCTTTTTGGATTTGCACAAAGCCTTTTTTTGATGATTATAGTAACTATTAATGGGATAAAAATGCCAATATTAATAAAAATAAGAGGTATAAACTCTTTTAGAGCATATCCTTCGTGTATAGCATTATAAAATAGCCTGTAAAATATTGCTTCCAGCAGGGTATTTTGTTTAAGAATAAGGATAAAAATTAAAAATGAAGTAACAAACAGGAAAACAGTGATAAGCAACCCTTCCCGTATCTTAATGGAAGCATCCCTTGCTTGTTTTACTTCTGTTGGTGCTGGAGCATTCTCATTAATGTTTGTTTCCATTGTCATTTAAAATCCCACTTGCTTGTAGTCCCATAGCATATATCGCCTTTATAGCATGCCTGCCCGTACTTTTCCCTGCATTCAGCTGGCATTGAGCATTCCCCGCAAGTCCTGTCTTCCAGAACAACAGAGCCTTCAGGGCAATGCACTATTGAGGCAAGCATATTGTGAACAGACAGGCAGGCCTGCTTTTTGGCCTCCTCGCTAATATTCAGGCAAAGGTTGTTTGTTGTGTCAAAGCGGACCCTTTCATACATTGCCCTGTAAGCCCTTTCATAGCATTGTGAAATATTTGCCCTTAATAATTCAAAATTTGTAATCTTGTCGCATAAGCCCGGGTCCACAAGCCTGTTCACATTATTATAATAACACCTATCTTTTTCAGGAACGAACTGGATGCGCTCGCAATCATCTGGATTTCCGCTGATATCAACAAGATGGGAATAGCAATAATCCCTCATAGGCATTGCCTTGCCTTTTATCTCATCACAATCAGATTTTGTTCTTGCATTCATAATAATCATATCTGCCTTCGTTCCTTGCCTGCTAAAGCGGCATCCCATTTCCCATCTGCAGGTGACAGGGTCATAAATCGGGTTAAAAACAACAAGCAGCCCGTATATTGCCATGATTACCCCTATAATTGCAATTATCATCCCTGCAGTTGCAATTTTTGTAGCCTGAATTTTTCTCTGCTTAAAATAAAAGACTATTCCCAGGAGATAAGCAACGAATACAAGCATTATATGCCCGGGTATCCACATAAAACTTGATAATATGAATATGAAAATGCCGATTAAGGAGAAAATAAAGCTAAGTTTTCCAGATTTATTGCTGATCTCTGCGGGAACAGGAACATTATCAGCAGGATTAGTTTCCATAAGAGTTTAGTGACTAAATAGCTATTTAATACTTGCTATAAAAAGATACTTATTTAAATGTGCCTATCTCTTTCTATAAATGTAATGAAAACAAAAAAGGCTCTTGCATGGCTGATATTATCCTGCCTTGTTTTGGCATTATCATTTGCCTTAATCAACACAAAGATGGGGCTTACAGGAAATGTGATAGCTTCTTTGGAAAAGTTCAAATTAATGCCATCAAGAGCAGAAAGCACGGCTGTTCTGGAGTCTGCGCCCCTGCCTACAATGTGCGATGGCTTGAATCTTACAAAACTTCCAAAGATTTATCCTGAAAGAACAGGCACTAATTATGATAGGCCGGGAAAATATAATGTATCAATAGGAGATGGATTCATAAAAGGCGATGTGCTTATAAAAATATTAAATCTTAGCAATGAAGACGCCAAGATTGAAGTTTTCAAAAAAGAGTGTGATGGAAGGTATTACCCTATATTTGTTCCTAATTATTATAAAACAATAAGGCCGGAATCGGCGTTTGATTTGTTTGGATTAACTCTTGAAATAGAAGGGTATCCCTTAGAAATAACTCCATTTAATGCTACATTCATATACCATGAAAACTGCACTGCATATTATGATTATTGTTATGACCCAAGTAGTTGGCATTATGATCCTAATCCCCTCAGCTGTTCGCCTAAATGCAATTTTGAAGCATTTTATGTGCCTTCTGCCACAGAACCAAGCATAACAACCTTCTTGGAAACAAAAGTTTCTGATGGAAGATTTACAGTCGTACTTCCGGCAGGATATGATGCACTGGCTGAATTTACACTCCATACCCTTAACCAATGTTATAATAATATCACTGCTTTTTTAGATTTTGAACCATTTAGGCCGCGGGTAGGAATAAAAGTGTATGAGCAGGCTCATGGCTCTTCAGCAGGAATAGGAGAAATTGAGCATATATCTATGGCTCAGAGTAGAGCAACACTGGATAGGGAAACAGCAGACTTAAGTCGTTTAGAGGATGAATTGGAACTAATGCCCTGCCCAAATATTTTCTTAATGGGGCATGAATTAATACATCTAACAACTAAAGGAATAACCAGCGAAAATCGCGGGTTAAATGAAGGGATTGCAAGGTATGTTGAACAGCAACTTATGTATGATTATTTAATGGACAGTGAGGTATACACTTTTACACAGTGCTTTGAAGACAATTATGATGGGATTCCGTATGCTAACCTTTCTTCAAGCCCGACAGATTTAATTTCTTTGGGAACTTATTATCAAACAGGACTATGTTTTTGGAAGGATTATGTAAATGAATATGGGTATGCTAATTTTACAAAACTAATGAAGGAAGCATACACTAAAAGCAGGGGTGTAGGAAAATATTACCTGCTTGACATTATACAGGACGTTATAGGCGAGCCTGTATCCGATGAGATCTTAGAAAGATATTCATTAACTAGACAAGCAACTATGATAAACGCCTGCGAAGGGTGTGAAGTATACATGCCAAAATATGTTTTGAAAAAGCCAATAACTCCTGCTAAGAACATACGCCCATCAATATTTAGGTTTTTCGGAAAAAGAGTTTGAGAATATTTAGTTTTCTTTATAATAGATTAGCCGCCTTCACTCTCGAGCTATACTTTCTTTTTACAAGAACACAAAAGAGTAATGTGTATTACATAAATGTATCATCTATTACAATAATGTAATACCAAAAAGCTTAAATAGCAGCTATTACATAAATGTATTATATGTTACAAAAATGTAGTATATGGATTATTGCAGGCGCTTTCTTTCAGGAGCCGACAAAGGAGCACGGGCTTTTGGAAGTGTCCAGAATAACAAAAATAGCGCACACTTCTGTCAAAAAGCACTTGGAAACCCTAAAAAAAGAAGGCATTATCTCTGAGCGCATTGAAAAGAAAGGAAGCAGGGCATATCCCCTATACAAGGCAGAACAAGAGAGCAGGGTATTCAGGGATTATAAAAAGATATATAACTTTGCAGAATTGATAAATTCCGGACTTATAGAACATATAAAGAATAGCCTGATGCCCAAATCAATTGTGCTCTTTGGCAGCTACCAGAAAGGCGAGGATATTGAAGACAGCGATATTGACTTATTTGTGGAAACCGAGCAAAAAGATATAGACCTTTCAAGGTTTGAGAAAAGGTTAAAAAGAAAGGTTCAATTGCATTTCAAGGATAATTTCAGGAAATACCCTGCCGAACTTAAGAATAATATTATAAACGGCACTGCCCTTGAAGGGTATCTGGAGGCATTTTAAGCATGAAAATTATAATAAAGCCGGACATTGCAAAGGCAAAATCACTTAGGGAGACTTCTATCATTACATTAAACAGGCTTAAGGAAACGGATATGGAGAAATACCCTTCAAACACGCTAAAAGATTATTATGACATTATAAAAGGGCTGATGGAAGCCTTGCTATACATAGAAGGCGTTAAGATGAAAGGGGAAAGCGCGCATTATGAAACAATAGAATATGCCTGCGAGAAATACAAGCTTGGGGAGAGCGCAAGAGTATTTCTTCAAGAAATGAGGGATTACAGAAACAGATTTTCTTATGAGGGATTTAATGTGCAAGAAAGTTATATACGGTTGAATAAGAAAAAGATAGATGAAATAATAACAATTCTGCTAAAGCTAGTTGATGAGAAGTTATAATAGCTTGGCGCTCTTCACCCTTTCCATGAAATAATCATCTTTGATAACAGATTTCAATAAGCTCTTTGCGTCCCTAAACTTCCTCTTTGCAAGGACATAAGAAACTCCGTCTTCCTCAAGAACTTCCCTTTCATGCCAGGCTTGCTTGAACTGCATAAGCCTTTCAGGCTCTGATACAGGAGGACCCGGATGCTTGTAAAGCAGTGAAAGCTTTTCTTTCGGCACAATGAACCAGAACAATGCATTGGTTTCCCATTCCCAGCCTGACTCTAATACCTTAAACTCATGAGAAACAAGCTCTTTCTTTGCGTGCTCAAAGCATTTTAATAATTTAGCTCCCACAATATCTCTTTTTCCGTCAACAGCTTTTGCCTCAATCATGAAGAATGCATTTTTTCCTGCTTTCTTTTTTAATAATGCCTTTGTCATATTCTCTTTTTCAAAGAATTTCAATGACGGCTTTTCAAGATAATTTCTTGCAAGTATTATGGCTTTTTCATAAGTTTCCCAGGAAAGCCCTGCCGCGGCATTCCTGTCAGCCT
>Ga0172379_10009395_pt1 | contig 12080 bp, 4 predicted proteins | sample GrowelOW334metaG_FD_119756 | JGI IMG/M metagenome (GOLD analysis project Ga0172379, IMG submission 119756) | Groundwater microbial communities from an aquifer near a municipal landfill in Southern Ontario, Canada - Groundwater well OW334 metaG | ecosystem: Environmental > Aquatic > Deep... | reverse complement strand
TTTGTGTAAAATTGAGTCACCCCGTGACTTTCATCATTTTCCAGCAGACTTGTGGATTTGAGGTATCTGCTTCGAAAAGCCAAACGGTACTTATAGCCAACAATAAATAACACTTTAAAGGGATTATTACTAATTCAACGAGGGTTTCAAACCCGTCAAAAAACCCAAAACATTAATTTATTTACAACCAAACTTAAAACGTTTGAACCCCGTGTATTCTTAATTCGGAAGAAACGGGTATCTATTGATTAAAATATTCACGGGGTGATTTGCCATAACATTCTTTAAAGCTGCGGCTAAAATAGGCCGGGCTCGAAAAACCGGTCCGGTAACCGGCTTCGGCAAAACTGCAATTTTCCTGGGTAATTAGCTCCACGGCTTTTCGCATGCGGATATTTCTTACAAATTCGGTGGTTGAACAATTGACAAGGCTTTTTAACTTAAGGTGTAATAAAGAACGGCTTACATTCAAATGTTTCACCAGAAAGGTTACATCCACATTCGGATTATCAATGTGCTCCAGAATTACCTCGGTGAGTTTATTTATAAATTCCTTGTCGCGGACGGAATGAACAGCATCGGCGGGTTTAAGGGTAAAATCGGTATGAAACCTTTTTTTCAGGTTAAAACGTGTGTTTATTATATTACTAATATTTTGTTCTAAAACAGGCGGATAAAAAGGCTTTTCGATATATAAATCGGCACCAAATTTTAAACCTTCGTAACAGTTTTCCTGACCTCCTTTGGCGGTTAATAAAACCACAGGGATATGCGAGGTTTCAATATTTTCCTTTATTCTCTTTGTTAACTCAAACCCATCCATAACGGGCATCATTACATCGCTGATAATGAGCTCTGGATTGTATTTGCAAATTTTTTCATAGGCTTCTTCACCATTTTCGGCCGTATGAACGACATAATGATCGCGCAATAATTCTTTAATAAAATTCAGCAACTCCACATTATCATCAACCACTTGTATTACAGGCTTATTGCTTAATAATTCTATGGTATCGGCTTTTGTTTCAATCTCTTTAGGGATATAAAAATTAGGCTCAACTTCATTTAAAAAGAGATCGTTATGAGCATTGCTATAACTTAATTCTGATTCAGCAAATTGATTAACAGAAGCAGGAATTGAAACAATAAACCGGGATCCTTTATTGGGTTCACTAGTTATTTCAATGGTTCCCCGGTGGAGCTCAACCAGGCTTTTAACAAACGACAACCCGATTCCCACCCCCTGAGGAAGCGATTCGCCATTGGAAACCTGGTAAAAGCGTTCAAAAAGTTTATTTATATTTTCCGCTTTAATCCCAATGCCGTTATCGGCTACCGTAAGTTTAAGTATCTTTTTGGGTGCCGTTGAGGAGGCATCGGTTGTTTCAACATCAATTTTACATGAGATGTAGTTCCCGGAAGTGCCATATTTAAACGCATTCGATAAAAGATTATAAATTATTTTCTCTAAAATTGACTGGTTGAACCATAAATCAGCCATCGTTTTTGGATAGTCAACATCAAAACACACATTTTTTGATTTGGCAAGGGTTCCAAAATTCAGTGCAACGTCGTCCATAAACGAAAAACCATCAACGTGTTGTACCGTAAGCTTCATGGAGCCACGTTCAATTTTCCGGAACTCAAGGAGCTCCATTAAAAGGGTATTCAGCCGTTTTACATTCCTGTAAATTCCCTGTAAGTTGTTTTTCGCTGCAAAGGGAATGTTTTCCTCCTTAATGAGTTTAATTAATGGGCCTAAAATGAGCGTTAGCGGGGTTTTAATTTCGTGCGATATGTTTGTAAAAAACTCCAGTTTGGCCAAATTCATTTCCTCCATGTACTTTTTCTCGCGCCTTTCAATTTCAACCATAGCCCTCGATTTTTGGATGCTGGTAATAATGTAATAGAATAGGAAAAGACTAAGCGCCAGTAGTATAAAATAGATGACATAAGCAAACCATGTTCTCCAGAAGGGAGGTTTTATTATTATTGTAATTGATTTTTCGTCGCTTTTATTCCGCCATGAATTATTCGAGGCTTTAACCTTAAAAACATATTTGCCCGGGTTCAAGTTGGTATAAGTAGCACTTCCGCGGTTGCCCACAAAATTGTATTCTTTATCGAACCCTTCGAGTTTATAGGCATACAGGTTTTTACCCTTTTGTGTAAAGTTTATGGCGGCAAAATTTATAGTAAACACATTCTGTTTGTATTGAAGCACAATTTTATCGGCTTTGTTGACAGCCATTTTCAGGGGTGATTTTTTCCCGGGAGCAACCGGTTTGTTAAAAAGCGAAAATTCGGTAAAAACCACATCAATTTTTTCTTCACCAATAGAATTTTTCTCGTTAAAGGCAACCATTCCGTTATTGCCGCCAAAATAAATCTGGCCGTTTTTATCTTTATAATTGGCTCTGAAATTGAACTGATTAAAGGCCACACCCGAACTATAGTCGTAAAGGTAATATTGATAGGTGTGTTCATTAAAATTAATTAAACCTTTGGTGGTACTAACCCAAAGCGAACCATTGGTACCTTCCTGAAAAGCAAAAATGCGGTTTACCGGAAAACCGGTTGTCTCGTTGTAGTAAGTAACTGTATCGTTCTTATAATCGAATTTAATTACACCCATGGTGTTGGTTGCCAGCCACATTTGTTTTTTCGAATCGCAAACAACCTGGTTTATTCCAGCATTTTCGAATTTTTTGTCGAAATGGGTTAACTTTTGTTGTTTTAAATGGAACACATATAAATTGGTATAGGAGGCCAGCCATAAATAATCGTCACAAATGGCAAACGAAACAACATCTTCATCATGGATTTGGTCCCGATAAAATTCAGCCATTTTTTTTGACTTCAAATTATAGATAGTCACGCCACCGTTTGCTCCAATAAACACGGAATCACCGATTAACATCAGGGTGTAGATAAAATCAGAGGGTAATTCGCGGTAATTAGCCGTATTAATATGGCTAATTGCTTTTGTTTTAATATTAAACACATTTATTCCGCCCGAATAGGTGGCAATCCACAGATTATCATTATCCACAAAGGTCAGATTATGTACATTGTTGTATGATAATTCTATAGGGTTTTTTAACTCATCGTCTTTATCAATCCTTCCGGTTTCTAGGTTCAGTTTATTGATGCCCATATCTTCGGTACCAATCCACAGATTTCCGTACGAATCTTCGGCAAAGCTGCTCACCACATTTCCAATTAAATGATAGGGGCTTTGGCCGGCCGTCCACGATTTAAAATAAGGCTCTTTGCAATTCCACAAATTGATGCCTCCAAAATAGGTTCCCAGCCAGATATTATCGTTTTTATCTTTAAAGGCATTATAAATGGGATTGGTATTTAACCCCTGCGGATACAGTTTGTTGTACTGGTAGTTTTGCATCTCATTGGTTTTTTCGTCCCAAATACATAAACCGTTTTCATTGCCAATCCAGATTCTTTCTTTATGGTCCATTATCACACAATGAACCAAATCATGCAGGATCTTATGCTTGCTTTTTACCGAAAAGCAGAGGGTTGTTTTCAAGTCGTTTGATAATCGGAAAAGGCCCCGGTTGTAAAGACGGTACCATATATTGTTATATTTATCAACATAAACAATTTCTAACTCTTCGGTAGCAAACTCTTCGGGAATTGTAAATTCATTGATTTCGGAAGTTTCTTTATTGTAAACAAGAATCTGGCGGTTGTTGGTTGTTGCCACAAAACGGGAATCGGTGGCAAAAGAACTTGTATATGCCACACTGGACGATACAGACACGAATTTTTCAAAAAGATGCGAGATGACAATTTTTTGGGAGGTCAGGTTTAACCGGCAGAGTTCATTCCCCTGAATAAAAAGGATTTCATTCCCATTTATTAGCGAGAGTTCCGATTTTTTGATAGGCGAAAACAGGGGATCGAAGGGTTTAAAACATTCATAAGCAAAATCAAAGTAGTAGAAATAATTATTGATGTTTTCGCACAGCAATAATGTGTCGTTAAATAAATACAGGGTGTTCGGAATAAGTTTTACCGTTTCACCCGGTTGATTGTATGCCGGGAACACCTTAAAATCAGTGCCATCGTAACGGCAAATATTTTCGCGGGTGGCAATCCAGATAAAACCCTCTTTATCCTGGGTGATTCCTTTTACATAAGTTGAAGCCAGCCCATCTTCAACAGAAAGGTGGACAAACGACAACTGATTACTGCCGGCAAAAACAGAAAGGGAATAAAAACAGATGATATAGAATATAAAATACCTCATACCATTTGGTACCGATGAATTAAATGCAACAACCCAACAACATCAATTTCGGATTTACCATATTAAAAAAAGATTAATACCCATCAGTAAAGGTATGTTATAAACATTACTGATAGCACAAATCTATTCAAATCAAATTGAGATAGCAAAACAATAATTACTAGAACCTTACAAAACGGGGCTTTATAAACATTAAGATATGTTTTTTGAACAATGGTGAAAGTTAAAATTTTGTTAACACCCTAGCTTTGTTTATCACAACAAACGATTGCATTCACAAATAACCGATGCAAAAAATTAAAGATTAAATAATTCAAAAAATGTGCTTATGAAACAAATTACACAAAAACAATCAGAAAGACCTATAATATATGGTATCCAAAAGATACTTTTAACCGGGTTTTTTCTGTGTCTGTTTCTTTCCTCCTTTGCCCAGGTAAAGGTTACGGGATTGGTAACCGAAGAATCGAAACAACCACTACCGGGCGTTTCTATTGTTATAAAAGGGACGACTCAGGGAACCATCACCGATTTTGACGGAAAGTTTGCCCTTGATGTAAACGAGGGAGAAAGTTTGGTATTCTCTTTTATAGGATTTCAGAATCAGACGGTAGTTATTACTTCTGCCAACACCAAATTGGATATTGTAATGGTATCCGATGTTATCGGGCTCGATGAATTGGTGGTGATTGGTTACGGTACCCAGCGCAAAGGCGATGTAACCAGTGCTGTGGTTTCAGTAAAAGCCGATGATTTTACCACCGGTAAAATTCAGGATGCGGCGGAACTTATAAAAGGTAAGGTGGCCGGGCTTAGTATAACCAATTCATCAGGTAATCCAAACGATACTTCAAGTATTATGTTACGGGGTATAACTACTATTATGGGAAATATACAACCTCTTGTATTAGTTGATGGAATAGAAGGAGATTTAAAGATTGTTGCCCCAGAAAACATTGCTTCCATAGATGTATTGAAAGATGCTTCGGCGGCAGCTATTTACGGTACACGGGGGGCCAACGGGGTAATTATTATTACCACCAAATCCGGAACCCGGGGTTCTCGTTCATCAATATCCTATTCAAGTTATCTGTCAGTATCCGATTGGTTTAAAAAAGCCGATTTCATGGATGCCAAAGATATTGCCGAAGGTCTGACTCAATTTACTGACGATGGATTTGATACCGATTGGTTGAGTAAAGTTTCCAATAAGGTTGGTTACAAACAAAACCATTCGTTAAACATTAATGGGGGTACCGAAAAATCGGCCTATGCGGCAAACTTTACCTATAACGAAGAACAGGGGGTGATGCGCAAAAGCAACCGGGACGAAGTGAAAACCCAGTTGGATTTTTCACATTATGCCATGAACGACATGTTGAAATTTAACATTAACCTGCTTTATTCTACGAAGAACCGCGACAATAACAACAACGATTATGCCTATCGCCAGGCGATGATACGCAACCCAACTTCACCTGTTTATCATGAAGATGGAGCCTATTATGAAGAATTCAACGAGTTTCAATATTATAACCCGGTGGAGATTCAAAACGAATTGATAGGAGATACCCGCGATAAATATGCCCGTGTAGTGGGAAACTTAACGTTTGAACCCATCAAAGGGTGGAAAACCAACCTGATGTTATCGAAAAAGGAGACAGAAGCTACTTCAGAAAGTTTTTATACAAGCAAATATTTTTCCAATAGTGAAGTTGATCCTGAAGATCAATACAGAACAAAAGCAGTTAGAAAAGGTAGTGCATATAAGAATTCCAATCAATCCCGAAGCAATAATTTAGAGCTGACCTCTACTTATGAATTAAATAGGGAGATGCATCGGATGACAGCATTAGGAGGTTATAGCTATCTGTATAATGTTTATGATGGGTTTGGGGCTGGTAATGCTGATTTTCCTTCTGAATTTTATCAATATAATATGTTAGGACAGGGAATCGGTTATGACGAAGCTAATGACACGGATTATTCAACCGCAACATCGTATAAAAAAGACAACACGCTGATTGGTTTCTTTGGTCGGTTAACCTATGCGTACGATAACCGTTTTAATTTGTTGTTTTCACTCAGACATGAGGGATCCTCCAAATTCGGTTCTAATTATCAATGGGGAAATTTTCCAGCAGCCTCCGCCGGTTGGACTATAAGTAACGAGGAATTTATGAGCAACCTGACCTGGTTAGATAATCTGAAAATCCGTTCGGGTTTTGGTATCACAGGGGTTATTCCAGACGAATCTTATAAATCATTGAACCTTTTTACATATGATGGATATGGAGATCATTTAACACGTGATGGAGAGTGGAAACCTTCATTAATGTCATCACAAAATTTTAACCCCGATTTAAAATGGGAAACCACGCGGGAGTATAGCTTTGGTATTGAGTGGTCTGTTTTTGGTGGACGAATAAGCGGGACCATTGATTTGTACAACAAAAAAACCACAGATTTACTTTATGATTATAAAGTTCCACTTCCAATAAATATATATGACTATACAAGGGCAAATGTGGGTCAAATGCGTAATAATGGGATTGAGGTATTATTAACAGCCAGTCCTGTAAAAACCACTGATTTTGAATGGACAACCACCGTTACCTTGTCACATAACAAGAACAAATTGTTGAGTTTATCGAATGATTTATATAAAACCGAAAACTTTCTTGAAGAGGGGGGAGTAAGTGATCCTATTTCTATACCGACCCATTGTATGGAGGTAGGACATAGTCTGGGTGATTTCTGGGTGTTGAAATCGAACGGGGTTAGCAAAGATGGTAATGTATGGATAGCTGTTCCTGACGGCGAAGGGGGATGGGTCAACAAGGAATTCACAACCGCATTGAACGTAACGGAAAACAGGCAACGGTATGGCAATGGGTTACCGAAAGTATATGCCGGGTGGACCAACACGTTCCGCTATAAAAATTTTGATTTGAACTTAGTATTCACAGGCCAGTTTGGCTACAACATTTTAAACGCCCAGCGTAGCTTTTACGAAAACAACTCTATTGCCTACAATCGGTTAAAATCGGCTGCCGATTATCATCTGGCGGTTGATGAAAATGGGAACCCGGAAATTTATGCACCTACCGGACAACAAATATTGACCCAGCTTTCAAAATCCATGTCACAAGGCGTTTGGAGCGACCATATCGAGAAGGGCGATTTTGTGAAATTGACCAGCGCGACTTTGGGATATAACTTACCCTTAAAAGCTAATAAATATATCGAAAGCCTGCGGATGTATGTATCAGGACAAAACCTGTTCTGTATTACGGGTTATTCAGGTATCGATCCTGAAGTAAGTAACTATTTTCTGGCACCCGGAATTGACGACCGGGATAAGTATCCAACGATTCGTTCGTTCACTTTTGGCCTTTCTGTTAACTTTTAAATAGCAATCCTATGAAATTATTAAAATATTCATTTTTAAGCATTACAGTTGGTGTTTTACTGTCGATAGTGTCGTGTACCGATTTGGAAGAGACTGTTTACACCGAATTTACCAATGAAACCATTGATCTTTCTGATCCTGATGTAATCGATGCCATGATGGGAGAGACCTATGCAAATTTTCGTTTTATCTATTGGAACTGGGAGGGTTATTTTGATCTGAACGAAGAATGTACCGATACCTATATGACCCCCAAACGGCCCAATGGCTGGGGTGCTCAGTACATTCAAATGCACAAGCATACCTGGAATGCTGCCTATTCTTCTCATTTGGATGTACTTTGGACTTTTGGTTACCGAACGGTTTGTTATGCCAACAGTAGTTTGGATATTCTACCCGATACGGGCTTGTATCAGGCAGAAATGCGTTTTCTTCGGGCTACCTCCTATTATATGTTAATGGATGCCTTTCGTGAGGTTCCATTAGAAACGACACAAATTCATGATGGCGGGTATCTGCCCACACAGGCAACCGCCGACTCCATTTTTAATTTTTGTGTGAGTGAATTACAGGCGATTAAAGATGATTTGGGCACCGACCGTGATTTTGGTTTTCCAAATCGTTATGCAGCCTGTATGACCTTAGCCAAATTGTATCTGAATTACAACACCTATTTCGATAAAACGGATAACAGCTATTATCAAAAAGCCTTAGACGAAGTGAATGAGGTCATCAATGAGGGGGGATATTCTTTAGCTCCCCATTATTTAGATAATTTTAAAGAGGATATTTCTGGATCACCGGAGGTCATTTTTGCGATTCCCCTGGATGCTTCTCATGCTCGCCACAATTATTTGAGCAATAAATGCTTGCCAGCATCAGGTTGCGCCGCCTTTGGTTATACTGCTGCCGGAGGAGGCTGGAATGGTAGTTGTGCCGTACCCCAATTTATTGATTCCTATGATGCCAATGATAAACGTTTAGGCTATACATGGACAGGAGGGGTACAACATTTTTATAATGAAGAGGAAGGCATTCCGAATGACCCGAATGGAACACCCATTTCTTTTTCTTCCGATGACTGGTCGGGGACAGGATATTTAAACTATAGTAAAAGGGTACATTCTATCGACAACCCGATGGCCTACACACAGGAGGGGTACCGCTTTATAAAAAGCGAAATCGTGCCAGGTACTGTTGGCACTTATGGCAACGATGTGGCTTTTTTCCGCTTGGCCGATGCCATGTTTATTAAAGCAGAATGTTTGTTGCGCCTAGGCCAGGATGAACAGGTGGCTGCCGATTTAATTACCGAAGTCCGCACACGTTCTTTCGATAATGTAGCCGATGCCACACGGACCATTGAAGATTTAAAGGGAGGAAGTGTTTACCCCTACGGACATCAGGAATATACCAGCGAAGGGTATAACAATTGGGGCACATACGTCTCTACCGATGAGGAGGGTGACGATATTATTTTTGGGGGCTTATTGGACGATTTGGCTTGGGAATTTGTAGGTGAACACCACCGCCGTCAGGATCTGATCCGATTTAAAATGACCGACGGACGAAATGTATTCAACGGCAAATCGTGGTTCTGTAAAGATGCGACCACCGAAACCAAGTACAACTATTTCCCCATCCCCAAAATGGCTTTAGATGCGAACATGAATCTGAAACAACACGAAGCCTATGACGGAACCGGTGAATAGTTTTTTTAGAACGTATTCTTATTTATCAATTTATAAACTAAATTTTTACAACAATGAAAAAGATCTATTATGTACTTATTCTTTTCGCCTTTATGGCAGGATTAACAACAAATTGTAAGGATGATGATGGTGGTGGTGTTATCCCTCCTGCCGACACCACCATGTGGGATCATGTACTGGAATATCCCGTTGAAATTACCATGAGCGCGACTTCGTACGATGGTACCCAGGTTGAAATTGATTTTGCTACAATTGCTTCGTATCTTGGGATTTCAAAAGAAGACCTTTTGTTAAGTATGGCTGATTCAATTACCGATCCCGATGTAACATTATATGCCATTGGTGCAGCAGCTACTGAAGATGTTGTGGTAGGTACTGCTAAAAACACCAATGGAATCTGGGGACATTGGTGGGATGCTGATGGCGTGAATTGCGAATGGGGTGAAACAGCCATGGTATTTGCTGAGTATTTTTCAGGTGATGAATTCATTTCAATAGGACAATATCCGGGTCACTTAACCAACGGACAGGTTGTTGAATTTTATGAATGTATTAAATACAATGATATTAGAGTAGCGTGCCATTTCACCATTACTGCAAAAGAACCCGAAGAAATTGTAGCTACCATTGTAAATACCCAGCAATTAAGTCTTGAGGTGCTTGAAAAAACCACGTATGATTTAGATTCTGTGGCCTTTAACCTTGATCAGACATTGACCGATTTAGGTGTTTCTTCCATGGATGAAGTGACCCTAATTGCCGTTAATGAAGATGGTTCGTATGCTCAGGAAAAGAGCGCCGACAATGGTTACTGGATTGATCGTAATGGATATGCTTCAGGTTGGGGTGCTGGTGGTGTGGTTTATACCGACTATGGTACTTTATCTTCAAATATGGTTGGTATTGGCCAATTCCCTGATAGTTTGTCGGCTGGTGAAACATTTACAATTAAATTCGGGTTCCTGGCAAACGATAAAATTGAAATGTTAGCCATTACAATAACTGTAGCAGGTTATGTTGATCCCGAAACGACTCCAACAGGAGATCCAATAGCAGTAGATACTACGATTACCATTTCTCAGCCATATTCTGCTGATTGGGCAGGCAGTTCAGCCGACATTCAGGCAACCTTGCGCAATGCCTTTAAAATGACGACCTACCAGATTTTTAAAGCGATAAATGAAGGTACTATGGTGTTTACAGGTTATAATGCCGACGGAACAGCTTATACCGACAGCACCGGTGCTGTAGTTTCTACCGCAAACTATCCCGGACATTGGTTTGCTGCCAATGGTAATGTTACTGTATGGGGTGATACTACCAATCCTCCGGCAATTTATTGTGAAATGGGCCGTACGGAAGAAAGCCTGCAATTGAATGTAGGTCACCACCCTGACAATGTAACTGCTGGGACCGCTGTTACAATTAAGCAAAAAGCTGAATTGAATGGTGGAAGCGTAACATTCACCGTTGTAGTTAACGTTCAATAAATTAGTTTACTTATACAAAGGAAAGGGTTCATCGCCCTTTCCTTTAATTTCTATTTTCTTTACTCTTAAAGCTCTTAAACGCAGATAATGAAAAACATAAATACTAATCAAGGGAAAATAAGTTTAAAAATATTTTTCCTTTTATTGATTGCCTTTTTAAATTCTTTTGTAGCCTGCGATGATAATTCATCTCCCAACGTTACCCCCGATCCGAATGATACCATAACTATTTTAGACTCTTCGGAGGTTGATGCCAGTAAAATATACCAACCAGATGAGTATAAAAATGATAATTGGTATAAAAGTTCCAGCAGATTTTATTACGGACGAAGCAAGCAATCGGATCATTTTATTGTGATGTGGGAACCTGGTTTTGGTGCCGATCCCAATGCCGACAGCGTACTTTCTACATACCGGGTAGATATTGACGACCTTTTAGAAAAAGCAGAAGAATTTTATGATATAAATGTTAACCAACTAAAATTTGCTGTTACGGGTCAAGAAAAATCAAATTTAGATAAATATAAAATAATGATTTTACTTTACTATACCACCGATTGGATGGCTTACGGAAGCGGTTTCGATGATGTTATCGGTGGGCTTTGGGTAAGCCCAAGCACTTGTCACCCGGTTGGTTCAACCATTGCCCACGAGATTGGACACAGTTTTCAATACCAAACCTATTGCGATTTGTTGGCATACAGCGGGATAAACAACGATTTTACCCGTGGGTTCCGGTATGGTTTTGGAGGTAACGGTGGTAATGCATTTTGGGAACAATGTGCCCAATGGCAATCGTTCCAGAGCTACCCTGAGCAGGCCTTTTCATCCTATAACTTTGGGGTTCATATGGATAATTACCATCGGCATTTCTGCCACGAGTGGCAGCGTTACGCCAGCTATATGTTGCATTATTACTGGGCAGATAAACGCGGTATCGATGCCATTGGTAAAATCTGGAGGGAATCTGTTTCGCCAGAGGATCCCATGGAAACATACATGAGATTGTACAACCTTACTGTTGAGGAATTCAACGATGAAATGTATGATGCTGCTGCACATTTGGCAACCTTCGATATTGACGAAATCCGCGAACTTGGGAAAAATTACATTGGCCAATACAAATATGGATTGCTCTCACTTGACGATAATTCGTATCAGGTAACCTACGATAAATGCCCCGGAACTACAGG
>Ga0172379_10009394_pt1 | contig 12082 bp, 12 predicted proteins | sample GrowelOW334metaG_FD_119756 | JGI IMG/M metagenome (GOLD analysis project Ga0172379, IMG submission 119756) | Groundwater microbial communities from an aquifer near a municipal landfill in Southern Ontario, Canada - Groundwater well OW334 metaG | ecosystem: Environmental > Aquatic > Deep... | reverse complement strand
TTTCTTAGTCATCGGAGACAAAGAAGTTGAAGAAAAAACAATAACCATCGAATCAAACTTACGTGGAAATGAGGGCGCACTTTCATTGGAAAAACTCATTGAGAAATTCCAAGAAGAAATTAAAAACAAAAAAGAATAAAAATTAAACAGGTTACACCACAAAGAGTGCATCCAAAAATATAGTCGCAAAGCTCCTTATTTTTTAGGTCGCCCGCTTCCTTCGAGGTGAGTTTAAATTATAAAAAAAGAAAAGAGCACCAATATTTGGTGCTCTTTTTTATTAACTCTTTTTAATCATCTTTCGGTTCAGGACAATAATCCCGAACAGCTTCGATAAAACGAAACGCCAAAATGTAATTAATCTTGTCATTCGGATTTACCCAAAGCTTGATATTCTCTATTCCAAACTCGATCTTGAGAATTTTTTCATTTTTCGAACTTGTCACTATTATCGTAAAAGCCCCTTCTCCAATCCTGCAATTACAACCCCTGAAAATATCTTGCAAAATCTCACTTGCTTTCCCAATAAAATTTCCCGTTAAGAAAATAGTATTAGAAAAACTTATTTCAGGTCCATTTGAACTTAAACGAACCTTCGCGTCCAGAGCTGCAATCCTATGGTTACCATGCAAAAACCTCCACCAAAAACCGAAGTTGGAATTGTCTCCTTGATGCCACAAATCAAATAATTCTTGTGCTTTTTTCTTATGATCAATATATTGTAGCTTTGTGTCCATATATATTAAATTGTGAAGGCGTCGCCTTCGTTAATTACTAATAAGTAACTTACTAAGACTATTCGCTAACTCTAAAACCTAACAGAAAACTACCATAAATAAGTATTTCAGTCAAAAAAATGCATTATACCAACTTTAATTAACCACTTCCAAAGAAACACGAGACCGTTCGTCCTTGCGAGCGAAGCGCGGCAATCCAGGGGTTTGTGCCATCTACTCCTGGATTGCCGCGTCGCTCCACTCAGTACCTGAGCTGTCCACTCATTGGATTTTTTGTTTCGCTTCTCTCACAAAAGCTCTCAACGAATCTTGCGAAATGGGTCCCGTCACCACAAAGAGTACTTCAGAAAATATAGTCGCAAAGCTCCTTATTTTCTTGGTCGCCCATTCCTCACCTCGCAAGAACGACGGTTCTGTGGTTTTTTAAAGTAAAGTGGTTAATTAAAGTTGGTATAAAAGGAGTAGGTAATCTATTCAAAAACGCGGCGGGCTTTTGGCCCGCCGCGTTTTCCATCCGTACTTTTTACTTTTAACTTTCTACTTTATAACTTCTTTTACATATCCACCTTCGCGTATTTCGCGTTGGATTGGATGAAAGATTTTCTTGATGGGACATCGGTTCCCATTAAAACATCAAACACTCGATCGGCGTCTTGAGCATCGCCGATGGTTACTTTCTTGAGCATGCGGCGGTTTGGATCCATGGTTGTTTCCCAAAGTTCTTCGGGATTCATTTCTCCGAGACCTTTGTAGCGTTGAATTGAAACTTTTTGATTTCTCTTCTTTGCAGTTGCTTCTGTTTCTTCTTCAGGTTCTTCAACAACGTCATTATTTACTTCCTCGATCTCTGAAATATTTCCCGCTTCTTTTCCAAGAATTTTTATTTTTTCTTCATCAGTGTATGCATATTGAATATCCTTTCCGCGTTTTATCTTATAGAGCGGTGGCATGGCGATATAAATATATCCCCCATCAATAAGCGGTTTAAAATGTCTGTAGAAAAGTGTGAGTAAAAGTGTGGTGATATGTGCTCCATCAACGTCGGCATCGGTTGCGATGATAATTTTGTGATAACGCAATTTAGTAACATCGAATGTATCACCGATCGCGGTACCAAGTGCGATGATGAGCGATTTCACTTCTTTTGACGCGAGCATCTTATCAAGACGAGCGCGTTCAACATTCAAAATTTTTCCTTTGAGCGGAAGGATTGCTTGAGTCCTCCTGTCGCGACCTTGCTTTGAAGAACCACCTGCGGAGTCTCCCTCAACAATAAAGAGTTCTGATTCTTCAGCTTTGTTGGTTGAACAATCGGCAAGTTTTCCCGGAAGTGTCAAACCTTCAAGTGCTCCTTTTCGAAGAACGCTGTCCTTCGCCGCTTTCGCCGCTTTGCGAGCACGAAGTGCCAAAATAACTTTGCTTAAAATTCCTTTTGCATCATCGGGTTTTTCTTCAAGAAATTCTCCAAACGAATCACCGAAAACTTTTTCCACAGCCCCGCGAGCCTCCACCGATCCCAATTTAGCCTTTGTTGTCCCTCAAATTGGATCTCGTGCATTTTCACCGAGACAACCACGGTGAGACCTTCACGAACGTCGTCAGCAGTTAAGTTCTCATCTTTTTCTTTGAGAATATTATTCTTTCGCGCATAGTCGTTCAAACGTCTCGTAAGCGCGGTTCTGAAACCGGTGATATGCATACCACCTTCTGAGTTAAACGTGTTGTTGGCGAATGCAAGTTCTCGGAATGAAATATCATCGGTATATTGCAAAGCGATCTCAACACCAACTTCGTCTTGAGTTTTTTCAATATAGAAAATATTCTTGTGAACGGGTTTGAATTCAGTATTGTAAAAAGCGATCAAGGATTTCAAACCTCCTTCAAAGTAAAATGACATACTTGGCATTTCCAAATGTTCATCTTCAAGATAGGTCGTTCCAATGAAATCTGTTTTTCCTTGATACGTTCGTGCGTCGATAATACTCAAACGCAATCCTTTGATCAAATACGCTTGTTGTCGAATATGATTAACAATCGTTTTCCAATTGAATGCGATCTCGGCAAAGATTTCAGTATCAGGTTCGAACGTAATGATGGTACCATTAAAATCAGTGGTTCCAACTTTCTTAACCGGTGACTTAACTTTTCCACGCTCATATTCTTGCATGTAATATCCGCCATCTTTGTGGACTTCAGCTTTCACATACACTGAAAGTGCATTCACCACAGATGCACCCACTCCGTGCAGGCCTCCTGAGAATTTGTATGACTTCTGGTCGAACTTTCCTCCGGCGTGCAATGTCGTCATAATCGTTTCGAGTGCGGACACTTTTGTTTTCGGATGCTTATCAACAGGAATTCCACGACCATTGTCGATCACGCGAATACGATTGTTCGGCAAAAGGACAACTTCAATATGATCCGAATATCCACCCATAGCTTCATCACGAGAGTTATCGAAAATTTCCCAGATCAAATGGTGCAGACCTTCGACGCCGGTCGAGCCAATGTACATTCCCGGACACTTACGGACAGGATCCAAACCTTCAAGGACGGTAATATCTTTCGCGCCGTAACTTTCTTCTTTGATTTTTTCTTCTTTTGCCATTTTAAATAAATTATTAATATATATAAATACCCCTTGAAAAAAGAGGTTTTTTTCACTCTATTTTTACCCCAAAAGTATACCAAAAAAACGCCCCCCATGGAAGCGTTTTTTTGTGGATTACGTATTACTTTTTTTGGCTTTACACAGCCAGTTTTTTGTGATTTCAGTCTGTTTACATTTTGACTTTTTCATGTTGAAAAAGTATGTATTTTCTAGGAGACACCCGTAATCGCTTGTATCTTCTTGGCGTCATCCATATGACTGAATTTCATTTTCTGAGCGATACCTTCTTTTGCGGCTTCTTGGAATTCCAACTGCTTGTAGATATCCGCCGGCAAACCGGCAACGGTTCGCGTTTTCTCGGCATCGTCAATATGACCATACTTCAATTTTTGAACAACGCCTTCCCGCGCAGCTTTTTGAAATTCAGGCTGTTTGTAAATATCCGGGGACAAACCCGTGATACTTCTCATTTTCTCGGCGTCGTCAATACGACCATACCCAAGATTATTAAGGATCCCGTCCTTTGCGAATTCTTGAAACATTCCTTGTTTATAGACATCCAAAGGAAGTCCGGCGGTCTTCACGATCTTTTCAGCTGTACTAACGTAACCGAATTTCAATTTTTTAAGAACTCCTTCTTTTGCGGCTTCTTGAAACACCGATTCTTTATACACATCCAAAGACAGTGCAAGGACCTCTCGGATCTTCTCGGCATCTTCGATGAAACCGCCTTGCAGCTTCTTGATCATTCCATCTTTTGAAGCATCGGCTATCTCCTCGACCGGCTTCGTGCTTTGCCCAAAAAGAGCTACCATGTTTTTATCTTGAAATATTACTGTTAATTAAGAATTCGAGCGAGCACTCTTTTGTATCTCATAAGCACGTTCTTTTTCTTCGCGAGCTTCGCGCAACTTAATGACCATTTGCTCAAATGATACGGCGAGGTCTCCGATCTCATCGTATGCTTTTCCCGTTGAAACATCGATATCAAGATTTCCCGCAGCGATCTCTTCCCCCGCGACCTTCAACTTCTTGAGAGGTGCGGTGATAGCTTTGCTGAAAAGATATGTTGCAATCAAAGCGACGAACATCACCGCCGCCAAGATAAGCAACGAACGTGTTCGAGTCGATTCTGATGTTTGAGCGGTATATGCAACAACGGAATCAAGTGTTCCTTTGATCTTCGCTTCGGTTTCTGCGGCAGGTTTCGAGAATTCATCAACATAAGTCGTTGCCGCAACGGAGAGTGTCACACCATCGGCCGTTTTACCGTTAACAATGGCAATATACATATATTTGAATGTCTCCTGTCCTTTGAGATCGCCGCTTGTTTCCATCCATTTATAGAACCCCTCGGAAGGAACACCTCCTTTTGTCTTCGACATGATACCCCAAAAACCGGGATATGGAGTTGCCAAAGAAGAAAGATCCAAATTGGTGATTTTCGGACTCTTGTGGAATCGACAAGTCAAAGAATCAACATCTGTTAATGCCGTATATCCTTTTTGTCCGACAGGTTGTACGGCGATACTTTGAAAGTACTGATCCGCTTGCAACTGAGCGACTGTCATCTTCGGATGATCCTTCAAATATATTTCAACTTGTTTGGCAACGTCCACCGCTTTTTGAGTGATGATCTTTGCAGCAAGATCGTTCAAAGCGGTCGTACTGTTCGAAGTTGCCGCCGCTCCCAGTTCACTGATACTTTTTTGCACTTCCCCGCCAATGGATCCAAGATCTCTCACAGAAAGAAATCCGACGACCATGACCGGCACAACGATCAACAAAAGCGTTATCGTGATCAACTTTGTAAAAATTGGTATTTTCATACTTTTTGTTTTTATTTTTATAATTAATAATAATTTTAATAATATAATGATCTTATAAAAAACTTCCGAAATTCCCTTTCCGTTTTTGATCAAAAAAAACTAGGTCTTGACGCTTTCCAATATCCTTTTGAACGTTTCTTCGGGCAAAAGCACGATACTTTTTATCTTTTCAGCATCTTCAGTATGGTGGTATGTTAATTTTTGAAGGATCCCTTCTTCTGCGGCTTTTTGAAATTCCTGTTGTCTATAAATTTCCGGAGGCAAATTAGCAAACATTCTTGTCTTTTCGATATCCGCGATACGACCATATTCCAGATTATTGAGCAGCCCTTCTACTGCAGCTTCTCGAAACTCCATTTTTTCAAAAACTTCAGGAGGCAAACCGGTAACACTGATGATCTTTTCAATCGTATTAATATATCCGTAATGTAATTTTTTAAGCACTCCCTCCTCAGTAGCTCTTTGAAATTGAAAATCTTTATAAATATCGGCAGACAAACCAGAAATATTCCGGATCTTTTCAGCATCCTCTATAAGACCTTCTCTTAATTTTTTGAGTATTTCTTCTTGCGGTGACATGATGTACGTTAAAAAATAACTGCCGAAAAAATCGGCACTCTTTTACAACTAAAGTATAGCAAAGAAGTATTTTTTTTGAAAATGACAAAACACTCCAAAAGTGGATTATTCGCAACTGTTGTTTTTTTAGAATCTGTGTATAACTTTTAAACTCTTTTTTAAAAAGAAATAGTATACTTATTACAAGTGTAAACTTTAAAAAAACACCTTATTAAATTATAAATAAAAAAAATAATTATATTATGAAAATTCCAATTTTTATTAAATTACTTACCGCAACGCTTCTCTTGGTTGTTACCCCGTTGTTTATTGCAAATTACCTCTCAATACAAGATTTAGGTTCGTTGGGAAATACTGCTATGACCAATAGTACAAAAGAATTGGACGGTCTTGCCGGAAAAATCATAATACAAAAAGCGCGCGATGCTGCCAAACAAGTTGAAATATATGTAAAATATCACCCAGGAATAACGTTTAAACAATTACAAGATGATCCTTATATGCAAGAAATTGCCTTGCAAAAAGTGGGCGAAAAAGATGGTTATGTATGTATGTATGTAGCGGAAACCGCCATAATGCTCATTCACCCAAATTCAACATTGATCAACTACGACATGAAAGGACTCCGAGAAAAACTCCCCTCATGGTGGACAATCTTTGGTCCAAGTCTCACTGGCACAGAAAGTACCGGTCCATATGATTGGTTAGAAAAAGATGGTTCTCACCGAGCAAAATATATGACCATGACACCGGTTGCTATAAAAGTAGAAGGTAAAACATTAATGATCGCAGCAACAACATATATTGATGAATTTTCAAAACCTGCAGTAGAAACGAAAGCAAGTATTGCAGCCGCTGTCGCAACGACACAAAAACGAGCTTTAACTATTTTCGGAATTATTGCACTACTTTCTATGATAGTTGTATATTTCTTAAGTAAAGCCATTACCGTCCCTCTTAAAAAATTAAAACGTGCGGGAGAAGAAATTGCAAAAGGAAATCTTGATATGGATGTTTCAGCTGGAAAATCATACGATGAGATCGGTGACCTTGCAACATCTTTTGAACAAATGGTCGTCAAATTGCGCGAAGCTCGTGAAGAAACCGAACATGCTCACGATATGGCGAAAAAAGGAAGAACCGGGGCTTAACAAATTCGAGTAACTATAGACATTAAAAAAACCGCCGGTATTAGACCGACGGTTTTTTGTTTGTATATTGTTTTTATCGCACTTCCCAATCAATATTCTTCTTCATTTCACCATATACTTTTTCCATGATCTCGTTTATTTCAACATCGATCAGTGTCTTTGTTTTTGATTGGAAGACAAGATGGAATGCAAGTGATGTTCGTTCTTCTTTGTGAAATTCATCAAAAAGGTCGGCACGCACCAAAAGATCGCCGGCATTTTTTTCAATAAGATCTTGAACGTCTTTCAACACCGTTTTTTCAGGCACCCACAATGCAACATCACGAAGCATAAAAGGATACTGAGAGAATGCCTCAAATCGTTTATTAGCAATATCACCCAATGCTTTTGCATATTCCTTCGGTTCAGGAAGCGGCGCAATAACATCATCGAATACAACTTCAAGAACGCCGTTTTTGACCACTCCTCCAATAATCATTTGCAGTGCGTCTTCCAAGAACAATTTTACTTCTTCCACGATCTTATCCGCTGATGGTTTTTTTACACGAACATTCCGAACACCTACGCAGAGCGCGGTCTTTTCTCCATCTTTTTTAAATACTGTTCCGATCTCAAAAACTTTCACAACATCGAGTCCCAAAAGTGCCGCATAATATTCATTGAGAACAAGTGCATTTGTTATTCCATCGGTCAAATTCGCACGCATGAACGATTTGTCAGATGCCAAAGGATTTTCCAATTCAACTTCCCCTTTTGAACAAAAAGTATAAGTGGAAACTTCTGAAAAACCAAGGTCGATAAGTTCACGTCGAACTTCTTCACTGTAATAAAAAGTCTTGTTCACTTTTGGTTTATTCTCAAGGGCTGGTGGCAAGATCGCTTTTACATTCTTGTATCCGTACACGCGCCCGACCTCTTCGATAAGATCTTCTTTTATTTTTATATCAGTGCGTTCGAACGGCGAGGTAACTACAAAATATTCTCCATCTTTTTTATAGGTGAACGCGAGCTGTACAAAAATATTTTCAACCTCCTGTTCAGTAATTTCCGTTCCAAGAAGTTTATTGATTTCCTTAAGCGTTACTCTCGCTTCTCGTTTTGTTGCTGGTGTGATATATGAATCAGAAACACCTTCAAGTTTTCCACCCGCAATCTCAAGAACGAGTTTTATTACATCGCGCATCGCATAGCCCACAAATTCAGGTGACGGTTCATTTTGAAAACGAAGCGAAGCATCGGTAACCAATTTCAACTTCTTTGAAGTCTTTCGCACAGAACCATAATCAAAATTTGCCGACTCAAGCACGATACTCGTGGTATTTGCGTCAATTTCGGCCTGTTTTCCGCCTTTAATGCCTGCTACAGCCAAAGAAGCACCACTTATACCATCCGCGATAAGCAAGTCGTTTTCATCGACCGTATAGGTCTCCCCCGTCAAAACGGTAATCTTCTCATCTTTTTTCCCACGACGTACAACAATTTCATGCACGCCGTTTTTTGCAGCCAATTTCTGTATATCGAAAGCATGCATCGGTTGACCAACATTGAGCATCACATAATTCGTCGCATCAACAATATTGTTGATCGATCTTTGACCAAGTGTCTTGAGTGCTTTCTGAAGCCATTCAGGCGATGGACCAACCTTGATCCCTGTGACTACCGCGCCCATATATCGTGCGCACAATTTAGGCTCTTCAATTTTCGAGACAAAGACTTTCGACGTCGGCATTTCAGGGATCGGTTCATAGAGCGGATCCATCTTCATTTTCATTCCCGTGATATTCGAGATCTCTCGTGCAATTCCGCGATGAGACAAACAATCCGACGACCGATTTGGCAAGATGTCACCCTCGATGACCGCGTCGTCTTTCATTTTTTCCACGCCTTCAATTTCAAAAGAATGAAACGTAAAAAGTTCAGCAAGTTTATCCACTTCGGGAAGCGGTTCTTTGAAATATATTTGAAGCCAATTATAAGAAACTTTCATAATGATAATGTTTTAATTTAAAATTGATTTACAAAACGCAGATCACCCGTGTAAAAATGTCGGATGTCATCAACCTCGGCAGCCACTGCGACAAGTCGTTCGATCCCACCGCCGAATGCAAAACCTTGATACACTTCAGGATCGATACCGCCGGCGCGCAACACGTTCGGATGCACCATTCCAGCTCCCATCACTTCGAGCCAACGTTCACCACTCTTGCCCTTAAAAAGCATATCAACCTCAACACCCGGTTCAACGAACGGAAAGAATGCGGGACGAAAACGGATCGTAATATCGCGTTCATAGAATTTCGAAAAGAAATATTCGAGCGTTCCTTTCAAATGCGCGAGCGTCACACCCTTGTCAATATACAAACCTTCGATCTGGTGAAATTGAGCTTCGTGTGTCGCATCGGTCGCTTCGTTTCGAAATGCGCGCCCTGGAACAATAATCCGAATCGGCGGTTTGTGTTCCTCCATATAATGAATTTGCACCGGAGAGGTATGCGTTCTCAAAACAGTTTCTTTCTTTCCTTTGATCCAAAACGTATCTTGCATATCGCGCGCAGGATGATCCTTCGGAACATTCAATGAATCAAAATTATAATGTTCGGTTTCAATAAGTGGTCCTTCGGCGAATTCAAAGCCAAGCTCGTTAAAAATAGCGTTCGCACGTGAAATTGCCTGTGAAAGCGGGTGTATATGCCCGACAATGTTTTTAGTTTCTTTTTCGCTCATATACACGATATTGTAACAAAAAAGCAAGCAAAAACAAATAACTACCGCCCCTATTTGACAAATCCGGTCCGCGAGCGTTTAATGGGAGCACGTGCGATCGAGCACACCTTAGTCCTTTTAAAATCAAATAAAAACAATGTCCGGGTTACATCGTGATTGTTGTTTTGGTAAAGTAGAAATCAGGCTTGCTCTCATTATCATATATAATGGTGTTTGTCAGATTGGAAACTGCAAAAGAAAGTCTCTTTCCAAAGAGGATCGAGCAAAGACCAAAATAATAACGTTCGAACATATCTACCCCAGAACGGGAGATAATACCAGAGACAGCTTGGATAATGGAACAATATCATGCGAATATTGCAATACAGACAAAGGAGCTACGATCCTTCTTTTTTCAAGAAAAAAGAAAGAACGAACACTTCATGAAAAACTGATAAACGATGCTCAAGAGAACAAAATGCGTGTGATCCGTTTTCTTATGAATAAACGTTTCGGAGATCAAACCGAAACAAAAAGATTTTATAGAATAAAAATACTATCATTTATCTATGATATCGAAAGACATAAGAACGGTTTCGTTACTATCCTCGCGGAACATTCAAAGCAGAAAATTAAAAGAATGAAGAATGCGCGAACGCATAAGTAAAAGATTAAAAAAACCAGTGTTTATTCAACACTGGTTTTTTATTTGGAGCCATCTCCCAGATTTGAACTGGGGACCTACTGTTTACAAAACAGTTGCTCTACCAGCTGAGCTAAGATGGCGACTGGTGGTATTTACTTTTCAATTCCACGATTATACCTGATTTTCTTCTTCTTGCAAACTTTCTTGTTGAGTCTTTCTTTTTTGTTCCAATATCTTCTGAATATAAGCCGAAGCTTCACCCTTTTTCTGTATTGTTGTTCCCAGTTTTCGTCCTCGATATTTCACGTAACTTATCTTCTGAACAACCTTCTTTCCGACCCGCTTGGTCATAATAACCAATTTTTCTTTAGCGGGAAGAATAACTTTTTCTTTTGTTCTATCAACCAATATGTATACTCGACTTAAAATGATCAACCGCGTCTTTGGTTCGGGATCAAAATGAATATCATTGATGTTCATTCGATCATATTGGCGTACCACGGAAGCCTTCCGTGATAAAACGACAAGGATGCCAATAAGCGAAATGAAAAAAAGATACCCGTCTAAACCCATAAATTTTTATTCCTTTCCTGCCTCGTAACGAACGAAACGGATGATCTCAATACGTTCTCCGATCTTTTGTGTGGCTTCGTTAACGATATCTTGAATTGATTTATCAGGATTCTTAATGAACTTCTGTGATAACAAAACTTGTTCACCAAAATATGTTTGAAGTTTACCTTCCAACATTTTCTTTTTAATGTCTTCAGGTTTGTTCATCTCAGCAACTTCTTTTTCAAACAATTCAATGACTTTCTTTCGATCGTCATCCGTTATTTGATCTTCTGAAAGAAAGGCCGGTGACATAGCGGCAACATGCATCGCGATACCATATCCAAGATCCAAAAATTCTTGATTCTTTGCAACAAAATCAGATTCACATGCAAGTTCCACCATAACGCCAACTTTTTTATTGTTGTGTAAATATGTTGAGATAATGCCAGCTTTAAGAGTTCGTTCAGCTTTTTTCGAAGCAATGGATCCGGCTTTCTTTTTCAAAAGAATGACCGCTTTTTCCATATCTCCTTCCGCTTCTTCAAGCGCTTTTTTACACTGCATAACTGAAATGCCTGTGTTTTCTCGTAACTCTTTAATTTGTTCTGTTGTGATTGTTGCCATAAAAAAACATATTATATGCCAACAAGCCACATTCGAGCTTTGCCGGCGTTACTTGGTAACTAAATTATTTTTTTGCTTTTTGAGCTCCTTTGTATGCATCAACGATACGTCCCGTGAAAAATTGAATACTTGCGCAAGCTGAATCATTTCCAGGAATAACATATTTGATTCCTTTTACATCACAGTCTGAATTTGAAAGTGCGATGACCGGAATACCGAGTTGTTTCGCTTCATCCACGGCGATTTGTTCATGTTTTGAATCAACAACAAACAACGCGCTTGGAAGCGCTTCGGTCATTGAAACGAGTCCTCCGAATTTTCTGTTCAAATTTTCGATGTCTCGATCGATAAGCAATCGCTCTTTCTTTGTGTACATTCCCAATTCCCCTTTTTCTTTCTTATCTGAAAGTTCTTGTAAACGAAGGATTCTTTTTTTAATTTCATCAAAGTTGGTCAATGTTCCTCCAACCCATCTATTTTTTACATTCGGTGCCCCAATACGAGCCGCTTCTTTTTCAACGATATCTCGTGCTTGGTTCTTTGAGCCGATAAATAAAATTTTCTTACCTTCCGCTGCGAGGGAGGCAACAAACTTTTCAACCGCTGTCAAAGCTTCCGCTGACTTTTCCAAGTCAATGATCTCCATG
>Ga0172379_10009393_pt1 | contig 12083 bp, 8 predicted proteins | sample GrowelOW334metaG_FD_119756 | JGI IMG/M metagenome (GOLD analysis project Ga0172379, IMG submission 119756) | Groundwater microbial communities from an aquifer near a municipal landfill in Southern Ontario, Canada - Groundwater well OW334 metaG | ecosystem: Environmental > Aquatic > Deep... | reverse complement strand
GTCGGAAATATGCCGCGTGGGCCTTATTCTGGTCTTGGCTAATTATCTGGATAGGAACTCGGGGCGTATCAAACAGCTGGGCACGCTTCTCGGCGCGGTGGCTTTGGTTTCGCCCGTGTTTGTCTTGATAATGCTCCAGCCGGATTTTTCCGCCCTGCTGGTCACTTTCCCCACCATAGTGGCGATGCTTTATTGCGGCGGGGCAAGCGTGGCGCATCTTCTGACCATTATGGGATACGGCGCCATTGTGGGCGGACTCACTGTTTTGTGGACCATGATTCCGCTTAATCCGCAATGGCTGGAAGCCAGCTCTTTCGTGCAGAGTTTTTATTCGCTGTCCAGTTTCGGTTTCCCGGCTTTGGTGTTTTGTCTGGTCGTGCTGGCTATAGCTTTCGCCGCCTGGAAACTTGGGTCCCGGCTGAGAATAAAACTGCGCGCGGTGTATTATTTCGGAGCGGCGGTCGTGTTTATTTTCGGGTTTTTGACGGCGGTTGGCGTGCAGAGCCAGATGAAGAACTACCAGCGCAAGCGGTTTGAAGTGTTTTTGTCTCCTCAGGCCGATCCCAAGGGCGCGGGTTATAACATCTTGCAGGTCCAGATAGCGATGGGCTCCGGTGGTTTGTGGGGAAAGGGTATTTTTTCCGGCACGCAGTCCCGCCTTGGTTTCGTGCCGGAACGGCACACGGATTTTATTTTGGCTGTTGTGGGCGAGGAGATGGGTTTTTGGGGCAGTATCGGCGTGCTGGGGCTTTACCTGATGATTTTGTGGCGGCTTATGGTGATAGCGCGGCTTTCGCGCGATCAGTTCGGTTATCTGAGCTGCTGCGGTTTGTTCAGCATGTTTTTGGTGTATTTGGGCTTAAATTACGGCATGTCGGTCGGCATTGCGCCGGTGGCCGGCGTGCCCTTGCCGCTTTTGTCGTACGGAGGATCTAACCTGGTCGCATCCTTGTGGGCGCTGGGCGTGGCGGAATCCGTTTACGCAAGGCGCATGGCGCTGGTGTAAGATGGCTAACGCGGACGGCGGTTTTCGCGATAACAAGGCCCGGGCGGTGCGGCCGGGCGCGCCGGGAGCCGGATCAAGGCTGCGCCTGAGATTCGCGCGCGGCGAAGCGGCCCGCCTTATCAGCCAGCACGGCCAGATAGCGGCTTTTCGGGCCATAGCGGAAAATGCGGGTCTGAACTGCGCGGTGAAGTCGGGCAAGGTGAAAATGTCGTTCGGGCCGGCGATTGTGGAAGGGTATGAAAGCCTGGCCGAGTACGCGGACCTTTTTCTGACCGGATATGTGGACAGCGGCCTGGCCGCTGAAAAAATCAGGTCTTCCGCGGCGGCGCAAAACTATGAACTGCTGGGCGCGAAAAGGGTGCCGTTGCAGTTTCCGTCTCTGGAGGAGCTTATCTGCGCGGTGCGGTATACGGTTTACGGGGATTTTTCTTCCGCGCGGGAAAGTTTGGCGGACTATGTTGAAAGGGGGATAGTAAGGCGCGAGCGCTCTGAGGGGCGGGTGGACGAGCTGGTCGCGCGCGAAATTGTAAGGGCATCCGCCGCTGAAGAAGGGAAGCTGGAGCTTTTAATGAACATCGGGCCGGGCAGAAACCTCAAGCCGGAACTGCTTATAAGCGGTTGGCTGGGAAAGGAGTGCCTGCCGGTTCGGGAACTGAAGGTAGTAAGGGAAGATTTTTATTGGGAGTCCCGGAACGGGCTTTTGTCCGTGTGGGAGTGAACGATAAATTTCAAATTAACCAGAGAGATGAACATATGAAAAAAACAACATCGGGAAAACCCGAGAAAATTGAAATACTGGCGAACACGTCTTTTGAGGAAACGCGCATTGCCATTTTAGAAGACGGCCGGCTGGCGGAACTGCTGTGGGAACGGCGCGGAACCCTTAACATTGTGGGAAACATTTACAAGGCTACGGTGGAGAACGTCCTGCCCGGCATATCGAGCGCGTTTGTCAATATCGGTTACGAAAAAAACGCGTACCTGTATATTTCCGACGTTATCGGCGGAGACAAGGAGCCGATAGACAAGCTCATCAGGAAAGGCGACGAGATAATGGTGCAGGTTGTCAAAGACGCCATCGGCACGAAAGGCATGAAAGTCACCATGGACATCACCATGCCGGGCCGGTATCTCGTGCTTACTCCGTACCAGAGTTTTGTGGGCGTGTCCAAAAATATCGAGGACGACGAAAAACGTAAAGTCCTTTCCGAAATGGTGGCGCGCCTGGCGGACAGGTATCTGTCCAAAATGGGCTGCATCGTCCGCACGGAAGCGGAGGACGCCACCGAGGAAGAGCTTGAGAAAGAGATGAAGGACCTCAACTCCCAGTGGGAGCAGATAAGCAAGAAATTCACCGCTAACAGGTCGCCCTGCCTTTTGCATAAGGACATGGATCTGGTGCTGCAGGTCACTCGCGACATCCTGTCGGAGGAAGTCTCCCTTTACCTGCTTGATAACGCCGAAGACCATGCCAGCGTGGAGGATTTTGTTTCAAGGAATTCGCCGGAACTGAAGTCTCGCGTCAAGCTTTATAACGCAAAAACACCCATCTTCACCGCGTTCGAAGTGGACCCCGCGATTGATAACCTGCGCAGGATAAAACTGGAACTGCCCAACGGCGGAACCATTATCATCCAGGAAGCGGAATCTTTGTGCGCCATAGACGTGAACACCGGCAAATTCACGGGCAGCAAGTCGCAGGAAGAAACCGTCACACAGACCAATATCGAGGCCGCGCAGGAAATCGCGCAGCAGCTGCGGCTGCGCAATATCGGCGGTATTATAGTCATAGACTTTATAGACATGAAAAAAGCCTCTAACCGGCATAAAGTGGTTGAAGCTCTGGCCCGCGCTGTTAAACGCGACCGAGCCAAAATCCGCATTCTGCCGATCACCCGGCTGGGCCTTGTGGAAATGACCCGCGAACGCAAACGCGAAAGCACCGGCAGTTTGTTAACCGAGGAGTGTCCCGAGTGTCACGGTTCCGGGCGCGTGCTTTCTTCCGAGAGCATGCGCATAAAAATCCAGCGGGAGATACGCAACCTCACCCTGGGCCGTCCGGGCGGGAATATGCGGGTAGTGCTGCATCCGATGCTCGCGGAAACCCTGCGCGGCAAGCAGGACGCCATTGAGCGCAACGTGCATCGCGGCATCAAAATTCAGTCGGATCCCCAGCTTACGTGGGAAGATTACCGCATAATTCTGGAGTGAACGAAATGATGAAGAAGGCCGTCGCCGGTTTGGTTTTGCTGTCGGTTCTTTTGGCTGGAACGCTGTGCGCGAATGCCAGGCAGGAGGCTTCGCGCGCCGTTCCCGACATGATACAGTTTGCCGAGTCGGGCGATTACAAGGACAGTGTGGATTCGCTCGACAAGGACGGCAGGCTGTACCTGCACGCGCGCAAAGTGCTGGAACTGTTCGGAGGAACGATCTATTGGAATCCCAAGTCCGGCGCGCTGAGCGGCAATATCCGCAAAGTGAAAGTCAGTTTCACCGTCGGCAGCGACACGGCGGTGCTGGCCGGCCAGCCTGTCCGTTTGAGCGACAAAACAGTGAAATACGGCGAAAAAGCCTACGTGCCCGTTGATTTTTTCACGAGCGACGCGTTCGGCGCGGCTGTCGGCAGGGACATCGCCTACAACCAGACGGCGCATTCCCTGGACGTGGAGAAAATTTTTAACGTCGGGGAAATGGACTATTTTTCCTACGGCGCCGCCACGCGCGTGAGTTTTGAACTGCGCGGCGTGTCCAAATACAGCAGTCTGGAAAAAGGGCCGCGCCATGTGCAGATTGTCATTGAGGACGCGCTGGCGAAAGTAAGCGAAAAAGAAAATTTCGACGACGGGCTCGTCAAAAGCGTCTCTGTCGCCGGTTTAAACGGCGACGTGGTGATAGACGCTTATCTGGGCGAGCGCGGCGATGTCTGGAACGTGAGCAGGGAGCAGGATACTCTTATTCTCGCCGTAACGCGCAAGGACGCGCCTGCGCAGGACGGCGTTGCCGCGGCGACGGCTTCCGTTTTGGCCCCGCCCCTGGCTCCGGCTATCGTGCAGGAAGACAGGATTTCCATTCCCGATATCATCTCGCCGATGCGCACGGGGCGCAAGCTGGTTGTTATCGATCCCGGGCACGGCGGCAAGGATCCCGGCGGGCATAAGCGCAAGGGGCTGGCGGAAAAATCGCTGAACATCCGCATGGCCGAGGAATTGGCGGGCCTGCTTAAGGAAGACGGCGGTTTTGACGTGCTTGTAACCCGCACTTCCGATTATTTCATTCCGTTAAGCGAGCGCAGCCGTCTGGCTAACGACAGCCACGCGGATATTTTCGTCTCAATCCACGCCAACGCGCACCCGCGGAAACACGAGAAGGGGTTTGAAATTTATTTCATGTCCGAAAGAGCGTCCGATCCCTGGGCCGCTTCCGTGGCGGCGAAAGAAAACTCCGTGCAGGAGTTGGAGGACGACTGGGGCGCCGATCCGGCGGAGTTGCTGTTGCATTCCATGGCGCGCAACGAATATATGAACGAAGCCGCCCAGCTGGCCGGTCTGGTCGCCAATCATGTGGGCGCGCGGACGCCTTTTAAAAACAGGGGCGTGAAACAGGCGGCGTTTTATGTCTTGCGCGGCACTTACACTCCGGCGGTACTTGTAGAAATGGGTTTTATGACCAATGCGGACGACTGCAAAAACCTCAACGACGAAAAAGTGCGCGCGAAAATGGCGCGCGGAATTTATGACGGCATTGTTGATTACGCCAAGCTTAAAGGCTGGAAATAAGGCTTCAAGCCTGGCAGGGAGTTCTGATGTCTTTTCGCATAAGGCTTGTTCTGGCGACTGTTTTGACCGCGGTGATCGCAGGTTCTGTTTACGTCGGCCTTAAAAATTTCGTTTTTCACGCCACTTACCTTCCCGTTAGGGAAATGCAGGGAACCCCGGCCTCCTATAACCTGAAATATGAGGACGTCAGTCTGGGAACGAAAGACGGGCGGCTCGTTACCGGCTGGTATATCCCGGCGGAAAAATCGTCCGCTCCGGCAGTGTTGTACTGCCACGGCAACGCCAATAACATTTCCGTTTATTATCAGTTGTACAAAGCCGGGTTGTTGCACAAAATGGGGTTTAACGTTTTAACGTTCGATTATGGCGGCTACGGAAACAGCCGGGGTTCTCTATCCGAAGAAGGGACTTACAAAGACGCGACCGCCGCCTATTATTATCTGGTATTTAAGAAAAATATCCCGCCGGAGCGGATAGTTATTTACGGGCATTCGCTCGGCACGGCTGTGGCCGCCTATCTGGCGGCTAATCTTAACGCTTCCGCGCTTATCCTGGAGGCTCCGTTCACTTCCCTGGCTGATATGGGGCGGATTTTGCATCCGTGGCTGCCGTCGCGCCTTTTGGTCGGCAGGCGTTATGATACCGCCAGCCGGATAGCCGGCGTCAATATGCCTCTGCTGATTTTACACAGCGCGCAGGATGAAATTATTCCCTATTCCATGGGGCGCAAGCTTTATGAAACCGCCAAGGAACCCAAAGATTTTATCAAGCTTAAAGGCGACCACTGCACCGGGTTCAAAGACTCCGGCGATGTTTATGTCGTCGGCCTTAAAAACTTTTTTTTGAAAAGAATCAATTATAATGCCGACAAGTTGCTTTATATCGTTGAACCAAAACCTTTTACCGTAGCCGTGCAGGACGACCGCGCAGTTTTCCATCGCAGTGCCGTTAAAACTGGCAAATAAGACCTTGACATTAAAAAAACCGGACCTATACTAACAATAAGGACACGAAAGCACCTGAAAATAAAAAGGGATACGCTCCGTGTCCTCCTTTTTGGGACGATTTAAAACGGCCCCCGTTTCTGCGGGGGCCGTTTCGTTTGAATGATTAAATGTCCGCTTCGGCGGCCCGTATTTCAGGCGGTTCCTTTTGCGCGGCGGGTTTCGGCATTACATGCCAGATTTTGGTTAGTAGCAGCGTGCCGATAATGGCGAAAGGCAGCAGGAACACGGGCCAGTAATGCCAGCCCCATTCCGGCGAGGTTGTGATGTAGCCGATGCCGAAAGACTGGATGGCTGTGCCAAGATAAACGAAACCGTCAATGATGCCTACCGCGGTTCCGGCTCCTTTCCTGCCGCCGAAATCCATGGTCGCGGTTCCGCTGAGCATGCCGTGAGTTCCGATTACACACAATGCCATTACAAAAGTGATGGCGGACAGGATCCAGCCGTTGCTCAGCGCGAAGATCATCATGCCCGTGCAAACCGCCAGCGTGATATACAAAAGCCCCGCCGACGGGGCCCTGCGCGAATGAAAGAATCTGTCGCTTACCCAGCCGGCCAGCAGGCCGCCGGTGACTCCGGCTATCATCTGGATCAGTCCCCAGTTCTTAAGCGTGTAATCGAATCCGGAGGTTATTCCCTGCGCCAGGTTCTCTTTCGCGAATATAGGATACCACTGCATAATCCCGTTTCTCAAAACGCCGGTGCATAATTCCACGAACGCGATTATCAGTATCACCGGATTGGTGACGATTTTCTTTAACACGGTGAATATGGGCGGCTGGACGTCGTCTTCCCCGCTGGACGCGTCGCCCGTTTCAAAGTCTTTAAAGCCCGCGTCGCTGGGCTTGTTTCTGAGGAACAGCGCGTTGACTATCCACAGCGCGGTAAGAAGAATCGCGGGTGTGTAAAACACCCACCAGACCGCGAGGCCGCCGTTCACGCCGCGGCCCGCCGTCATGTCCAGGATGCGCTGGTTTACGTCGAAGGCGAAGTAAAGGCCGGATGAAATCATGATACCGAAAATGCCGCCGAAAATACCGCGTTCCCGCACATGGAACCAAGGCGCGTTCGTTTTAACTATGGCGACAGCTCCGTAACTCTGGAAGTACATGTTGATCGCATAGAGCAGCATGAAAACGGTTTTAAGGCGTTGCGGATCGGGCGAGGGCTGGGTCATAGCGTGGAAAAGGTAAAGGCCCATAAGCAGGTTGGCGATAATCGCGCCGCCCATGCCGATAAGCATGCTTTTTTTTCCACCTATTTTATCGGTCAGCGGGCCGTTTACAAGAAACGACACCGAGTAGATTACCGCGCCGACGCCGAAAATCTCTCCGAATGCGGCCTTGCTCATTAAATCGCCCAGCGCGTTTTTGCTGACTGTGAGATTGTAGCGGCCCATGTAAAGCATAGCGTAGCTTATGCCCAGGGGGAACCAGTTGAGGAAACGTCTGCGGAGGAACTGCCTGCTGTGTTCAATGGGGAGGGGGGCGCCCATGGATATCTCCTTTTTAGTATTAAGGATCAAATAAATTGTATATAAATTGCGGAACTTGGGAAATGACCGTTAAACCGCTTCGCGGAAAAGAGCCATATGCCGCGCGGCTATTATTGCCGGCGCGAAATTTTCCTGAGCAGTTTGGCGCAGTTTTTCCCGCAGGACTGTTTTCTGTTCCGCGTTCAGGGATAACGCTTTTTGCAGGGCTTCCGTAAGAGCGGGAATGTTTTTTTCGGCCGGAAATAAAAACCCCGTTTCGCCTTCCTTGATTACCGACGACCCGTTCACCCGCGCGCACACCGGAGCGACGGCGCAGGCCATGGCTTCCAAAAGCGTGTTAGGCATTCCTTCGCTTTCCGAGGCCAGCACGAAAATATCGCTGGCGCGGTAATAATCTTCCGCGCGCGGAATAATGCCCGCGAAAGTGACATTTCCCGCTACTCCTGTTTCCTCCGCGAATTTAACCAGAAAATCCCGTTTGCTGCCTCCTCCGGCGATAACCAGCTGCAAATCCGGCCAGCGTTTGAGCAGGGCGGGCAGGGCTTCTATAATCCATTCCGGTTTCTTAGGCTCCTCAAGGCGGGAAAGTGAGAACAGCACCGTGCCGTCAAGGCCGAGCTCCGCGCGCAGTGCGGATTTCTCAGCACTTGTCGCCGGGTGGAACTGTTCGGTGTCCACCGGAGTTGGTATTACTGTTATTCTTGCGGGGTTTACGCCCGCCGCCACGAATTCCGCTTTGGATTCTTCGGTTTGCAAAATGAAACGTGTTCGAGACTTTATAAGCAGGGTCCGCTTAAGGCCGGAAAACGCGCCGAACCCCATGGTGTCGGTAATGCCGCCGCACGCGCCCGCGCCGCCCGCCGAGATAAAAAACGGCTTGCCCAGAATTTTTGCCGCCAGAAGGCACGCCATATTTGTTGAGGAAATGAGGTAAGCGTGTATTACGTCAATTTCTTTGCGCATGGCAAACAGCGCGCGCAGCACCGCGCAATGGAATTTTAGTGCGCTCAGGCGGGTGGCGGGCATGGTTTCCGGCGTGCGGTAAACCGTTATCCCGTTTTCCACCGTTATGCGCGGCAGGCCTTGCGGGCCGCGTGTTATTACGGTTACGCGGTGGCCCAGTTTTTGCAGGGCCGAGGCGGTGTTTTTCGCCTGGTTCTCGGCTCCGCCGATAACTGGCGGGTAATAAGGCGCGACGATAGCTATGGAGAGTTTGCCGTCAGTCATTTAATCTCCTGTAAACCGTTAAGGAAGGTGATGATATCGCCGGTATTTCCCTGTAATTCGCTTCTACCAGCGAGTAAAAACCTTCAATGCCGGGCGGGTCGGCGTAACCGCGCTCACCGTGCGGGCGGTGCTGGCGCACGAAGGGGTTTAGCGACGGGAAAACGCGGTTGAAAGCCGACGTGTCCATAATGTATTTCGGGCGTGCCGCTTTAACCGAACCGATAAATTCATTCATGCGAGCTAGGGTGCCGTAGCCTTTTAAAAACAGCGGATATTGGTAGAAATAGCGGGTCGGCGATCTGCGGTTTATATTCACCAAAATATTGCCTTGCGCGCCCCAGACCAGCACGGTGTCGTCCGGCTTCGTGCCGCCTTCTATCGCCTTGATTACGTTCACGCCAGGCGGAGGCGGCAGGAAGAAATACAGCCGTTCCTCGGTCTTGCGCATGACCGTCCAGGCCGGGCCCCAAAATATTATCGCCGCAAGCGCGATTTTAAGCCCGGGCCGGATGTTTTTCGTGAATCCGGCCAGTGTCCCAAAAAGCATTCCCGCGCTTGCCGCCAGGGCGGGCATAAGGGCCAGGAAATAATGTCGGTACCCCCGGTCTGACGTAAGCGCGGCGCACAGTTCCACTGGCAGGAGTATGGTTATAAGCAGTTCGAAAAAGCAGTTTTCCTTCCGACTCATTTTCCTTAACGCGGAAACGAGCGTGGCCAACCAGCCAACGAATGCGAAGAATACTTCATACGGCGCGTGTTTTGTTAGGTATTGGCATAGCTGTTTCAAAACTTCCATGCGGTGCTTGCCGGATGAACCGGTATAGGCGAAATTATAGACGAACGCCGAATCCCAGCAGGCGGTTAAAATTCCGTTAGCCGCCAGCAATGCCGCAAGCGTGAGCGTAGCTGCCGCGAAACCGCCCGCCAGCATTAAGGTGTCGCGCAGCCATCGGCGCGGATTTTTTAAAACCAAAGCCTGCGCGCCGGAGGCTAAAAACGCGGCGGCCAAAATTCCGGCGGTGTTCTGTTTTGTGTAGAAGCAGGCCGCTCCCGCCGCTCCCGCCAAAAAAATTTTCCAGTCGGCGGCCCCGGTTTTTTTGGCGGATAAAAGCAGCCATAACGCCAAAAACTGGAAAGGCAGCGCGAATTCCTCGGTTAAGTTGCCTTCTTCTATTAAAACCATGAAAAACGGCGAGGCCGCCAGCAAACCGAACAGGGCTGCTTTTCTGCCCAAACGCGGCGTTAGCGCGCGGAGCCCAAAAAACAGCGCCGCAAAAAGCGACAGGTATTCCATAACCCATATGCCCCAAAGCTTCCCGTGCGTCATTGCGAGGCCGAGCGCATCAATATAGAAAATTACGGGGGGTTTGTGGTCCCACGCGTCAAGATACGGCCTGCCGCCCGCCAGAATCGTTTTGGCTACGTAAATGAACGCTCCGGAATCGCGCTGGGTGATATTGTAAAACAAAGGATGCAAAGGCCACAGCGCTGCGAACGCCAGCAGAGCGAGTAATAGGACGGAAATGCCGTCCCGCCAGTTTTGCGGTGCCTTCATGTTCATATAGTTCTGCGTAATTTAAGCAACTGCCCTAACCCTTTAAGCGCGAATCTAAGTAGTTTCAGCCGCACGATGGACACAGTTCCCGTTTTTCGTTCCCGGTGCGAGACGGGCACTTCCGTGAAACAAAAGCCGCGTTTTTTGAAAAGTATGGACAGCATGATATTCGGCGCGAGCGAATCCGCCGGAATGGTTTTTAGCAGCGAGTGGAGCTGGATCCGGTTCATAAGCCGGAAGGGGCAGTTCGCGTCGCGGATATCGGTTCCGAAAACGATATTTATGGACGCGCGCACTATTTTCGTGAGCAGCAGCCGGTGCAGCGGGTCGCGGCGGTTTCTTCTGTAGCCGAGAATCATGCCGCATTTGTCCTTATAGGCCCAGAGCGTGCGGAAGTCGTCCGGCTCGAACTGATTGTCCGAGTCGGTCTGGAAAACCAGATCTTTAGAAGCCGCTTCATAGCCGAGCAGAATCGCTTTGCCGTGCCCGCCGTTTTTTTCCGGCGTTATGACTTTCAGTTTGGGCAGCTCTTTGGCAAGTTCGGCCAGGATGGCTCCGGTGTTGTCCGTCGAGCAATCGTTAACCACGATCAGCTCGGCGTCCGTCATTTTCCCGATAACGGTATCGTAATACTCGCGTACCGTTGCGGCGATAATCTCGCCCTCGTTATAAACGGGCATCACCATCGAAAGCGAATTCAATTCTTCCATACTTGTTCCTCCGTTCCTGAAATTATTCTGTCAGCCGCCTGCCGGCCCTGCATGAAGCAATGGTCGGTGTTGCCGGCTTCGTACCGCCAGGCGCCGAACCTGCCGCGTGAAAAAATGCCCAGCCGTTCAAGCCTCGGCAGTATGGTTTTTAAGGCGGCATCCCTGCCAAGCGAAGGGATCGGGTAGGCGCGTTCTATATTGCGGACGTCCAGCGAAACGACTTTGTTTTTGTCGGGCAGCATGCCGCAGCGGGCCAGGCCGTTGACGGTTTCCTGCGCGATCGTGTCCGCGTTTTCCGGTTTGTGCGCGCTGTGGGAAACCTCGCAGAGCATGGCGTGGTGTTTGCCGTCCGGCGCGATTTCCGGCGAATAGTTTGAAAGGTATGTGACCCGGTAGGGCGGTGTGTTGTTCTCCGGGAAATACATCCAGCATTTATTGTCCGGCACGGGCCCCGACACACCCACTCCGATTGAAAAAACCCCGTTATAAAGCAGTTCTTTCGCCGCGTCAGCCAGCGCCGGGTTCCTCGGGCGCAGGGACGAAACCAGCGTATCCAGTGGCGCGGTGCTGATTATGAAATCGTAGGGCAAGGTGTCGCCGGAGGACAGCGTTACTGTTTTTCTGTCGGCGTTTATTTCCGTGGCTTCTTTGTTGTAGAGGATATTGTTTTTAACTTCCCGCGCCAGCGCCAGAAAAATGGCGCCAGTTCCGCCGGAGCGCGGATATTTGAACCGGGCGTTCGGGCCCCAGTTCATTTCCGGCGCGTTGGTTTTGAAGCGTTGGAAAACATCCTCGTAACTTACCGGCGCCACGCGTTCGGCCAGCCAGTCTTTCGACAGCATTTGCGGCGGATGCGCCCACACCTTGAAATTGTAGGGGAGCATGAAATATTCCGCTATCCCTCGTCCCATAGTGTTTAAAATCCATTCTTTGAAATTGGCTGAAGGGGCTTTTGCGCCTGGCGCTTTTTTAAGTTCTTCAAGGCAGAACAGGGCGTCCTTTTCCGGCAGGGTTGCTATGTTGTTTTGAAAAGGATAGGGTATCCAGCGGTCCATGATGCGGATGCGGCAGATCCTGTCATGCTCCAGGAGATTGCCGTCCAGCGCGCCTTCAAACGCTTTGGTGAATTCCGGGAAGTGGGAGAAAATGACGTGTCCGCCCAGATCCCAGGTGAAGCCGCGCAGGTCTTTAAAGCTTGCGCACAGCCCGCCCGCATACGGATTTTTCTCCAGCACGGTGAAATCTTTTACGCCCAGCTCTTTCAATCTTAACGCCGCGCCCAGTCCGGCCGGGCCCGCGCCGATAAT
>Ga0172379_10009392_pt1 | contig 12083 bp, 5 predicted proteins | sample GrowelOW334metaG_FD_119756 | JGI IMG/M metagenome (GOLD analysis project Ga0172379, IMG submission 119756) | Groundwater microbial communities from an aquifer near a municipal landfill in Southern Ontario, Canada - Groundwater well OW334 metaG | ecosystem: Environmental > Aquatic > Deep... | reverse complement strand
TTTCAACATCTTTCCCGCCCACCATCATTAAGTCTGCAAGCTCGTCGATTACGACGACAATGAATGGCATGTCTTCGATTGGCTTAGCGAGACTTCCTGTGTTTTGCAGTGCATTGTATTCGTTAATATTTCTGACGCCTACGGTAGCCATTTTTTGATATCTATTTTCCATCTCCTGCACAACCCATTTCAAAACACCTATTGCCGTTGTTGCATTTGTGACCACAGGAAAAAGTAAATGAGGAATATCTGCATATGGCCCAAATTCAAGACGCTTTGGATCGATCAAAATTAATTTTAATTGGTCCGGGTTCAATTTGCATAACAGACTTATTATCATAGCGTTTAGACCAACTGATTTTCCTGAACCTGTTGCTCCTCCAACCAGTAAATGTGGCATTTTTGATAGATCTTCAATTGCGGGTTTTCCTACAACGTCAACGCCGAGAATAAGAGGAAGTTTACCTGAATTTTTTTCAAATTCCGGGCTTTTTACGACATCTCCAAAAAAGACATCATTTCGGTTAAGATTCGAAATTTCAAATCCTACTACATTTTTACCTGGAATTGGTGCCAAAATTCTGATACTTTTTGCAGTAAGAGCCATTGCCAAGTCATCTTCAACAGCCGTGATTTTACTAATCTTGCTGTCTATCTCGGGTTTGTACTCGAACATTGTTATTACCGGCCCGGGTTTGATGGATGCAACCGAGCCTTTTACTCCAAGGCAGAGTAATTTTTCTTCAAGTTTTTTGCCACAAATTTTAGCTTGTTCTTTTTGTTGTTCAGTTTCAGGACTTTGTGGTTTGGATGCAAATATTTTGTAATCCGGAATAAAAAATTCTTTGCGTGAATTTTTGTTTGTTTGTGTTTGGGTGTTGAGAATCTCTTCGTAAATGCATGAGCTCCCAATACGCGCAAAAATATTTTTTGTTAAAACTGTGTTTGCCAGTAAGATTAATTCAGCTTTCCCGAATGCTATTTTTCTTGCTTGCTTATATATTTTTTTATTTTCAAAGCGCTGAATAAGTTTAGAAATTCTGTCCGGTTCTTTTTCTAAAAGTCCTGGTTCTTGTTGTTCTGTCGTTTTTGCAGCAATACCCCTCTCTAATAAATTTTTCCAATACTCAACTTCCGGATCATCTTGCTTTGCAACGGATGCGCCGGGTCTGAACGTTGGAGCTGTATTTTTTTGTTTAATTATTTTTGAAAGTAAATATTTAATCCAAGAAGTTACTGTTGTTTTTAGTACGAGCAGTAAATCTTTTATTATTGGAATCATAGAGATTTCCAATAACCAATTTATGCTTATCCAAACCGTTGTTACTAAAATTAATACTGAGCCTTTGGCGCCCAGGATTAATTCAAATAATTTTGATAGGCCATTGCCTGCGACTCCACCGGAAAATATCAAATTTAACTTAAGATCCAAAATGGATAGCAAAGTCGTATTTGCCACAAAGAATGTAGTTATAGCTATTATTTTTGCTCGAACCTCGCTAATGTTTTTAGCTTTTAATAGCAGAGTAATTATTCCTGCCAGGCAGAGTAAAAGAAGATATGCGGCATGACCAAAAAGATAAAAGAAGAGCGCGGCAAAATTTGCACCTAAAAAACCACACCAATTTGCAGATCCAGTGCCTTTGTTCGAAAAGTGAAATAATGAGTTGTCCGTTGAGCTGTAAGAAATTAATGAAATAGTCAAAAATATAAACACTGCAGATAAGGCAAGACAGGTAATTTCTTTTTTGTAGTTTCTATAATTTTCTGACTTTAAACGGTTTTTTATTAAATTCGACATTGCTACGCTCTCCCCATCAGTTTATTTCTTTCAACGTCTTGCCCGCCGCCCGTTGGGCGATGGTTCGATACGCGCACTGAGTGCGCACTCACCACGAGCGGGCCCATTTAATCCGCTCGTCCTGAGTGTTTTGTGAAGCAATGCTGAACAAAATGTATCGAAGGATGCGGATTACTCAAAGTTTTTTACAGTATTTCTGCGGCTATTTTTGCCAGTTCGCTACGTTCGCTTGTTTCAAGAAACACTCCACCGAAAATTGACTGTTCTTTAAATTTATCAGTTGTTACGGTAAGTCCATTGCTTGAAAAATCGAGATATGGCGAATCAATCTGGTAAGGATCTCCCGCAAGAATTACCTTTGTTCCTTCGCCGGCTCGGCTTACAATTGTTTTTACTTCATGTGGTGTTAAATTTTGTACTTCATCTATCAATACGAATTGATATGGGATTGATCGTCCGCGCATATATGTTATTGCTTCAAGGCTTAGGATTCCCTTGCGTTGTAGCGTTTCGACAAATGTATTTATATTTAGTCCATAATCATGGTCATCGTTATGTGGTTCGTGAGGACGGTACTTTTTGCTAGAATGTTCGGGCATGAATTCTTGTAAATGACTTGCTATAAATTCTAGATTATCACGGACAGGTTGCATCCAGTAATGAAGTTTTTCTTGTATATCCCCTGGAAGATACCCAATGTCTGCCCCAAGGGCTACGACAGGACGTGCTACCAAGAGCTTGCGGTAGGCGTGTTGCTTCATTACCTTATAAAGTCCGGCTAATAATGCCAAAAATGTTTTTCCGGTTCCTGCAGGCCCAAGCAGTGATACAATTTGAATGTTATCATCCATTAAAAGATCAAGAGCCATGAGTTGCTGAACGTTTTTTGCCTGGAATGTGTCCAAGAGTCTTATATTTTCGACTTCTTTAAACTTATCATTGCCCATAAATCTTAATAATCTGTATTGAGCCGTATTGTCTTGATTTTCCGCGATTATAAATTCGTTTGGGAAAATTTGCATTTCTTGTTCTTTTAAGATATTAAGTAATTTTTTTGAATCTAGTTGTTTAAGCTCGAGCGATGGCATGGATAATCGTGACCAGCCTTTATAATAATCGTCTGTGCTGACAGTGCCTTTTGCATAATCTTCAGCGTCTATGTTTAATGCATCTGCTTTTACTCTTACATTTATATCTTTTGTTACAAGTGTTACCTGATTGCCATCTTTTACCAGATCGTGAACAGTTTGAAGAATTAAGTTGTCTTTGATGTCGTGAATATCTTGCTTTATTATTGATGAAAAAGTTATTTCAGTTGGATTTAGCATTATTTTCAAAATTGATATGGATCCGTTTTTAAGTTCTACTCCTTCGCTTAATCGTCCCTTTGATCTCAATTCGTCGAGTCTCCTGATGGTTTCACGTGCATTTCGACCTTTTTCATTGTTTTCTTTTTTGAATTTATCAAGCTCTTCAAGAACAATGAATGGAATTACAATCACTACTCCTTTGAATGCAAAAAGTGCGTTTGGATCGTGTAGTAGAACGTTTGTGTCGAGCACAAATATTCGGTTGGTTCGAACCTGCCCAGATTTTTGAACATCTCCAGGTTTTTGTTGTGAATTTTGTTGTTTTGTCTGTTCTAGTTTTGCTTGCGGCCCTAATCTTTTTTCCATGTTACTTCCTTTTTCCTGAACTACAAACCAATCTTTCTCGTTAAAAATTGTAGCAATTGTTTTGCAGATCAAGCAACAATGTTTTAATAATTGTTGTTAAGGGTTTAGGATAAACAGATTAAGGATATTTATGGCAAAAAAAAATCCCCGGATTTTCGGGGATTTTATAAAGTTTTTTTAGATTAATTTGGTCTGAAAAATCTATGAACACAACAAGCATAACTATTTGGATTCATATCTCTTTTCATAATCACAAATTCAAATGTTCCATTTGGAGGTAATTGACATGCATTTGCCATCTCATGTCCAATCCATGTGATTCTACCTGGAAATGTAATACGAATGACAATCCATCCGTTTCCGGTAGATCTTTGACTTGAGATAACTCCAAGATTTCCGTAGTGTTTTTCCACAAGATTACTGAATGCATGATTATTATCCCTAGGATTTTTGTATTTTGGTAATCTTGAATAGTCCAAATTTGCGAGAAAATTTACACTTGATCCGGCAGCTTCCGGATGCAAAAATATTTTACATTGGTATCCGGTTGTGCCTCTGCTTAAATCCAAAATACAGTTATATTTTTTAGATATTTGATCTTGAGGGTTTTCAGGTTCAAAAAGTTCTTGGCCAGATTGTGATTCTGCAACGCCAAGTTTTAATGTTTCTTCTATCTCAGGATCTTGAATTTGTATGGTTAAATCTGGGGCTAGAGACTCTGGACTTAGTGACGGTACAGCGGGTGCAGGTGATGATGTTGATGCCAATAATTCAGGAGCCTTATGTCTAAGCGTTTCAACCACTGAAGGTGCATCTTGTCCTTTGTGTTTTTGCTTTTGTTTTGATGAGCCAATTTTTGGTGTTACAGTTACTGAAGGGGCCTCTTCTTCTTTGCGTTTTGCGGCTGCTTTGCTTCTCTCTGTCGCTTGTTTAGCAGCAGCTTTTTGTTTTTTTGTTTTATGTTGTTTCTTTGCCGTGTCTTCTGCAGCGATGAGATCTTTAGCCATTTGTTCGGCTTTTAATTCTGCTTGTGTAAGCTCTCTGTGTTCTTTACTTTCGGCTGCCGCTTTTGAGCATCCGGCTTCATCCTTAATTAAGAATTCGAAGTTGTATTCAGTTAATTTTGCAATTAAATTAGGCAAAATATTTTTAGGATTGGTTCCGGTGACTTCACTTTTAAGATCAATTCCGGAAAATATTTTTTTGAGCGATTCGAATTCTGAATTTAAACTTAAAAAAAATATTTCAAGATTCTTTTTTGCTTCCGGCCCGGCTATGGCTCCCCAAACTTGTACGTAGTGAATCAGGCGTTGGCTGTTTCCCGGATTGGCAAGCTCAAGAATTCTAGCTTTTAATTTTTCAGGTAATTGGCCAATTTGTTGTAGGATCATGGCTTTAATTTCATCTATAGTCAGTAATCTGGAATGGATGGCTTCTCGTTCTTTGGCAACCTCAGCCAGTCTTTTTTTTCTGTGGGCCTCTATTTTTGCACTAGAGTATTTCACAGGAGTAGATGGAACTATTATTTCAGATCTAAAAGCCACATCTATTATATTTCTTAGGTGTGCAGCGAAAAGATAATTGCAAATATTTCCAACCTTGCCGCTTGAAGTATTAAATATTTCTAAAAATAGATCATGAGATTCTGTTTTAAGTAAGGCTGCTGTTTTTTTGTGTATTTGCCATATCATATCGATATAACAAATAAAACACATTTCCTGGCAGAGACCTTGTATGCTTAATATTTCTTCAATTGCTCTAAATTGAAAATCTATTGACTCATCGCTGCAATCTTTTGAATGAATTTTTTCTGACTTAAGAACATCCTTTGCGACAATTCTTTCTATGTCATTGTAGGTAAAAGCACCTTTTTCGTGAGCAATCTGTTCGAGTCTGTCTAATCGGGATTTTACATTTTCGCTTGTCATTAAATAGGCGGTACTGGCCGCATTTATTGCATCACGGGTTTGTTTTTTTGCCAGATCTATTTTTGCGAGAGAATCAACGTGACTTGTGCTTGAGTAGCTGGGAATTTGTTTGGCTAAGGCGTTTCTATCAATAGATTCACTTATAGCGTAAAATATTGCATCTGCCCTAAGCTCAATAATATACATCAATTCTGTAAACTCTTGTCGGACTTGGGCTTCCAAATGCGCTAGCGCTGCTTCGGCACAATCTGCCGGTTTTTGTGTTGCACTCCACAAATTGGTTGATGCAAACGCAAAAAATCCCAAAAATATTGGAAAATATAGATATTTTATGACTTTTTTCATAATAACCCCCATTTTTATTTAAAATTTACTATCTTGCAATAATTATGCCCAAAAAAATCAACTTTCGCAACCGCCCCCTATTAATTGCAAATCTTGACATTTTTGTTCGTATATGTGATTTTTAGCTTGTTATAATTAAGTTACGTGAGTAGGATTTTTGAATATGCTAAATTTATTTTTACTGCAATACATTTTAGCTTTCAGTGTTTCTCTTAACACAACGCATCGAACAGCCGGCTGGGGCCGGTAAATTTTAATTCTCAACCAAACATTCTTTTTATTTTAATTAAATTTTATTTCTGTTACTTTTGTTTATAAAATTATTTTTTTAGTTTTTAAAAGAAAGCTGACCATGGAAAATAACAAACGGGAAAATAGTGAACGCTTGCATAATTTGCGCCACTCTGCAGCGCACTTATTAGCTCAGGCTGTATTGGAGATTTACCCTGACACCAAAGTTACAATTGGTCCTGTTACTGAAAATGGCTTTTTTTATGATTTTTTGCCTACAAAAAACTTCAAAGAAGAAGATTTGCCTTTAATTGAAAACAAAATGCATGAAATTGCTAAACGTGACTACAAAGTTGTAGGTAGACAGGTTAGCAAAGACGAAGCTCGTAAGCTTTTCAATGGCAATAAATTTAAGCTTGAACTTATTGATGGCATTACCGATGAAACTGTTGGTATTTATTCACAGGGCGACTTTTTTGATCTTTGCAAAGGTGGACACGTTGAATCTACCGGCGAAATAAAGCATTTCAAATTAACTGCAATTTCAGGCGCATATTGGCGTGCAGACCGCTCGGGAATTGCATTGCAGCGAATTTCCGGTCTAGCTTTTTTAACCGATGCAGACATGCAAGAATATTTTAAAAAGATAGAAGAGGCTGAACAGAACGATCATCGTAGGATTGGGCAACAGCTTGGACTATTTACTTTTGATGATGCTGCCGTCGGATTTCCAATTTTTCTACCAAAAGGTTGGACAATTTTTAACAAATTGATTGAATATGAGCGGCATGTTCAACGTGGGGTCTATGAGGAAATTAAAACCCCATTGATTATGAACGAAACTCTCTGGAAGACTTCCGGGCATTATGATCATTACAGAGAAAACATGTACTACACAAAGATTGATGATATTGCTCATTGCATTAAGCCTATGAACTGTCCAGGTGGAATTCTGGTTTACAAAAACAGACCTCGTTCATATCGCGAGCTTCCAATCCGTATGGCTGAGTTTGGTTTTGTTCACAGACACGAGCTCTCAGGCGTTTTACATGGTCTTTTTAGAGTAAGAGCATTCACTCAGGACGATGCGCACATTTACTGTACACAGGAGCAGTTGGAACAAGAAATTTGGGGCGTTGTTGATTTGGCACACAAGACTTATAACAAATTTGGTTTTAAAAAAGTTAGAATGGGTGTTGCTACAAGACCTGCAAAATCAATTGGAACTGATGAGTATTGGGAAAAAGCTACCAATGCACTCAAATCTGCATTAGAAAAAAATGGCGTAGATTATTTTGTAAAAGAGGGTGATGGTGCTTTTTACGGTCCGAAGATTGATATGATGATTCAAGATGCCATGGGACGTGAATGGCAGTGTGGAACAGTTCAAGTTGATTTCTTCTTGCCACAGAATTTTGATCTGAAATATATTGCATCAGACCAATCCAAGCACACTCCAATTATGATTCACAGAGTTTTGTATGGATCACTTGAAAGATTCTTTGGAATTTTGACTGAACATTACAAAGGACACTTCCCATTCTGGCTTGCACCTGTTCAGGCAAAAGTTCTTGTTATAACTGATCAACAGATGGAATATGCAAAGACAGTTCTTGCTGAACTTATGAAGCATGACATCCGTGTTGAGCTTGATGAGTCCGGAGATCAGATTTCTGCAAAAATACGTGCAGCGCAAATGGATAAGATTCCATGGATGATTGTTCTTGGTAAAAAAGAACAAGAGAATGGAACTGTAACATTGCGATACAATGATGGTAAACAGGAATTTGGACTTAAGATTGAAGATCTGCTTAAGAAAGCTCAAGAATTAAGCTGGGTCTGAGATTTTTTGATCCAGAATCTATAATAATTTTCTATAATAATTTAATACAAAGAAGAGCCGCTTATTTTCATGATAAGCGGCTCTTCTTTGTATTCTAATCCCACTGAAAACATTTACTGAGATGTATTTTGGCTGTGCCTACAGAAGCCTCAACCGAAGATTGTGTCATCCTGTCGTGTTCGCCGAAGTCTTCTGCGACGGCTGGGAATTCGTTTGATAACTTTTCAAAGTGTTGAGTTGCCTTTACTAGAGCTATTTGTCATCCTGAAACGAGTTCATAACTGTCCGAGGTGCTTAAAATGATTGTAAAAACTTGTTATAATACCATTCCAATGCGCTCGTCCTGATGCTTCGATACAGCAACCCGCTCGTCCTGAGTGCGTGCGAAGCACGTGTATCGAAGGATGCGGGTTGCCACTCAGCATGAGCGGACTCGTATCAAAGGATGAAATAACAACAACTTGGGTTGATGGGGAAAATATGCAATATTTTTATGTATATATTTTAAAATGCAATGATGGATCTTATTATACTGGACATACAGACAATATTGAAGCACGCGTATCCCAGCATCAACAAGGTTTGATAAAAGATTGCTATACTGTGACTCGTTTACCAGTGACGGTTGTTTTTGTTCAACTCCTTGCCAGTAGAAATGAGGCATTTAGTGCCGAGCGAAAAATAAAAGGTTGGTCTAAGCAAAAAAAAGAAGCCTTAATCAAAGGTGATTGGAAGCTTATTTCTTTATTGGCAAAAAAAGTATTTAAAAAATAAACAAGCTGGCCGCATCCTTCGATACGATTTGTTTCGCAATAAGTTGCTACACAAATCACTCAGGACGAGCGGCTGAAAAATTGCATTTTGATAGATTAATTATTTAAGAAAAATTACTTCGGACAGTTGTGAAACGAGTTCAGCATGACAAAACTGCTTAGCAAAGTGTATCTAGAAAAAAATCTAAGTTATATCTAGTTATCGACTGGTGTTATTTTAACTCAGATAAATTCAATTTGCTGACTCCGGCAAGAACTTCGGGATCGACAGAACGTGTTCTTCTTATTGGGCGCAATTCGGGAACTTCGCCTGGGACGATTATGCCGCCTGGTGTTGCTAATAAGTGGGAACAATTTTCTTTAATAAAAGATAAAATACGAACTCTGGTCTCCTTAGATATTCCACGTTCATCATCATGAATCAACTCGCATATCAGGTGTCTGTCTAAATTAGACTGTCCCAATATTGCATCCAAAAATGCGGTCCCAGGATTTTGTGAAGCAAGCATCAATAAAACTTCCAGTTGATGATTTAATATTCCTGTGTTTATATTCTGGGTTCTTAAAAATGTAAGAAGTAAGCCATCGCGTGTACTGTTATTTATTAACAAATCAAAAGAGTTATTCCCTGAAGGGTTGGCTCTTTCAAATTGTTCATCAACGCTTATTTGTTCGTAATATCTGTGATAAAAAGAATCAATAAGTTCGAAAAGATCATCCAAATCATTATTAACTAAGCATTTTACCAGCAAAAATAAAACGTAAGAAAAATGATCATAAAAATCTTTATCTTTAGTAGCTATTATTTCAATAATTTCTAAATTTGCTCTTATAGTCTTTATTTTGGGCTTGCTAAAACTGGCCTGTAATTGAATATTTCTTATTGCCAACCGGATTGGATCAAGATGAGAGTTATTCTCTTCAAAAAGATTAAAAAAGTTGCATATAAGAAGTCTTTCTACGAATAAAGGCTTTCCATAAATTGCGGCTAAGTGGAGTAGAGAATTTCCTGTATCTTTGGTTCTGTAATCACGAATTAAATCTACGGGTAATCTTTCTAAGCAAGCAAGAAATTCGGCTTCTTGTTCCGGTGTGTTAGATTTGACGGAAATAATTTCCAGTATGGTTTTTAAATCATGCGCCTGGCTGTCCATGGAATGAGCCAAAAAAGTACTCGAAATAAATAATCCGAATAAAAATGTAATTTTATTTAAAAAATTCATGAATCAAACTCCTAAATTTAAATATTATTGTGTAACCGGAATGAGAATGGGTTGTAACATCCAATCATTAAAATTCTCTGCCATATGCAAAATTCCATAAAATGTATCTTCGACCATTCCATGTTCAGTTGCAGTAGAGAATGTATAAATAGGTGTAAAACGACAAACCCTGATTTTCCATTCAGTACATTCGATGCTACTAGGATCTGTAAACTTTTCACAGACTACACTGTCTTCAAACCTATCCTGTTCTTTTTCGATAACTTCATACCATGGTATTGGTTGCAGTCCTAATTGGGTGATATATTTTTCCATTGAGGCATCAACATCTTGGGGGAACATTTTAAGTCCACAACCTGTGTGTTGGTGCCCCCGGAATATTACTTTAATTCCGGTACATTCGGGAGTTTGTAGACTTGGATTGGACGACATTACATTAGGGATATTTTTAATAAAGTCTAGTGCATCGCCTCTTGCAGAGACGTCTTGGACAATTTGGTTATTTTTTAAATAAAAATCTCCCCACGTAAATCCATTAATGAAGCTATTAAAACTACCGCCGCGGAATTCTAAGCCCTGTATACTTTCTGAATTAGAAAAAAACTCTTGAGGATTAAAATTTGGTTGCAATCCGCCATGACAGAATTGAGCCAATGTATCTTTATTTGTTCCAAGATATACAGCAAGCGGAAGTCTTTTATATAATTCACTAAATTGTAACAATAATTTGTTTCCATTTTCAATACCGTACTTGGCTTCAAGTTCTTTTTTAAATGCAGCTTCATTATTTTGAATATTCCATCCTCCATCTGAATTCATTGGATACGATTCATGATTACCTCTAATCAGAAATACTTTTTCCCAACATACTATTTTTAAACACATTAAAATGGCAAGAACTTCAGTGCCAAAAAGACCTCTGTCCGTATAATCGCCCAAAAAGACAAACTTGGTATTTTTTTTCATATTATGTAGGGCATGATGTAAAATTCTTATCAATGAATGTATACTTCCGTGAAGGTCGCCTATGATATTTACTGAGCTCTCCGGAGAAATAAATTGCTTTTGAAGATATGAAACATTGTTACTAACATTAACCCTGTTTTGTTCATCAAAAATTTGTATGCATTTATTTATTAATTCGTATAACTCTTCAAACGAAATTGTAGGTTGCTTGAGCTTAAATACATCGAGCAACATTGTGTTATGTGGGGGATTCGGAGCTTTTTGTTCTTCGTAGACACAAACATCTTTTGTTATTCGTTTTAATAATTGATGGAAGTATTTTGCATCAATTGTTAATTGAATTGGATTTTGTAATGGTGCTGACGGATGTACTGATGGTGCGGGTTGTGGGTCCGGGAGCACGGTTTCTGAAATCGTTAATCTTTCAATACCTGGTGTTATTACATATTCCGTTTGTGTGGCCGTATCGGTCTTCGAGCTTGATGCTGCTTCTGATTCGATTGGGGCTTGCAGTTCGTGCAATAAATAATTTTTCGCTAATTTAACACATCTTTGAACTGTTTGAATGTGCTCAAAATCATCATCTTGGGTGTAAAATTCGGGATTCCATTCTTGAAAAAGACGATCAGCTCTTACAACTACATCTTTTGGTGTAAACCCATCGCAAATACCTAAGACATGTTGTGAAAATTTAATCGGATTGGATGACTGAAAGTGTTCAATAGTTCTCGATATTAAAATATTCATGATATCGTTTTTTAATGAAGGAAAAGCTCGATATGCGGGGTGAGAGTTGATAATATCTGAATGAGTTGGCTGAATATCTGTAAGTTTGTTTTTTTGATACTCTGTTTCTTCAAATCGACAACGGTATTTGTCAACTCCGCTCATAATAATACAGTTTAGCATGTGTGTTTCAGAAATGTTTTGAAAAGTTCTCAGTTGGTCGAGAAAAATTTCTGTGCCTGAATGACCAAAATCATCAGACAATACATTGGTATGGCACTTGGTAACTGTAACTTTTTTAAAGTTATCATGAATAGATCCAATATCTATGCTGTTGAAAGCCTCTATAAAAGCTGCCCAGACCTCTTCACCAGCGATTTCCACCTCAACAAACAGTCGATCTCCCGTGAAATTTTTCAATCTGAGTCTATGCCCAAAAACTACTTGAGCCAATGGTATGGTTTTTGACCTTTGTGCTTTGGGTTTTTCAATCATAGCCGAAAGTTCGACGATGTTGCTCAAAGCAAGCAAAAATATTGATTTAGTTACAAGATTTTTTAAAAGTTTCATG
>Ga0172379_10009391_pt1 | contig 12085 bp, 14 predicted proteins | sample GrowelOW334metaG_FD_119756 | JGI IMG/M metagenome (GOLD analysis project Ga0172379, IMG submission 119756) | Groundwater microbial communities from an aquifer near a municipal landfill in Southern Ontario, Canada - Groundwater well OW334 metaG | ecosystem: Environmental > Aquatic > Deep... | reverse complement strand
TTATTATACTATATTATACAATAAATAGCGCAAAAGATCAATAATCTACAAAGCCTTAATCATATATCCCGCCTTACTCAAACTATATCCAAATTTCTTATAATAATCTCTAACACCAACACCGCTTATAACCGCAATCTTTTTATATCCGGCGTTTTTCGTGATTTCTTCAGCTTTCTCAATCAATTTCCTCCCCAACCCAAAATGTTGCGCGCTACTCCCCTTCTTATCAACCGGCGTCTGTATGCCATAAGTATGCACTTCACGAATAATTGCAGAACCATTTAATTCCGAAAGATAATTTTTATCAAATTTTACCTTACTTGAAGGAAAACGAAGACGCAAAAGCGAACACAATTTATCTTTTTTAACGTCGTCAAAACTCAAGAAAAATTCCTTTCCTTTAGACGCATCGAATTCAAGCACTTTCATTTCCAAATTTTCCGGATTTATAACTTCGTCTTTAATTTCACGACACCTTATACACCTGCATTTTAAGCCCTTTTTTGCCATTTCTTTTTGTGCATATTCACGCAAATTTGATAATTTCGGTCCGGCCAAAATTGATGTCGAAGGAATGTCGCGATACAAACGCGTAATACGAACATATTCAGGCAAATTTGATTTAACTTTTACCAAAAGATCAATCATTTGCCTATCCGTATACGGTTTATAACCGCCATTTTTCCATATATTTGCAAGTGCACTTCCGGGTACAACAACGCACGGATAAATCTTCAACCAATCAGGTCGAAAATCTGAATTATTAAAAAGTTCTTTAAACATTTTTTCATCACGCTTTAAATCACTACTCATAAGCCCGGGCATCATATGACAATTTATTTTAAAACCCGCATCCTTTAGCATGCGAATGGCATCAATAGATGCTTTCACGTCATGTCCACGCAAATTTTTCTTTAAAACATCATCATATAAAGTTTGAAGTCCAAGCTCTACTTTTGTGACACCAAGTTTTCGCAAATATTTTACTTCATCAGTATTAACATAATCCGGTCTTGTCTCAATAGATAAGCCAATACAGCGATTATTTGATTTTTCATTTATCAATTGCGCCTCTTCAAGATTTTTGGATTTTTTTGGATAATTAAGTGCGTCATAAACAGCTTTAACAAATTTTGTTCGATAAACTTTTGGATAAAAAGAAAATGTTCCACCGGCAATAATCACATCTATTTTTGAAATTGAATGACCGGCTTTATCAAGACTATCCAAACGCGTTCTAGTCTGATTAAAAGCATCAAATTTATTCAAAATTGCACGCATAATCGCAGGTTCATTTGATAAATAGCTCTTTGGCATCCCCTTTTCCGTCGGACAAAAAACGCATTTCCCAGGACATGGGTATTCTTTTGTTATAACGGTTATAGAAGCAATTCCGGAAAGCGACCTAACTTTTCCCTTCCTTATGATTCTAAAAAACGCTTCATCAGATTTAATCTCGCGCTTTTTAATAAGGCTTTTATATGCCTTGATCAAACCCATATTTTTTGGCGCGGAAATCTTATATTTCTCGCAAAATTTATTTTTAAAATTACTTAAGGATTTCTCGCTTGAAATACCCTCTTTTAAGGCTTGTTTAACGAAAGTTTTTAGAATATCATTCATATGAAAATTATATCTTATGAAAGACAAAACAGCCAGAGAGTTATTGGAAAAAGTAAAACTGGATTACGCTTTAATAAGCGAAGATTTTGCCAAAACTCGTGAAGACGTTTGGCCGGAATTCGAACGCTTCAAAAGATACATAAAAAAAACTGATGCAATTGCAGATGTTGGATGTGGCAGCGGCAGACTTCTTAAAATACTTGGCGAAAACGTAAATTACACAGGCATAGACAACAACGAAAGCTTGCTTGCAGAAGCCAAAAAAAGGTTTGGGGACAATAAATTCATACTTGGAGACATGCTGGAAATTCCACTTAATAGCTCAAGTCAAAATATTGTTTTTAGTATTGCAGCAATGCATCACATTCCATCAAAAGGACTTCGAAAAAAAGCTTTCCGAGAAATACATAGAATTTTAAAACCTGGAGGAATTCTCATAATCATGGTTTGGGATCTTTTCCAAAGAAAACACATTTTAAAAATCTTAAAAAGCCTTTTTGATACCAAATATGACTACAAAGACATATTCATAAAATGGGGAAACACAGGCGTAAAAAGATATTATCATGCGTTTACTCCAGGAGAAATAAAATGCCTTTTGAATGAAACAGGCTTTGGAATCATCGAAACAACTTATACAAAAAATATCTGCATAATTGCACGCAAAATATGAGTGAAAGAATCAATATTTTAGGCGTTCCTTTTGATAAAAAAACAAAACAAGAAACTTTAAGCATCGTCTTAAATTGGCTTAAAGAAAACAAAAAACACCATATCGCAACTCCAAATCCGGAATTTCTACTCAAAGCGCAAAAAAACACGTTATTTAAAGAGATTTTAAATAAAACCGATTTAAATATTCCGGACGGAATAGGAATTTTATGGGCTTCAAGTTATATTCAAAATCCAAAATTATTAAGAGGAATCGGACTTTTAATTTCACTTTTATTTCACCAAAAATCATGTAAAAAAATATTAAAAGAAAGAGTAAGCGGCGCTGATTTAATGCTTGATATATGCGAAAAAGTTGCAAACACACCGCATAAAATATTTTTGCTCGGCGCACGCGAAGGAATCGCAAAAAAAGCTTCTGAAAATTTGCTCAAACACTTCCCTGCTCTAAAAATAGTTGGCACATACTCCGGAAATCCTGACGAAAAAAATCTTACAGATCGCATTAACGATTCAAAAGCCGATATAATTTTCGTGGCTTATGGAGCACCAAAGCAAGAAATTTGGATTCATGAAAACCTACAAAAATTAACATACGTAAAACTCGCAATGGGAGTTGGCGGCGCATTTGATTTTATCGCTAAATCAAAAAAACGCGCACCAGAATTTATGAGGACAATTGGACTTGAATGGCTTTTTCGCCTTATCCAAGAACCAAAACGAATAAAACGCATTTGGAATGCGGTCATAAAATTTCCATATACTGTAATGAAGAAACGCTAATTACTTCTTTTTCTTTTTACCAACGCTCTCAAGAAAAGGCGAAACATAAGACATTAATCCGCTTATAAACTTAAGAGGACTAATTAAAATACCATTTACCTTATCAACAAGCTCCTCAACGTCACTAATCACTTTTGAAGCATCGCGAAGAATAAAAATAATGTAAGCAAGTGTAATCGAAACAAAAATCGTAAAAATAATAGCAGAAAGTGCAAGTGCTAAATAAAGAACGTCTAGTGAGGAGTTAATCATTTTTAAAATTTTATTTTATATATATTTATTATACCAGATTTAGGGGAATTTAACAATCTTTTAGCTCAGCAACTTCTTCAAAATCTCGTTTATGACGACCGGATTCCCCTGCCCCTTCAGCTCTTTCATGGCTTGCCCAACAAAAAATCCAAACAATTTATCCTTTCCGGATTTATATTCCGCAACAACATTCGGATTCGCTTCGACAACTTTCTTGCAAACAACTTCAATCGCACCCGTATCAGAAACCTGCTTCAAGCCCTTTTCACTCACGATCTCATCTGGATTTTTACCGGTATGATACATTTCTTCAAAAATATCCCCTTTTGCCATATTGCCTGAAATCGCACCTTCTTTTACCAAATCAAACAATCTCGCCAAATGTTCAACCTTAACTTTTGATTTATTTATAGACAAATTCTCATCATTTAAATGTTTCAAAAATATACTAGTAATAAACGAAGCAACTTTTTTCGGCTCTTCTTTTGTGCTCACAACAACGGCTTCAAAATATCTAGCCATGTCGACATCAAGCGCAATTAGTTCACCTTCGTGCTCAGAAACGCCCATTCCAACATATTTCGCACGCTTTTGATCCGGAAGCTCCGGCACTTGAGCCTTTAATTCATCAATGTATTTATCATCAACGATAATCGGTGGCAAATCCGGCTCAGGAAAATACCTGTAATCCGCATCACCTTCCTTGCTTCTCATAATATATGTAGCCTGCTTTTCATCGTCCCATCCAACAGTCATATTTCCTTCCAACGGCTCACCTTTTTTATCCAAATCAACTTGCCTCGAAAATTCATAATCAATCGCAGAAGCAAGCGCTTTAAATGAATTCAAGTTTTTAATTTCAGCTCTAAAATTCAATTTCGTTTCACCTTTTTTTCGAATTGAAACGCTGGCATCAAACCTCATCATTCCACGTTCCATATCCGCATCGGAAGAACCAACATATCTCAAAATTGTCTGAAGCTCTTTCGCATAATCAACAGCTTCTTCCGCAGAACGAATATCCGGTTCAGACACAATCTCCATCAATGGCACGCCAGAACGATTATAATCACACAAAGAACCGCCCGGAACATGTGTAAGCTTCCCTGCATCATCTTCAAGATGCAAACGCGTAATTCGAATGTTTTTTACCTTGCCGGCCTTTGAAAGAGGTTGATCATATTGTGAAATCTGAAAACCTTTTGGCAAATCAGGATAAAAATAATTTTTACGATCAAATTTCGAAAATTTCTGAATCTCACAATTTATTGCCAAAGCCGCAATCATGCCTTTTCTAAGCGCTTCTTTATTAACAACCGGAAGCTGACCCGGAAAACCCATACAAACAGGGCAAACATTCGTATTCGGCATGCTTCCAGGTTCGTTTTTACACGAACAAAACATTTTCGACTTCGTCGAAATCTCAGCGTGAACTTCAAGACCTACAACAACTTCATATTTTGGATCAATCATATGCTCATTATAAAGTCACGGGCCCGACTTCGCAAATCCACCTTTGTGGAATTATTTTTTATAACAATGTTGGGACTTTTTGAAAACTTTTGAATAGCTAAAACTTGCTTTAAATAATCAATTGGAAATTTCTTTCCATATCGCTTAAATATAAGCTTTTCATCACATTCAATATGGACCAAAATATCAATCAATTTTTTAAAAATCTTTACATCAAAATCGATAAATTCAATAAAAATCACGCGCGATCCCGATGTTTTTATCCTACCAACTATTTCTTTAACTAAAATTGGATAAAATTTATCCAAAAATCGCTTAAAATCCGCATTATTCTCTATAAAATGTTTACGCAAACGAGTTCGCAAAACAGTCCCATTTTCATCCAAATACTCACTACCGAAAATATCCTTAACTAGTTTAGCCCCTTTCCCATGTGGTTCATAAAACTTATGCACAATCTTATCTGAATTTATATGCATAGCACCAAATTTTTCACACATATTACAAAAAGTTGTTTTTCCAGATCCTATTTTGCCGGAAACACCAACGATAACGTGCTTCATATTATTTACCTTGAGTTTTTGACTGATTGATCAACATATTTGCCAAAAGATCTTTGAGAGACTTATGATCTTGAAAATTTCTATGCTCCATATATTCATCTTGATGCTTTAAAACAACTCTTTCAATACGCGCAGGATTGCTGGAATTTTTAAGTATAATTGGCGTACCTGCGCCTATCTTTTCAACTTTTATATCTCCGTAATTTAAAATCGTTTGCCAAAAACCTTTAATAACATAACTAACTCCCTCAATCATATGATATTCAACTCTGTTCGTCGTAACATCAAAAATACTTTCAGATTTAATTGAAATAATACTCGTATTTGTAATTAAAAACACATCATAATACCAACCATAAAGCTCATAAATAGCCTTAATAACACCGACGAGCATCCATATCAAAACCGGAATAAGAAGTGCGGGAAAAAATATAAAAAACAAACCCGGCAAAGCGAATCCAAGAAAGGTGACACGCAACATAACTTTCCAAATTGTGACTACACTAACATGAGCAACTGAGTGTATCTTTTCACCTTTTTCAAGGTATTCACCAAAGAAAAAATTTGCAAGTTTCATATCGATAAAATATACACAATAAGAGTACTATAAAGATATCAACTTGTAAATAATGCCTCTCAAATGTAAAGTCTAGAGTATGAATAAAAAATTAAAAATTGCTCTTATATTTTTATTAGAAATAACCATAGATGCCATCGTAATATTCGGCATTTTCTTTTTAATAAAAACATATGTTATATCGCCATTTGAGATATACGGACCATCAATGTGCAACACATTTAACTACATTGATGGGAAATGTAATTCCGGCTACGGCGAATATATAATAATAAACAAACTTGGAAAAATTAATCGTGGAGATATTGTGGTATTTCACCCGCCACACGAACAAGAATATTATATAAAACGCGTAATAGGCATGCCAAACGACACAATTTTAATAAAAAACGGTGAAATATTTCTTAAAGATGAAAATAAAGAATATAAATTCGTCGAACCATATTTAAGCCGAGAAAATCGCGGAAACACAACGACTTTCGGTATAAAAAGAACAGAATTCAAAGTTCCTGAAAATTCATATTTCTTAGTTGGCGACAACAGGTTGATGAGCACAGACGGAAGAACGTGCTTCAAAGACCCATCGTCAAACGGCTGCAGCAATCCAAATAACGCATTTGTACCGGAAGAAAACATCCAAGGAAGAGCATGGGTAGCGCTTTGGCCAATTAACAAAATGCAAATCGTACCTCGAATCGGGAATTACGACTTCAAAGAAATGTAAGCCTCTATTAAAAGCATAACGATCACAAGCAAAAGTCCGCTCAACCAATTCAAAACACCAAGCAATTGAAGGGCTAAGCTTATTATAGCTATCAAACTCAGCATTATCCCCTGCCTAAGTGAAATATTTATATGTTTATAATAAATTTCATTTCTATATATCCAAACGCGAAAATAAAATCCTAAAATAGTAAAAGTACACATAAGGGCAATAAAAAGTGTAAGGAAAAAGAAAGTCATAGCCATGCCGGTTGATTCAAAAGGATTAAGCTTCATAAGCGTTATAAAGAATCCAAGCCAAGCTATAATTCCGGCAATACCTATAGTTGTTAAATATTTTATATGTGACATATTTCAAAATATTGATTATTGATCATTGGTTGTTTCTACTCTTGATGTATCCAATCAAATATAATACCAAGCCAAATAGCAAAGCAAATCCAAGAACATAAAGCATCTGATTTTTAAAGGAGTTAACAATAAAATCTATAATATTTTTAACTTCTGGAATGTATTTTTCAGGAATATCGATATCCTTAACATCTATATAAGAAGAAAGAATAGATATGGTTTTATAAAATACAAGTGAGTTAAAAGAAACAATGAAAAACGTAATACCAAGCCACTTAAATCCTCTATAAAATGGCTTCCATAAAACAAGAAGTATGAGAAGACATAATATGGCAAGAAAGATAAAAAATGCTTGAGTTAAAACTGAAAAACTTTGTATTACCTGAAAATTTCGAAGAACGGGAGTAGCGTCAATTTCAATAGATTTTGCCTTACTCTTAAAAATCTCGTCAAAATTTTGCTGAATTTGAGTTACGAATTCTTTCCTATAAAAATCGGTATCCGGCTTCACACATGAAGGCAAATCCCTGAAAACTATTTTTTGACTGGGCTCACACTTTGGTATTTTTTTATCAAACAACTCGTTTGTAAAATCAACTATAAGAGTATCAAAATTCGGCTTTAAAGAATCAAACTGTATTATTATTTTTGTCTTACCATTGCCTTTCAAAATACCATCAACTTGAGAAGTAATATTCCTTATAATAACTTGAAAGGATGTTATAGGAATATCTTTTTTAAAAAGCTCAAACAACTCATCGCGCGTAAAATATTTCCCAAGAATATCTTTATCTTGATTAACTATTTCTTCAATCAAAATAGGGGCACCTTGATTATAAACATTGTCTAACAAAGGTCCTTCATAAAAATCGTAATTAAAAACCGTATTATAAAAACCAAAAAATATAGTTGCAGGAACAGAAAATGCAAGAAAAACCAAAACAAGAACAAACGCTAAAAATTTCCTAAACATGCATCAATATTATCCCAAATTCCCGTCAATGAAAAGACCGTTTATTGGAGAAATATCATTTAATTTATTAAAACCGGATTCCGAAACAACCTTCCATCTAACCTCTCTCTCAATTCTTCCGGGAAGTGTAAAACCGGCGGCTTTCTTATGCCCACCTCCGCCAAAAAGCTCAGCAACTTTAACCAAGTCCACATCATCACGCACGGTTCTCATGGATCCTTTAACAGTTGTAGCGGTTTCGTGAAGCAAAATAGCAAATTTAATACCGGGAATTGAACTCATTTTTTCAATAATACCTCCTGACTCTGAAGGCAAAGCATCACAATCTTCAAAATCTTTTTTTGTAAGAACTGAGATTGCAACATTGTCTTTATTAACCCTCAAAGACTCAAGCGCCTTCCCCCACAATTTCAAAGTGGAAATAGGCACATTTCTAAACATATTTTTGATTATAACCTGCATTTTTGCGCCGGCAAAAGTAAGTTCTGAAGAAATTTTAAAAACTTCATTTGATGTATTTGAATGCATAAAACTACCGGTATCGTTGTAAATTCCGGTAAGCAAACAAGTTGCAATATGCGACGTAATTTTAACACCCATAAACTGGAAAAGTTTATAGACTATAACGCTTGCAGACGCAGCTTTTTCATCAATTAAATTAATTGCCCCAACAATACCGTTATTTGAAGCATGATGGTCTATCAAAATTACAGGAACACCCTCGGGCAATTCATAAGAAACCATCTTTATATCCGCAATATCAGGTAAAATCACGAGATCATAAGCAGACGGATTGAATTCTTTTGTAAATCTTTTAACCTCAGGCAAAAATCCAAATCTATCAGAAGGTGCATCAACGCAAGCTAAAGTACAAGTTTTTCCCATCGCAGTAAGCATGAGTGAAAAAGCACATGCACAACCGAGCGTATCCCCATCAGGCCTTCTGTGAGCCATAATCAAGATATTCTCTGACTTGTCTATTAATGTTTTTGCTTGTGCAAATTCGTCCATATTCCTAAGTTAAGGGGTGAATTATAGAAAGATTTAAAAATAAAAGCAAGGTGTAGTATTATTAGGCCATGGCATACAAAATTATATTCTTCGGAAGCTCAGAATTTGGAATACCAATTATAAACGAACTTGGTAAAAATTCTGACTTTGAAATAATGGCAATTGTGACTCAACCGGATAAACCTGTAGGACGCGGACAAAAAACAACGCCAACTCCAATAAAAGCGTTTTATGAAAGCCGTTACCCAATATTAACGCCGGAAAAAGTAAAAAATAACAAAGATTTTGAAAAAATAATTGAAGGATTAGCGCCGGATTTCATAATTACAGCCGCATACGGACAAATAATGCCACCATCCATACTGAATCTTGCAAAAATCGCTCCTATCAACATACACACCTCATTATTACCAAAATATCGGGGAGCTTCACCCATACAAGAAGCCATCTTGAATGGGGACAAAGAAACGGGCGTCACAATAATGGAAATGAACGATAAATTAGACGAAGGCGATATTTACATAATCAGAAGAATACCAATTGAAGAGAAGGATAATGTTGAAACTTTAAATAAAAAACTAGCAATTTTAGCATCACAAATGCTGCCTCCTTCCCTACTCGACATAGCCGATGGAATATTGAAAAAAATTCCTCAAAATAATGTAATCGCATCATATTGTGGGAAAATAGCAAAAGAAAGCGGAAAAATAAATTTTAAACAAATGACCGCAGAAGAAATTCTAAGAAAAATACGAGCATTTTACGGATGGCCCGAATGTTGGACGCAATTTAATGGAAAAACGTTAAAGATAAAAGATGCAGAAATAGCGGAAGATAAAGAAAAAACACCTCCGGGAAAAATAATATTCATTGATAAAAACACAATAGGAATTGGAACAAAGTCAAGATTGCTCATACCAAAAACAATACAAATGGAAGGCAAAAACGAAATACCAATTAAAGATTTTATCAACGGCCAACGAAAGCTATTAACTATTTCGCAGGAGTTGTAGTTGTTTTTTGTTGATTAGGCTGATTTTTCAATACATACGGACCGGGAGGAGTTAAGCCTTTTTCCGGCAAAATCGATGTTATTGCACTTTCAGCGGATTTCAAAGAGACGTCCAGTCTAGCACCGGTCAAAACAGCCTGAACTGAAGCTGAAATAACATTTTTATAATAATCATAATCAAGTATTAAAACGCTATCGGCAACTCCCGTTTGATTTGCAAAAGCCGCATAAACAGGATCAGCTTTTTGCTCCGGAATAAGATCCAAACGACTTGTAGGCTTGTGCGTTTTAGAATTATAAGCTTGAAGATTCTTTTTTGTAGTTAAAAATTGAATAAGATCCCAAGACTCCTTTGGATATTTTGAATTCCTTGAAACTGTCTCAGCATAATAAAAAGCAAGAGTTGTAGGCTTTTTCGTAGTCAAAGCTGGATCTTCAACTTGTGGCAATTGTCCAATTTGAACAAAAGCAGAGTCCATTACCGACTGATTTTTACCTTTTAAATCCTTAATCTTATCAAGTATTTTTTGATAATAGTCAGAAAAACCAAATATCATCGAAACCTTACCTCTCGCAAAAGCATCGACTTCTTTATCGGCACCAACGGATTGAGAAATATACTGATTCCATGAATAATTTGGCTTCGCAGAATTCGCAAAAGAAGTATAAAAATCCAAAGCGGTAACACCGGGAGTTTTTGGATTATTATCAGCGTCCATGCCTTGCTGTGTAGCAATCGTAGAAGCCGTATAATTTTCGTTATAGAATTTAGTTTCATATTGCAACATCAATGCATATAAAATCTCAACCGCATAATTTATGTTATCAGCGCGTCCAAGAGCAGCTCCGGAAACTTCAAATCTCTCAGCGCTATTATTGGATTTTGTAAGCTTAATAACGTCCTCTAAAAGGCCCTTCCACGTTACGGCAGGCTTCCCTCTTTCAGGAATCTTATCCAAAAAATGCGCTTTATTATAATAGACAGCTAATGAATCAACAAACATCGGCAAACCATAAATCTGTAAAGTTTTCACACCGGCAGAATCGGTGAAAGGTCTAATCAAATCTTTTTCAGCGACATAAACAAATGTATTTTTAAAAGTATCTACTGTCATTATTGTAGGAGACATCGGATTTATCTTCTTTTGGTGTTTTGCAATCCACGTATTTGGCATAGAAAAAATATCAGGACCACTCCCTTCAGCAAGCTCATTCACTATTCTATCTTCGTATTTCTTAAGATCAGTAAACTGAACATAATTTATTTCAACCATTTGATTGCCGGGAAGCGCTTTAAACTCATCAAAAAACGGCTTCATCACATCAATCGAATCATTCATTTTATAATACGTCAAAACGATCTTTTTTGGCTGAACATAAGCCTGTTGGCCTTCTTTTGCACGACATCCGGAAAGCGCAAAGATCATCGAAAAAACAAGAAAAATAGAAACATATTTTTTCATATTTGAGGGGTTCATATTTTTAATTTTTATTAAATTTTATTTACATTTATTATAACGCTTTACAGGACAATTTTCACACTCTTCCGATTTCCCACAATTACGAGATGTATTAAAATATGCTGCCGACATAAGCCTTTTAATATCCTTTGATTTGCACTTGGTACAAACCAAATCCGGTTTTCGACCCGACAAAACGAGTTCTTCAAAAACCGTTAAACACTTCTGACATTGAAACTCAAAAATTGGCATATTTCTATTATACCTTGCCTTTATTTGAACGCAAACCTTGAAGGAAATATTTTTTGGAAAGAGCGTAATAATAAAAATAATGCCAATGGCGACCGCCTTTTTTACGCAAAAAATCAAAAACAGCCACAACCGGTTTTGAGCTTATACATGCAAAAATCGTCCTTTTAATAAAATTCGGATATTTATTTAATTCCGGATACTTTCTATGAAGAACATGAAGCGAAGAACCAATCAACTTCATTCGCGATTCAAGCGAACTTTCCTCAAGCGGATGAAAATGATAAGCCAAAGCTTTTGGATTATAATAAATAACAAGTTTTTTATCTTTTGTAAGGCGATAGCCAAATTCAATGTCCT
>Ga0172379_10009390_pt1 | contig 12086 bp, 7 predicted proteins | sample GrowelOW334metaG_FD_119756 | JGI IMG/M metagenome (GOLD analysis project Ga0172379, IMG submission 119756) | Groundwater microbial communities from an aquifer near a municipal landfill in Southern Ontario, Canada - Groundwater well OW334 metaG | ecosystem: Environmental > Aquatic > Deep... | reverse complement strand
GCGAGCGCCTGGCGGACCTGCCCGCGCCTGGCGCCGCGATCGCCGGCGCGCCGCCGGTGTTCGTGCGCGGAGCGGGAGTGTACGTGCCACCGGGATTCGGCGTGGCGCGCCTGGCCATGCTGCGCTGTTACCGCGAGGTGTTGTCGCGTCAGACGGATATCTCCGCCATCCGCACGCTCAGCGCCGCCGAAGTCGCAGAACTGGTCGATTGGGATGCGGAAAAATACCGGGCGTCCATGGTTCATTGACGGACTTGAAGGAGTTTCGATGCAGGACTTGATCGCCGTCTTCGATGTCGGCAAAACCAACACCAAACTGAACTTGATCCGCGCCGCGGATGGCGAGACGGTTCGATCGGTGCAGCGAACCAACCGGTCCGTGCGGGATCTGGGCATCAGCCAGCTCGATCTGGCCGACATGGAGCGATGGCTGCTGGAATCTCTGCGCGACTTGCCGGAAAAGCAGCGCATCACCGCCATCGTGCCGGTGGGCCACGGCGCGGCCTGCGCGCTGCTGGACAGCGCCGGGCAACTGCTGGCGGCGCCGGATTACGAGGATCCGTGTTTCCGCGAAAGCGCCGCCGATTACGGCCGCGAGCGGGACGCGTTCGCCGAAACCCGTTCCCCCCGGTTACCCGACGGACAGAATCTGGGTGCCCAACTGTTCTTTCTTGAAACCCGCCGGCCAGAGACCTTCGGGCGCGTCGCCCACATCCTGTTGCTGCCGCAATATTGGGCTTGGCGCCTGTCCGGCGTCATGGCGGCGGAAGTCAGTTCCCTGGGCGCGCACAGCGATCTTTGGCAACCGTTGCAGGGAGAATTCTCGCGGCTGGCTCGGCGCCGGGGTTGGAACCGGCTGTTCCCGCCAAAGCGGGCCGCAAGCGATCTATTGGGTCCGCTACGGCAGGAAATCGCAGCAGTCACGGGATTGCCCGAGACATGCCAGGCTGCCTGCGGCCTGCACGACTCGAATGCCTCCTGGCTATGGCATTTGAGCAAGGTCCGCGCGGGGGCAGACCTGACGGTGATTTCCAGCGGCACCTGGGTCATCGCCATGAAAAGCCGGGCGGACCTTGAGCGCCTGCTTGAAGCCCGCGACATGCTGGCCAACGTCGACGTCTTCGGTGCGCCGGTTGCCACCGCCCGCTTCATGGGTGGCCGCGAGTACGCGGCCATCATGACCGGGCGCGCCATGGCGACGCCGACGGTGGAGGATCTGCGCAACGTCGTCGCCCAAGGCGCCATGGCCTTGCCGGCCTTCGCCGAAGGCGGCGGCCCGTTTCACGGCCGGGCCGGGCGCATGGTCGCCGCCGAGGGTCTTGCCGATGGCGCGTGGGCGGCCCTGGCGACGGCCTACGTGGCGCTCGTGACCGACGTAATCCTGGAGTTGCTCGGCGATTCGGACAAGATCCTGGTGGATGGTCCATTGGCCCAAAACCCCCTGTTCGCGCCTCTCTTGAAAACCCTGCGTCCGGACGCGTCGGTATTCGTCAGCTCCATCACTTCGGGAGCCACCGCCGGCGCCTTGGTCCTGATTCTCGGGGACGTAACAGCGGCGGCCGATAGCGCCGAGCGGCCGGTGGAACCCCTGGAAATCGAAGGCCTTGAGGCCTACCGGGTCGCCTGGCGGGCGCAATGCGTGGACTGGTGATTGTCAAATATGATCAACAATGATTAAATGCAATCACGCTTTCCATCCTTCGCCACTATCCGTGCGCCCAAGTTGCCGCCATGTCTGATCCCCGGGTCCTGATTCAAAGCGCTCTCGACCGGGGCCACGGCATCCTGCGCCTGGCCCCGAACTGGGTGCCGCGCTCGTTCTGTGTTCCCGGCCGAAGGATCAAGCTGCATCCGGACGACTATTACGTCCTCGGCGGCGCCCGCGGCGGCATCGACGAGCGCTGGTTCGCCTCCACCACACCGGCCGACAACGGCCCGCTCACCGGCGCGAACGAAGGTTTGAGCCAGGTGGTCGTCGGTAGCGGTGCTAATGCCGTGCAAGTGCTGCTGCGCGACGCGGTCGCCGAATTGCAGGGCGCCATAATCGGCGAGCGGCTGTGGCGGGATCACGGCGGCTGGCCGATGTTCTCCAAGTACTTCGACAACCTGGCAGCCCTGCCGCACCACATCCATCACCGCGACCAGCATGCCCGGCGGGTCGGCCAACTGGGAAAACCCGAGGCCTATTATTTCCCGCCGCAGGTGAACAACCATGGCGGTGCCTTTCCCTACACCTTCTTCGGTTTGGCGCCGGGAACCACGCGCGGGCAGGTGCGCGACGCCTTAGCGAATTTCGCCAAGGGCGACAACCGCATTACCGCGCTGTCGGCCGCTTACCGGCTGGAGGTGGGTACCGGCTGGGACGTGCCGCCGGGCATCCTGCACGCGCCCGGCAGCCTGTGCACCTACGAACCGCAACGTGCTTCGGATGTCTTCGCCATGTACGAATCGGTGACCGGCAACCAGGTCGTGCCCGAGGAACTGCTGTGGAAGAACACGCCCGAGGACCGCATCGGCGATGTCGACTATCTGCTGGAAGTGATCGACTGGGAAGCCAACGTCGATCCCGCGTTCAAGCAGCAGCATTTCATGGCGCCGCTGCCGGTCCGCGACGAGCGCGAAATGCAAGCGGACGGCTACCGCGAAACCTGGGTCTGCTACAAGTCGCCGGCTTTCAGCGCCAAGGAGTTGACGGTGTTGCCGGGACGCAGCGTGACCATCCGCGACGCGGCCGCCTACGGCCTGATCCTCACCGAGGGCCACGGCACCCTGGGCGTCCATCGCGCCGATACGCCGACCCTGATCCGCTATGGACAACTCACCGACGATGAGTTCTTCGTCACCGAGGCCGCCGCGCTGGAGGGCTTGGCTATCCACAACCACAGCGCTTCGCAGCCGCTGGTTATGCTCAAGCACTTCGGTCCCGGCAATTCCGATCTGCCGATTTGAATCCCTCCCGCTACGACCGCCTGCTGTTGGACATGCACATCCCGGACTGGGATGCGGAATTCCTTTCCCTCTACGACCCGGCCAAAGTGGCGGCTACCCAGGCTGCCGCGCGCGCCGGATCGGTGATGGTCTATTGCCAGTCCCACCTCGGGCTGTGCTACTGGCCGACGGCGGTGGGCCGGCGCCACGCCGCGATGGGCGAGCGCGACTGGCTGGGGGAATCTTTGGCGACCCTGCGCCGCGCCAATGTCGAAGTCTTCGGTTATTACTCCGTAATATTCAACAACGCCGCCTACCTCGATCATTCGGACTGGCGCATCGAACCGCCGCCACCCGTCTCAGGCTGGGCCTTTCATGGCCAACGCTACGGCCAGGTCTGCCCGAATAACCCGGACTACCGCAAATTCGTCGAGGCGCAGTTGCGCGACCTGTTCGGTCGCCATCGCTTCGACGGCTTCTTCTTCGACATGACTTTCTGGCGCGGCGTGTGCGTATGTCCATCGTGCCAGGCGCGCCTCCTGGCGGAGACTGGTCAAGCCATCCCTGCCATCGTCGATTGGGCCGACCCGGCCTGGTGCGCCTTCCAGACCGCCAGGGAAACCTGGCTGCTGCAGTTCGCCGCCTTCCTAACCGCGACGGCTAAGGGCTTCGGCATTGCGCCGGTCTATCACAATTTCGCGGTGTCGCTGTTCAACTGGAAGTACGGCATGTCGTTCGACCTCGCCGAGCACAACGACTTTCTCGGCGGCGATTTCTACGGCGACAGCGACGAACAGTTCTTCATCAGCCGCTTCATGCTCAATCTGTCGAAGACCCGACCCATCGAGTTCATGACCAGCCGCTGCGTGCATCTCACCGATCACGTCAGCGTCAAACCCGCGGCGCTGCTGGAGGCCCAGGCCCATGCGGCCCTGGCTTCCGGCGCGGCCTTTCGCCTGATCGACGCCATCGATCCGCGCGGCACCACTTGCGACGAGGTCTATCCGCTGCTCGGGTCGCTGTTCGAAAGGATGGAAGCCTTTCAGCTCTACTTGGGCGGCGAGCCGGTCGAGGACCTGGCCGTGTATGTCAGCGACTATTCGAAGATGAATCCGGCGGAGAACGGCCGGCCGCATAGTGACCCCGCAACCCTGGCGCATCACTGTCCCCATCTTCAAGCCGCCAAGGGCGCGGCGAAACGCCTGCGCCAGGCCGGGATTCCGCTGGGCGTGATCACCCGCAAGCAACTGCCGTTTCTCGCTCGCTACAAGGCGGTGGTGCTGTCCGAGGTCTTCCGCATGTCGGCCGAGGAGGTCGCCGCCTTCACCGCCTATGTCGCCGGCGGCGGCAGTCTCTATGTCAGCGGCATGACCGGCGCCTACACCCTGGAAGGGCGCAGCCCCGACATGTTGCTGGGCGCATGCCTGGGCCTGCAATCGGCCGGGCCGCTGCCGGGAAGCACCTTCTATGTATGTCCAAGCGATCCCGCCTGGCGAGAGATCCTGCGACCGCAGACCATGATCTACTGCCACGAAAGCCTGCAACAGGTGACGGTCCGCTCGGCAGACGTGGAAACCCTGGCCACCCTGAGCCTGCCTTACGCCCATCCCCGCGAAGGCACGGCCGACGACCGCAACTGGTCCAGCATCCACAGCTCGCCGCCTCACGAGGATACCAACTTGCCGGCCGCCACCGAACACCGCTACGGTGCCGGCCGCGCCATCTATTCAGTGGTCCCGCTCGAACGCAGCGACCACCACGCGGCGGGGAATTCCTTTCACTGGCTCATCGACCGGCTGATGCCCGACGGCCCCAGCTTCCGCGCCGTGACCTACGACCATGTCTGGCTGACCGTCTTCCACCAGCCCGAAGAGCGGCGCTTCGTTCTGCATCTGCTCAGCTATCCCGCCAACCTGCCGCCGGTGCCGGTGCGCGACATCCGCCTGGAACTCGGCCGGGGACTCGGCCTGCGCTTCGACAAACTCCTGCGCCTGCCTGAATCCCGTGAACTGGCGCTGAGCACCGGCGCCGACGGCCAGTGCGAAGCCGTCGTCGACGAGTTGCGGGATTACGTCATGCTGGTGCTGAGCTACCGCTGATTTCTTTCGGGCGAGGCGGGGCCGCCCAGGTCCAAGATAGAGCGACGATTCGCGGCCCCGCCGAGCTTCTGGTTGACGCGGCGGTGGATATCGAAGTCAACCGCCGTGCCGCCCGGATAGCCGCATCCCCGTCCCCGGCGGATGGCGTAGAATCCGGCGAAACGTCCAACAAAATAGGGAGTCTGCATCATGCCGAAGTACACCACCGCTGCCATCCGCACCGTTGCCCTGGTCGGGCACGGCGGGGCCGGCAAGACCACGCTGGCCGAGACTTTGCTGGCCCGTGCCGGCGCCATCAAGACGCCGGGCAGCGTCGAGAAAGGCAGCACCGTCTGCGATTTCGATGCACAAGAGAAGGCGGCCGGCCACTCGCTGAATTCCGCGCTGGCGAATTTTGCCTGGCAGGGCGTTCAGGTGAACCTGGTCGACACCCCCGGTTATCCGGACTTCGCCGGCCAGGCTATCGGCGCGTTGGCTGCCGCGGATACGGCGCTGATCGTCATCAATGCCCAGACCGGCATCGAGCTTGCGGCCGAGCGCATGATGAAATGGTCGGCGGCGCGCAATCTGTGCCGCATGATCGTGATCAACAAGATCGACGCCGACAACGTCGACCTGCCGGCCCTGGTGGGCGACATCCGTGCCCGCTTCGGCAACGAATGCATGCTGCTGGACCTGCCGGCGCACGACCGCCACGACGTGGTGGAGGTGCTCGGGCACACTGCCGGCGATGCCGATTTCGAGTCGGTGGCCGCCGCCCACCGCGCCCTGATCGACCAGATCGTCGAGGAGGACGAAAACCTGTTGGCGCGCTATCTCGACGATGGCCAGGATCCGTCCCTGGAAGAATTGCATGCGCCGTTCGAGAAAGCCCTGCGCGCCGGCCACCTGATTCCCATCCTGTTCGTTTCGGCCCGGACCGGCGCCGGCATCAATGAGTTGCTCGACGTGCTGGTCAAGCTCGCGCCCAATCCCGCCGAAGGCAATCCGCCGCCCTTCCTGAAAGGCGAACCGGACGGCCCGGTGGAGGAATTCCACGCCGTCCCGGATCCCGACCGGCATGTGCTGGCGCACGTTTTCAAGGTGGTCGCGGACCCCTACATGGGCAAGATCGGTATATTCCGCGTGCATCAAGGCACGATCAGGAAGGATGCGCAGCTGTTCGCCGGTTCCGGCCGGCGTCCGTTCAAGGTCGGCCATCTCTACAAACTACAGGGCAAGGACAGCATCGAAGTGGACGAGCTGCTGCCCGGCGATCTCGGTGCGATCGCCAAAGTCGAGGAAATCGAATTCGATACGGTACTGCATGATTCGCACGAAGAAGACCACATCCATCTCAAGCCGCTGGAGTTTCCCCAGCCGATGCAGGGGCTGGCGGTAGAGACCAAGAAGAAGGGCGACGAACAGCGCCTCTTCGACATCCTGCACAAGCTGGAACTGGAAGATCCCTGCTTCGTCGTCGAACGCCATCCGACCACCAACGAAACGGTGATCCGCGGCCTGGGCGAGATGCACCTGCGCAGCAAGCTGGAAAAGATGGTGAGCCAGTACAAGCTGGACGTGTCGACGGCCCCGCCGCGCATTCCCTATCGCGAGACCATTACCCGCAAGGCCGAGGCCACCTATCGACACAAGAAGCAGAGCGGCGGCGCCGGCCAGTTCGGCGAGGTGGCCTTGCGCATCGAGCCGCTGGAGCGCGGCACGGGCTTCGAGTTCGTCGATGCGGTGAAAGGCGGCACCATCCCCGGCGTGTTCATCCCGGCAGTGGAAAAAGGCGTGCGCATGGCGCTCGATTCGGGCGTCATTGCCGGGCAACCGGTGGTCGATCTGCGCGTGGTGGTGTACGACGGCAAGCATCACCCGGTCGACTCCAAGGAAGTCGCTTTCGTCGCCGCCGGCCGCAAGGCGGCGATGGCGGCGATCAAGGAAGCGGCGGCCATCGTGCTCGAGCCCATCGTCAATATCGAGGTGACGGCACCGGAATCGGCCATCGGCGACCTGACCGGCGATCTGGCCGGACGCCGCGGCCATATCACCGGCACCAACGGGCGCGGTCCGGGGACCGTGGCGATCGCCGGCGAGGTGCCGCTGGCGGAAATCGCCGACTACCAGTCGCGCCTCAAGTCGCTGACCGGTGGCCAGGGCAGCTACACCATCGAGTTCGGCCGCTATGCCGCGGTGCCGCCGCCGATCCAGCAGAAGCTGATGGCCCAGCACAAGGTTCACGAGGAAGAAGATTAAGCTTGTCGAGCGGGGGCAGGACCCGGCGCCGTCAAACCGCCGGGAACCTCATTACGAAACGGGTCGTGCCGGCGGCGGAGGTCACGGCAATCTCGCCGCCATGGGCTTCGACGATGGACTTGACGATTGCCAGCCCCAACCCCGCGCCATCGCTGCTGCGGCTGCGCGCCGGGTCGATACGGTAGAAGCGGTCGAACAGGCGCGGCAGATGTTCCGCCGGGATGGTGTCGCCGGTATTTTCGACTCCAACCAGGACCGGCCCGTCGCCGGATGTCTGGGCCGATATCGACACCGAGCCGCCGCGCGGCGTATGCCGGATCGCGTTGGAAAGCAGATTGCTCAAGGCGCGACGTATCATCAGGGCGTCGCCGACCACCTGGCCGGCGCCGCTGCGGGCCATATGCACCCCTTGCTCGTCGGCGAGCGCCTGATAGAAATCCATCAACTGGTCGATTTCCGCGCCGAGGTCGACGGCATCTCGCCGCAGCGACAACTGGCGATTGTCGGTCTTGGCGATGAACAGCATGTCGGCGATCATGCGCGCCAGCCGGTCGTATTCCTCAAGGTTGGAGTAGAGAATTTCCCGGTATTCGGCGGCGGAACGCGCTTTGGACACGGCCACCTGGGTCTGGGTCATCAGGTTGCTTACCGGTGTGCGCAGCTCGTGGGCAATGTCGGACGAGAACTCGGACAGGCGCTTGAACGAATCTTCGAGTCGCGCCAGCATCGCGTTGAATGATACCGCCAGATCCACGACCTCGACCGGCACCCGCTCCAGGGGCAGGCGCGCGTCCAGCCGGTCCGCCGAGATGCCGCGGGCGATGCCGGCGATCACGCGGATCGGCGCCAGTCCGCGGCGGGCAGCCAGCCAGCCGAGCAGGCTGGAGAGGACGATGCCGACGGCCAGCGCGGCCCACAGCATGCGCCGGAAAGCGGCCATGAATTCCTGATGGTGCGCCATGTCGAGCGCCAGCGCCACGGTGTATGCCGCCGGGCCGATTGTCACCATGGCCGCGATGCCGCGGAACTCCCGCCCCTGATTTTCCCAAACCACCGGCTGCAAGGGTTTGGCCAGGAGTCCGCCGGGTCGGCCGTGCAATACCTGGCTAGGAAAGTCGGCGCCCTCCGTGGCGTAAACCGTACGTCCCTGATCCGCATACACGGCGACCGACAGTCCGTGGTGTCCAACCAGCGCATCGTCGAGCTGCGGCGCCAGTTCGTCGTCGCGTGCCGCTGCGCCGGTCTTGCCGAGGACATGCTCGATGAGCGCCATCTTGCCGCCGAGTTCGACCATATCGAGCATCTCGAAATGCTCTTCGACCAAATAGCCGATCACGGTGCCGATGGTCAGCAGCACGGTGGCTGAAACGGCGGCGAAGAGCAGCGCCAATCGAACGGTGAGCGAAGAGCTGCGCATCAGGACGCCTCCGCCGGGCAGTGCCCCGAAGGAAATCCCCTCGGGGGACCCCAAGGAGGCGACCAGCCATCACATGGAAGCCGCGTTAGCGGCCGAACTACCGTCATCCCCTTCCACGTGAGGGGGGGTGGGGGGAAGGTACTCACGCCTCCGGTTCCTCGAGTACATAACCCATGCCGCGCACGGTGCGGATCAGCTTGGGCTCGAAATCATCGTCCATCTTGGCGCGCAGGCGGCGCACCGCCACCTCGATGACGTTGGTGTCGCTGTCGAAGTTCATGTCCCACACCTGGGAGGCGATCAGCGAGCGCGGCAGCACTTCGCCCCGCCGCCGCATCAACAGTTCGAGCAGGCCGAACTCCTTGGCGGTCAGATCGATCCGTCGTCCGCCGCGCATAACGCGCCGGCGCAGCAGGTCGAGTTCCAGGTCGGCGACACGCAGCAGTTCCGGCTCCTTGGCTTTGCCACGGCGCAGCAGGGTGCGCGCCCGCGCCAGCAATTCAGCGAAGGCGAAGGGCTTGACCAGGTAATCGTCGGCGCCAAGTTCCAGACCCTTGACGCGATCCGTCACCTGGTCGCGCGCGGTGAGGAACAATACCGGCATCTCCTTGCCGGCTCGGCGCATGGCCTCAAGGATCTGCCAGCCGTCCAGGCCCGGCAGCATCACGTCGAGCACCACCAGGTCGTAGGTCTCGCTCAGCGCCAGGTGCAGGCCGTCCTCGCCGTCGCGCGCCAGATCGACAACGAAGCCGGCCTCGCTCAAGCCTTGCTTGAGGTAGTCGCCGGTCTTCACCTCGTCTTCGACGATGAGGATCTTCATTTGACTTCGGTTGGCCCGTGCCGCTGAATCTCGATAGTGGTATGGACGATCTCTTCATGCTTGGCCAGCTGCGCACGAACGCGCTGCGGGGTCAATTCGAGGTCGTCGGTGACCAGGCTCAGCGCGCACGCATACACGCTCTTGCCGACGCGCCAGACATGGAGATCGGCGATCCGGGTGGCGCCGGCTGGCGGCAGCGCTGCAACGGCATCGCGGATTTCCTGCACCACCGGATGATCCATCTCGCGATCGAGCAATACTTTGCCGGTCTCGATGATGAGATTTTTCGCCCAGATGGCCACCAGGGCCGCACCGACCATGCCCATCGCCGGGTCCAACCAGGACCAGCCGTACATCCAGCCGCCAGCCAGGGCGACTATCGCCAGCACCGAGGTGGCCGCGTCGGCGATGACGTGCAGATAGGCGGATTTCAGGTTGAGGTCGTGGCCATGCGAGTTTTCGTGCGAGGGTTCGTTGCTGTGCTCGTGGCCGTGATGATGATCGTGGTGGTCATGGTGGTCGTGGGCGCCGCCGAGAATGACGGCGCAGACGATGTTCACCGCCAGACCGACAACGGCGACGTTCAGCGCTTCCTGGTAGTGGATGGACTGCGGTGCAAGGATCCGCTCGACCGATCCCACCACCATCATCGCCGCCACGCCCAGCAGGAAAATCGCGCTGGCGAATCCCGTCAGCACCTCGATCTTCCAGGTCCCGAAGGCGAAGCGCGGGTCGCGCGCATAGCGCCGGGCGGCGGCGTAGGCGAACGCGCTGCCGCCGATAGCCACGGCATGCGAGCTCATATGCCAGCCGTCGGCCAGCAGCGCCATCGAGTTGAACCACCAGCCGGCGACTATCTCGATCACCATCATCGCCGCGGTGATCCACATCACGGTCCGCGTGCCCCGTTCCGCCGCATGGCTGCCGTGGTCAAATACGTGCTCGTGCGACCATTCCGACAAGCCGTGAGTCTGCATGGTGCCTTACCTCATCTGCAAAATTGTTGAGTGGTTGAGTGGTTGAGTGGTTGAGTGGTTGAGTGGTCCGCCCGACCCACCAGGTCGGCAATCCGGCGGACCGCCAAGCCGATGGCGGCAACGGAATTGTACGCATCATACTAGGGGGCCCTGCCGGGCGCCAAGGTCGCAGCCCGGCCCAGTCCGGTTCGCGGACGGTCATTTGACGGCGATGTCGCCATTCATGGCGGCCTCGAATAGACCTGATTGCAGGCAAGCGAAGTCCGCCTTGCCGGCTTTGGCGAAACGCCATACCAACGCCGCAGTCTTGCCGGGATCGATGGATCGTGCGCTGACTTTCCGCCCGACGAGTGCTGATCCCCGCGGTTGAATGCCGCGCCTGGGGCAAACACGAGCCCCTGCGATACGAGTCGAATGAGTCGTTTCATCGATGTATTCCTTCTACAGGGGGGCAGGTTCACCAGCCGTGCATACACCGCCGCTACGGTTCCATGCTGCGGGTAAGACGCCATTCCTTGATCAAGGCATAGAGGGCTGGAATCACCGCCAGCGTCAATACCGTCGAGGAAATCATGCCGCCGACCATCGGTGCCGCGATGCGGCTCATCACTTCTGACCCGGTGCCGGTTCCCCACATGATCGGCAACAGGCCGGCCATGATCGCCACCACGGTCATCATCTTCGGCCGCACGCGCTCGACGGCGCCTTCCATCACGGCGGCGTAAAGATCGCCGACAGTCGGCGCACCGCCGGCCTGGCGACGTTGCGTCTTGATGTCTTCCCAGGCATGGTCGAGATAGATCAGCATCACCACGCCGGTCTCGGCGGCGACGCCGGCCAGCGCGATAAAGCCGACCGCCACCGCCACCGACAGGTTGTAGTCGAGCAGCCACATCAGCCAGATCCCGCCGACCAGGGCGAAGGGGACCGACAGCATCACGATCAGGGTTTCGGTCAGGCGCCGGAAATTGAGATAGAGCAGCAGGAAGATGATCAGCAGCGTCACCGGGATGACCACCTTCATTTTCTCGATAGCGCGCTCCATATACTCGAACTGGCCGCTCCAGGTAATGTAGTAGCCGGGGGGGAATTTGACCTGCGCGGCAACCGCCTTCTTCGCGTCGGCCACGTAGCCGCCGATGTCCCGTTCGCGGATGTCCACGTAGATGTAAGCCGAGAGCAAGGCGTTCTCGGTGCGTATGCCGGGCGTTCCCTTGGCGACCTCGACCTTGGCCACCTGGCCGAGCGGGATCATCGCCTGGGCCTGTCCGATTTCACCCCCAATCGGGATCAGCACTTGGCGCGCAATCTGCTGTGGGTCGGCGCGCAATTCGCGCGGGTAGCGCACCGTCACGCCGAAGCGCTCGCGGCCTTCGACGGTGGTCGTCACCATTTCGCCGCCCAGCGCGGTGCCGATCACATCCTGCAATTCCCCTACGGACAGGCCGTAGCGGGCCAATTGGCTGCGATCCGGTTCGATGTTGAGGTAATAGCCGCCGGTGATGCGCTCGGCGAACGCGCTGGAAGTGCCGGGAACGGTCTTCACGACCGCCTCGATCTGCTTGGCCAGCGTCTCCATTTCATCGAGATTCTTGCCGAACACCT
>Ga0172379_10009389_pt1 | contig 12086 bp, 9 predicted proteins | sample GrowelOW334metaG_FD_119756 | JGI IMG/M metagenome (GOLD analysis project Ga0172379, IMG submission 119756) | Groundwater microbial communities from an aquifer near a municipal landfill in Southern Ontario, Canada - Groundwater well OW334 metaG | ecosystem: Environmental > Aquatic > Deep... | reverse complement strand
TCTTTTCCAGCCTTGAGCGCTTCGACCAGCATCGGCCCGTGGGCGAAGTCCGGCGTGGCGATGACGACGGCGTCCACATCCTTGAGCGCGAGCAATTCTCGGAAGCGGGTAAATTCGCGCGGCGTCTCGCCGCCCTTCTGCTGCACGCGCGCGGCGGCGGCGTGGAGATTCTTCTTCCACACGTCGCACACGGCGGTGACCTGCACGTTCTGCGACTTGGCGAGGTTGAGGATTTCACCCATCAGCGCGCCATTGCGTCCGCCGGTGCCGATGATGCCGATGTTGATGCGATCGCTGGCGGCGGCGGCACGACTGAACCACGGCGCGGCCACGACGGCGGCGGTGGCAGCGGAACCTGTTTGGAGGAACTGGCGGCGTGGGAGCGGAGTTCGGGTGTTCATATGCTTGAGTTACCTTGTGAGGAACCTGCGACGGCGGAGCACGCCGCACCTTGACGGCGGTCAATGAAACCTGCGCGGTGCCGAATTCGCCGGGCACATCTGAGTCGTCACGCCTCCGCAGGGAAAATGCCGCGCAGGAACTGCCGGTTCTGCACGTAGCTCTCCTGCATCTTTCCCCCGGGCGGCACGGCGCCCTCGATGTGCATCCAGCCGGAGTATCCGATGTCGTCGATCGCGGCGCGGACCTTCTTGAAATCAACACGCCCATGGCCGAGCATCGCACCGTTCTCCTTCATGTGGAACTCGCAGATGTGCCCCTGTTTTCCGAGCCAGCGGATTTCACGGTAGATGTCGTAGCCCATCTTTTCGGAGTTCGCGACGTCGTAGTAAACCTTCACCGCCGGCGAGCCGACGCGCTGAAGAATGTCCATGTGCTCCTCCGCGCTGAGCCAGCTCTCGACGCCAAGGAAGACCCCGGCCTTCTCGGCCTTGGGCGCGACGGCGCGGAGCCGGCGCACGACCTCGTCCGTGCCGGGCTTGTCACCCTTGAGGTCGCCCTTGCTGAAAAACGCGAGCAAAACGACCTTCGTGTCCATCGCCCGCATCACGTCCACGCAATCACTCACCCACTGGATCGTGCGGGGGTCGCTCTTGTAGGGAATTTTGTTCAGCTCGCCAATCGCGAGCGAGGCCACCGCCACGCCGGTCTTCTTCGCGGCATCCCGATACTGCCGCTGGAGTTCGGCGCGGTTCAGCTGCATCCCGTTGGCCGCCGTGCCGAGGCTGACCTGCACGCCGTCGAGGCCGATGCTTTTCGCCAGATCCATCGCCGCAGGGTCGCCCTCCTTTCCAATCGACCAGTCGCACGCGCCGATCCTGAAACGCCGTCTGTCCGGCGCTGCGAACAACGGTGCAAACGCGGAGCCGAGACAGAGCCCGGCCGTTGCACAAGCCGAGCGGGAGAGCATGAGACGGCGGGAAACTGTTTTTTTCATGGCGGGTGGCTTTCTAGCGCGAAGCCGCCCGTCCGCCGAGGAGAAAATCACCGGCCATTTTCCCCCTGCCCTTCGCGGCCGTTTGCGTCTATTGTGCCTGCCATGAAATCTTCCTACGAACTCGCGATGGAGCGGCTGAGCAAACAGGCCCCGACCGTCAAGCTCTCCGCACAGAAGAAGGCCGAGCTGGCCGACCTCGAATCCCTCTACAAATCCAAGATCGCCGACCGCGAAATCCTCGTGAAAGGCCAGCTCCAGAAAGCTGCGGAAAAGGGCGATGCCGAGGCCTACGTGCAGTTGGAAAAGCAGCTTGTCAGCGACCGCAAGACGCTCAACGCCGAACTGGAAGAAAAGAAGGAACGCGTCCGCCACGGCAAGGACTGACCGCCACCATCCGCACTGGCCGGCACCAGTCCAAAACCCCATGGGTGCCTGCCAGCGGTTTCGAGCCATCTCATGAAATCCGAAAACGAAACAGCCCCGGACACACGCCCCTTCAGGCTGCCGCCCGCGCTGGCCGCCATCCGCGGGAACAAGGCGCTGCTCTTCCTGCTCGCGGGCGCGCTCGGTGGCGCAGCCGGGTCGGCGATCGCGGAGTTCACTCCGGGCGGCGGGCGGGACTCTTCACCACTGGTGCTCATCATCGCCACCGGCCTCTGGTTTGCGATCTCGGCGAGCGTGCTGGCCACCGCGCTGTTTGCAGCGGGCGAATGGCACCAGCGTCGCAATCTCCGGCCGCGTCCGGTCCAAAAAATCCTGTTGTTCGGGGCGCTGGCCGGTCTCATCGCCGGCGCAGCCGCACAGGCCGCCTACACAGTGCGCATCGGATCGCCGGCGTTTCATGCCATCGTCGTCCGCACGGTCTGCTGGGCCCTGATGGGTGCGTTGCTCGGCGCGTTGCTGTCCCGACCGGTGCCAAACCTGGGCCTGCTGCGCGGATTGATTGCGGGCGCGGCCGGCGGCGGGCTGGGCGGCATCGGCTTCCTGATGGTCGGTCGCGTGCTGCCGGACGCCATCGGCCGGCTGGTGGGCCTGGGCACGCTCGGGCTGGCATTGGGGCTGGCCATGATCGTGGTCGAGAAGTTTTTCCGCGAGGCGAGCCTGGAAGTGATCTGGGCGCCAAACGAGACGACGAACTTCAACCTCGGCGCACAGGCCGTGACCATCGGCGGCGGTGAGGATCATATCTTTGTGCGCGGCCTGCCGCATCACTTCGCGAGCATTGTCTTCGCGAACGGCCTCGTCGAATACATCGAGACCGCCACCGGCAAGCGCACGCCCCTCAAGGACGGCAGCCGCCTCGAAATCGGCAGGCTCAACCTCGTCATCCATGCGGCGAAATGAACGGCCCGTCCCCTGCCCCGCCCGCCCGAGGCGCGTTCCAGCTGGTCGTCGCAGCGTTCATTGCCGCGCTGGTTCTCTTCACCGCCCTGTGCGTTCGCAACGCGGCCCGTCCGGATGTGCGCCCCGCTGACGGCGGCACGTTTGCCGGCACCGACGTGGATGGGCGGGTGGTGCAGGTTCACCTGTTCGAGCAGGGGGGCACGTGGCAGGGCTGGCTCTACCGCGAAGGGCTGGTGCAGACGGACTGGTTCAGCACCTCCAACCGCGTCCATCCGTGGCAGGAAAGTGTGATCGCCCGCGAGCGCGACGATCAGCCGAATCCGCCCGAGTCCGTCGTCGCCTCCACCGCCGACGCCCGCAAGCTCAACGCGACGCTGCCACGCCTTTCCTCGTGGGGCACGGACACGGCGAATCTCAGCCTGAAGTTTGGACACTCGAGTTTCCGGCGATTCGCCGGGCTCCGGCTGGGCGCGTGGGGCGGAACGCAGGAGTTCCGCGCGCAGTTTCCAACGTTGCCGGGCGGCTCCGCATTTCACGCCGCGATCAGCCGCGAAATCCAACAGCACTGCGAGCGGGAGGCGAAGGAGTTCACCTCCGACCCGATGAGCTTTTGGCTCGACCACCTCCGCAATCGCGGGCCCATGACAATGAACCAGCACGAGCTGACCGAGCACTGGCAGCTGCGGCTGCTGACGACGAACCTCGCGAGCTTCTGCGTGTGGAGTTACGACGCGACGGGCGGCAACGGCAACCACAACCACTGGCAGGGTGTGAACTATTCCTGGGAATCAGGAACCATCCGCCCGCTCAAGCTGGAGGAACTCTTTCCGGCCGGCGTTCAATGGGCGGACGCACTCCGCCGTCGCTGCGAGTCCAAGCTCGCGGCCGGCGGAGCACCGGATCTGGCACGGGGAGCGGTCACGAATGCCGACACCGACGTCAGTGTCTTCACGCTTTCGCCCACCGGCCTGCAAATCTACTTCAATCCCTACACCATCGCCTCGGGCGCAGACGGCGAGTTTGTCGTTCACTTCGATTACGCCGAACTGAAAGACCTGTTGCGCGGCGGAGGGACAGCCAGGCTTCCGGCGCGACAATCGGGCTGGAATTAAATTGCCCCATGACGATATTTGATCCGAAGTCCCAGAGTTCTATGAGACACCCAGCGTCCCTGTTGTTGGCCTTGGCCCTCACGGTGCCGGCCGCCGCCGCTCCGGCAAAAAAGATCACATACAACCGCGACATCCGCCCGGTGCTCTCGGACAACTGCTTCTATTGCCACGGGCCGGACAAGAACCATCGCAAGGGCAAGCTCCGCCTCGATGTGCGCGAGGAGGCCGTCGCCAAGAAGGCCATCGTGCCCGGCAGTCCCGGCACGAGCGAGCTGATGAGGCGCATCCTCACCAAGGATGCGGACGATCTGATGCCGCCACCCGATTCGCACAAGAAGCTCACCGCGGCGCAAAAGGACTTGTTCAAGCGCTGGATCGCCGAGGGCGCGGAATACGAAACCCACTGGGCCTACGTCGCCCCGAAGAGTCCCGCCGTTCCCGCCGGCAGGAACGGTGTGGACCACCTCGTGCAGCTGCGGCTCAAGGAGGTCGGCCTGAAGCCTTCGCCGGAGGCCGACCGCCGCACGCTCGCGCGCCGGCTTCACTTCGACCTTCTCGGGCTGCCGCCCAAACCGGAGGCGGTGGAGGCCTTCGTGAACGACAAATCAACGGACGCCTACGCGAAGCTCGTCGAACAACTCCTCGCCTCGCCGCACTATGGCGAGCGCATGGCCATCGGCTGGCTGGACGTTGTGCGCTTCGCGGACACCATCGGCTACCACTCCGACAACCCGAGGAACATCTATCCCTACCGCGACTACGTCATCAAGTCGTTCAACGAGAACAGGCCCTTCGACCGGTTCACGCGCGAGCAGCTTGCCGGCGATCTCCTGCCCGACGCCACGCAGGAAACGCGTGTTGCCTCGGCCTTCAACCGGCTCATCCTGAGCACCGAGGAAGGCGGGGCGCAGCCCAAGGACTACGAACAGAGGATGCTGACCGACCGCGTCCGCGCCGTCGGCACCGTCTGGCTCGCGCAGACTCTTGGCTGCTGCCAGTGCCACGACCACAAGTTCGATCCCGGCACGATGCGTGATTTCTATTCGCTCGGCGCATTCTTTGCCGACCTCAAGGAGCCCATCATCGGGAAGCGCGAAGACGGCCTGCTGCTCACAACCGAAACAGAAGCCGTGGAACTCGCACGGCTCGAAAGCGAAGAGGCCCGGCTGCAAAAGGAATTTGACGGCCCCCAGACGCATCTCGCCGTCGCATTCAGCAAGTGGCAGGAGGATGCCAGCGTCGCCGTCCAAAACGACGCAAAGTGGAAGACGCTCAAGCCTTCAAAGGCCGAGTCCAAGGCCGGCGCGAAACTTGCGATCCAGGGCGACAGCGCCGTCCTGGCAAGCGGCAAGCTGCCGGAAAACGACACCTACACCGTCACGATCACCAACGTCATGAAGAAGGTCCTCGGCCTGCGCATCGAGGCCCTGCCTGACAATTCATTCCCACGCAAAGGCCCGGGGCGCGGCTTCACCGGCAACTTCATCCTCACCGAAGTCACAGCAAAGGTTCAGCGCGGCTGGCCAAAATCCCAGCCGGTTAAATTTTCAGCCGCGCGCGCAACCTTCGAGCAGACCGTGAATGCGCAGAACAATCCCAACAAGGCGTGGACCGCGGCCTCGGTGATTGACGGGGATGCGAATGGCGAGGAGTTCGGATGGTCCGTGTTTCCCGAAGTCGGCAGGGCGCAGAACCTGGTTTTGGAACTGGCCGCCCCGCTCACGCTGGAGGCGGGCGACACGCTCACCGTCGAGCTGAAGCAGAACTCGTCGAGGAAGGACCACATGCTCGGCCGGTTCCGGCTGGCCGTTACAACAGAAGCGGAGAGCGCGTGCTTCGCATACCCCCCGGCCCCGCCGGCCGACGTCCAGACCATCCTGAAAATGACGGAGGACAAGCGCACGGACGCCCAGAAGACCAAGCTGTTCACACACTTCAAAAGCGTCACTCCCGAGATGGCCAGGCTGAGAAAAAGCCTTGCCGAGGCAAAGTCGGCGAAAGCCGAGTTCGAGCTGAAGATTCCAAAATGCCTCGTCTCGGTGTCGGCGCAGAAGAAGCGCACCGTCCGCGTCCTGCCGCGCGGCAACTGGATGGATGAAAGCGGCCCGGTGGTGAAGCCCGCCCTTCCGGCCTTTCTCCCGGTTTCACTGAAGACGGAGGACAAACCGGATGCGTCACTGACCCGGCTCGACCTCGCTGACTGGATCGTGTCGAAGGAAAATCCGCTGACGGCCCGCGTGTTCGTCAACCGGTTGTGGAAACAGTTCCTTGGCACCGGCCTTTCAAAGATGCTCGACGACATGGGGGCGCAGGGCGAGGCCCCGGTGAACCCGGCGCTGCTCGACTGGCTTGCGACTGAGTTTATGGATCATGACTGGGACGTGAAGCACATGGTCCGGACCATCGTGATGAGCTCGACCTACCGGCAGGTTTCCACGGCCTCGAAAACCCTTCAAACGCGCGACCCCTACAACCGGGAGCTGGCGCGCCAGAGCAGATGGCGGATCGAAGCCGAGATGGTGCGCGACAACGCGTTGTCCATCGCCGGCCTGCTGGTGCCCACCGTTGGCGGGCCGAGCGTGAAGCCGTATCAGCCCGGCGGCTATTGGGAAAACCTGAGCTTCCCCGAGCGCACCTACGAGGCGAGCAAGGGCGGCGATCAGTTCCGTCGCGGACTCTACACATGGTGGCAGCGCAGCTTCCTCCATCCCTCGATGCTCGCCTTCGACGCCCCCAGCCGTGAGGAGTGCGCCGCCGAGCGCAGCCGTTCGAACATCCCGCAGCAGGCGCTCGTGCTGCTCAACGACCCGACCTATGTCGAGTCCGCGCGCGTCTTCGCCACGCGGATCGTGAAGGAAGGCGGCGACAGCACCACACGCATCGTCTGGGCTTGGAAACAGGCCTTGTCCCGCGCCCCGCGCCCGGACGAGCTTGCCATCGCCCGGAAGCTGTTCGACAAGCACCTTGCCCAATACAAGGCCGACACAAAGTCCGCCGAATCGCTCTTGAAAGCCGGTATCGCCCCGCCGCCGCCCTCCGGGACGGACCCCGCCGAACTCGCCGCGTGGACCAGCGTCGCACGAGTCATCCTGAACCTGCACGAAACCATCACGCGCTCGTAAATCATGCATCTCCGCCCGGAAGTCCGTCAGTTCTGCCAGCAACAGCAAACGCGCCGCGTGTTCCTCGGCCGTGCGGCGCAGGGCGTTGGCGCGTTCGCGCTCGCCTCGATGCTGAACCCCGCGCTGCTTGCCGCCGGGAAAAAGCCGTCGGCATCCCGCAAGGACAAGTGGCCCGGCGTCGTGAACCCTCTTCACTTCCCCGCCAGGGCCAAGCGCGTCATCTGGCTCACCATGGCCGGCGGGGCGTCCCATCTGGAGACATTCGATTACAAGCCCAGGCTCGCAAAGATGCATGGGAAGCCGATGCCGAAATCGTTCACCGACGGCAAACAGATCGCCCAGTTGCAGAAAGCCGAACTCGTGTGCTACGGCCCCCAGCTTGGCTTCAAGAAATTCGGCACGAACGGCCAGGAGATGTGCGAGCTCCTCGAGAAGACGGGATCCGTCTCCGACGAGATCTGCATCATCCGCTCCATGACCACGGAGGCCATCAACCACGATCCGGCCCACATGTTCATGAACACCGGCGCGCAAATTGCAGGACGGCCCAGCGCGGGTGCATGGATCACTTACGGCCTGGGCACGGAGGCGGAGGACCTGCCGGGATTCGTCGTTCTGACCTCCCTCGGCAAGGGCGGTCAGAACCAGCCCATCGCTTCGCGTCAATGGTCGCCGGGCTTCCTCCCCAGCCGCTTTCAAGGCGTCCAGCTGCGCAGCAAGGGCGACGCCGTGCTTTACCTGGGCACGCCCGCCGGCATCACCCGCGATCAGCAGGCGGATGTGGTGCAGGCGGTCAACTCACTCAACAAAATCCACGACACCGTCGTGGACGACCCGGAAATCGCCACGCGCATCGCCCAGTATGAAATGGCCTTTCAGATGCAGACCAGCGTGCCCTGGCTGATGAACACGGCAAAGGAACCCCAGACCGTTCTGGACCTCTACGGCTGCAAGCCCGGCGACGGCTCGTTTGCGTCGAACTGCCTGCTCGCCCGGCGGCTTGCCGAACGCGGCACGCGCTTCATCCAGCTCTACCACAGGGATTGGGATCATCATGGTTCCGTGAAGGAAGGCATCACCCAGAAGGCCGCCGAGGTTGACCGTGCGTGCATGGCCCTCATCACCGATCTCAAGCAGCGCGGCATGCTCAAGGACACCCTGATCGTCTGGGCGGGCGAGTTCGGCCGCACGCCGATGAGCCAGGGCGGAAACGGACGCGATCACCACAACGCCGGATTCAGCATCTGGCTCGCGGGCGGCGGCATCAAGGGCGGCATCGGCTACGGCGCGACCGACGAACTCGGCTACTCCGCCGTCGAAAACGTCGTGAACGTCCACGACCTGCACGCCACGATGCTGAGGCTCCTCGGCGTGGATCACAACCGGCTCTCGGTGAAGTTCCAGGGCCTCGACGCGCGGCTCAGCGGTGTCGAGGGCGCAAAGCCGATTCAGGGGATCATGGCATGAACAAGAAGCCTCTCATCAGCACCCGGCTTCAGCCGGGTGTGCGCGAGGGAAACGAACAGCAAACCGTTTCAACGGTTTGCCCCGGCGAACGCGGAGTCTCGACGGCCAAGCCGTTAAAACGGCTCGGCCTCGGAGCGGACAATTTCACCCGGCTCAAGCCGGGTGCTAATGAGAACGGAGGCGTCCCTTGAATCGGCTCTCCGATTTCACGTCCACGCTGCCACGCCGCGCCTTCCTCGGCCGTTCCGGCCTCGGGCTGATGGCGTTGTCCTCCTTGCTGGACCGTTCCACCTGCGCCGCCGGTCCTGCCAAGCCCGCACGCTGGCAGGGCGTGGTGAACCCGCTCCATCACGCGCCGCGCGCCAAGCGCATCATCTGGCTCTACATGGCGGGCGGGCCATCGCATCTGGAGACGCTCGATCCCAAGCCGGAGCTGGCGAAGCTCCACGGACAGCCGATGCCGGAATCGTTCACCTCCGGACAACAGCTCGCACAGTTGCAGGAGCAGACGCTGAAGTGCTTCGCGCCCCAGTTTGCGTTCAAAAGGTTTGGGCAGAGCGGCACCGAGTTGTCCGAAATCTTCCCGCATCTGGGCGGCGTCGCGGATGAACTCACGGTCATCCGCTCGATGCGCACCGACGCCATCAACCACGACCCGGCGCACACGTTGATGAACACGGGCACGATGATTTCCGGCAGGCCCTCGATGGGTTCGTGGGTTCTCTACGGCCTCGGCAGCGAAAGCGAGGATCTGCCCGGCTTCGTCGTGCTGACTTCGACGGAAGGCCGCCCCCCGCAGCCAATTTCCGTGCGCCAGTGGCACAGCGGGTTTTTGCCGGGGCAGTTTCAGGGGGTGGCGATGCGCTCCAAGGGCGATCCGGTGCTCTACCTGAACCGCCCGCCCGGCGTCAGCGCCACGCAGCAGCACGATGTGGTCGCGGCGGTGGAATCATTGAACCGGAGCCGGCAGCGGATCGGCGACGACCCCGAGCTGGCCACCCGCATCGCCCAATACGAACTGGCCTTCAAGATGCAGACGGCGGTGCCCGGCCTCATGGACGTGGCCGGCGAGCCGCAACACATCCTCGACTCCTACGGTTGCAGGCCCGGCGACGGCTCGTTCGCATCGAACTGTCTGCTTGCGCGGCGGCTCGCAGAGCGCGGCGTGCGCTTCATCCAGCTGTATCACCGTGACTGGGATCATCACAACGACCTCGTAAAATACATTCAGGGCAACGCCGCGAACGTGGACCGCGCCGCGGCCGCACTCATCAGCGACCTCAAGCAACGCGGGATGCTCGATGACACGCTCATCGTCTGGGGCGGCGAGTTCGGCCGCACGCCGATGGCGCAGGCGAACAAGGGCGGCCCCGGCCGCGACCATCACATGAAGGGCTTCTCGATGTTCCTGTGCGGCGGCGGTGTGAAGCGCGGCACGGTCTATGGCGCGACGGACGAACTGGGTTACAATTCGGTGGAAAACGTCGTCCACGTCCACGATCTGCACGCGACGCTGCTGCACCAGCTCGGCATTGACCACAAGCGGCTCACCGTGAAGTTCCAGGGGCTCGACGTGCGTCTCACGGGCGTCGCCGAGGACGGCCGGGTGGTGAAGGGAATTCTTTCGTAGGTCAGCGCATCTTGCCTGACCTTCCATCTGAAACCTTCCGTTTGGGCGGATGATTTGAAGTCAGAGGGACAGGCGGGACGCGCTGTCCTACTATGGAGACACGCTCGACTCCTCCAGCGTCCACTCGCTACGCCCGTTCTCGTGACAGTGACAGTGCGCGGCGAAGAAGTCGCCGCGATGCTGCCAGAACCACGGCAAGATGCTCTCGCGGTCAGTCTGCGGCACGGCGAGGGAATCCAGTGCGGCGCGGGGGAAGAACTGGAACGCGCCCTCTGCGTGCGGCGGCGGGACGACGGTGAGCCTCGGCTTCACTTCGAAGAGGAACATCAGCCAGTGGGTGTTGCCCTGATAACCGTGTTCGCTGATGAGGGCGGTGAGGTGAAGATCGCGCGGGGTCAGGACCAGACCCATTTCCTCGTGCGCCTCGCGGCAGGCGCAGGCGTAGGGCGATTCGCCACGATCGGTCTTGAGCTTGCCGCCGGGCGGACTCCACAAGCCGCGGTTCGGCTCCTGCGCGCGCTGGAGCAGAAGAACTTCATCCGCCGCGTTGAAGCAGTAGAGGAGCGTGGAGATTTTGTGGGGCAACGCCATGGTGGGAGCAGATGTGAGGAGGCTCGAACTTTCAGTCGTTGATAGAGCCGACTGAACGGCAAGCCAGCAGGAAGCTACCCTCAGTCATCACGCGCTTCATGTCAGCGACTCCTCACGTCGTCCCCCACAGTGCTCACTTCCCCACGCAATAGAGCTTCTGCCCCGTGCGGATGTAGAGGTTGCCCTGCGAGATGGCGACGCTGGGACGGAGAAACTTGTCGCCCTCATCTTTGAGATTTGTCGTGTGGAGCAGCTTGAACTCGGAGCCGCCGGCCTGGACCACGAACACGTCTCCATCCCAGTTCATCACGTAGATTTTCCCGTCGGCGGCGGTGGGCGAGGATTGGAAGGTGCTTTTGCCCAGGTCACCGCTCCACACAACCCTGCCCGTGGCCGGGTCGAGGCACATCAGCTTCTTCTTCGTGCCGTTCAGCAGGTAGAACCTGCCCTCGTAGAAGAGCGGCGTCGGCACGTCGCTGGTGATGTCGCGGTCCTTCGGCGACGGGGCGGCGGTGGCTTCGTCTTCTTCCTTCTGCACGTGGCTCTGCCAGGCGAGGGACTTGTTGTCCAGGGTGCCGCTGCCGCCAACCTTCACGGCATAGACCGGCGCGTTCTTGGGTGCGCAGGCGAGAACAACTCCCGCGCCGACCGTGGGCGACGGGACGAGCCGCCAGTGGCCGATCTTGGTGGGGTTCCAGGTGCCCCAGCGCCAGAGTTCCCTGCCATCCGCCGGGTTGTGGCCGGTGATGCAGTCGCCGCCAACGATGATGAGTTCCTTGCGGCCGTTGTGCGTGAACGGCGTGGGCGTGCTGAAGGCTTCGAGCGATTCCGCCGCCGCATCGGACGGGCGCAGGTGCTTCCACAGGTCCCTGCCGGTCTGCGGATCAATCGCGAGGAGGAAGGACTCGTTGCCGGTCGGCTTGCCGCGTCCGTTCACCGCGACATCCCGCTGCAAGACCTGCATGTAGAGCCGTCCGTCGAGCAGCAGCGGGCTGGTGGAGAAGGTCCACTGAAAGGCGAACGGTCCGATGTTCCGCTCCCAGAGTTTCTTGCCGCCGACATCGAAACCGCGCAGGTCGCCATTGCCATAGAAGAACACGACGATCTTCCCGTCGGTCGCGGGCGACGGCGAGCAGGTGTTGCTGTTCTGGCGGTCGGTGGTGGCATTTTCGCCGACCTCCGCGCGCCAGAGCTCCCTGCCGGTCTTGCGATCAAAACAGAGCGCGAGCTGCTTCGAGGTCCGGGCATCGGCGGAGCTGACGAACACGCGGTCGCCATGGATGGCCGGCGTCGCAGCGGAGTAGCCGGGCAGCGGGGCGGCCCACTTGATGTTCTCGGTCTTGCTGAACTTCTCCGGCAGGCCCTTTTCCGGGCTGGAGCTGTTGTAAAGCGGGCCGCGCCAGTTGGCCCAGTTCTCGGCGTGG
>Ga0172379_10009388_pt1 | contig 12089 bp, 10 predicted proteins | sample GrowelOW334metaG_FD_119756 | JGI IMG/M metagenome (GOLD analysis project Ga0172379, IMG submission 119756) | Groundwater microbial communities from an aquifer near a municipal landfill in Southern Ontario, Canada - Groundwater well OW334 metaG | ecosystem: Environmental > Aquatic > Deep... | reverse complement strand
CTTCCTCCAAAATTTGTTTGATTCTTTCTTCAAATTCTCCGCGATACTTTGTTCCTGCGACAATTGATGCCATTGAAAGGGAAAGTATCTTTTTATCAGCCATGCTGTCCGGAACTTGGTCATTTACAATAGCCTCGGCAAGGCCTTCAACCACGGCGGTTTTTCCAACGCCGGATTCTCCGATTAAAACAGGATTATTCTTTGTTTTCCTGGAAAGAATACTGATTAAACGATCAATTTCATTTCTTCTGCCGATAACTTTATCAAGAGTTCCTTTGCGAGCGTCTTCAACAAGGTCGGTTGTGAAATAATCCAAAGCCGGAGTGGCCGATTTTTTCTCATTCGTAGCTTTGTGCTTATAGGCATCTTTATATCCTTCTTTTGGCTGTTGTCCTGTTAAAACACCTTGTAGGCCTGAAAGGAAAAATTCAATAGGATTCATCATGTTCGAATTCTTCGGAATTTGCGCGCCACCTGCATTTGGGGCTCCGCCAGGCATCTGTTTGGCGCGCTCAAATATCTCCATAATCTGTTCCCGGACATCGTCAGGGGACACTCTCATGTTTTCCAAAATAACAATAGCCGCGGTATTCCTTTGTGCAACCAAAGACAAAAGTAAATGCTCGGTTCCTACAAAAGAATGGCCGTATTCATAAGCCAATTTAACGGCTTCTTCCACAACTTCTTTTGCATATCCGCTAGGTCCCTGCAATTTGCCGGAATATGAGTCTTGAGTATTGTTTCTTCCAACTGTTTTTAGAACCAATTGAACGTTGTCCAAAGACACGCCAAAGTTTAAAAGTACGGAAGCTCCAAGTGAATTTTCTTGTGCAAGAATGCCCAAAAGAATGTGTTCGGTGCCAATATAATTCAATTTTGATTCCTTGGCTTTTTCCTGAGCTACAAGCAGCGCTTGTTTGGCTTCCTTTGTGAATTTATCGAAATTGAATTGTGGTCCAAAATCATTCATGTTTATTTCTATTAAGTTTTTACGTTTGAGTCTCACAATTATATCATAAAACCCTGTCCTTAAGAACTACTTATCCTTTACTGTAAAACGAAATCTTGGTCTTATAATATATCTAGCACTCTCCATTATAGAGCGCTAATAAAGCGGCGTCAACAGCCAAAGTATTATACTTCGAGTTTTGCGATGCCTTTTGCCATATTAAGCATCAAATTTTCGTATGTCTTAGCGCCTTTTAGCCTATATATTCTGTTTGCTCCTTGAACATAAATATAGACATTGTCACCTGATTTTACTTCGACGCCGTTAATCCCATAAGGGGTTAGGGAAGTGCCGGTTGGCATTTCTCCGGACATTAAATCAAGACCTACGAGCTCAATTCCGCCATTATCCATGGCTTTATCGGAGAATCCGTAATGATAAAGTATTCCGTTTTCAAGAGTGTTTTTGCCTTCGTAATACCATTTTTTTGGATATAAAGCCTTGAACCCAAAAGAAGTACTTTGAAATTCTGCAAGATCTAAATTCGCGGCAGGAAGATTGCCGCTGACCGTATTATCCGAAGTGGCAGTATCATCAGAAGTTACAGTGTCATCCGAAATGTCATCTGAAGTGTCATCAGTGCCAGTTATCGGCATAAACTGAAAAGTGGAAACCATTTCATCAAAAACTTTTAGCATTTCTATACGATTTGGATTTTTTAAATCACACACAAAAGAAAGTTCATATATAAAACCGCTTCTGTAAACATAATAATTCGTTCCACCGCAATCATCGGGCATCTCAACAGCGTCCATCATATCCGGACCGATTTTTCTTAACTGTTTGCTGATATCTCCTTTAAAATAGGCTTCGAGAGGAGTGTCCATGGTCGTGACAGTTTCGGCGGCAGGGTCTTGTTTTGGAGTAGGAACATACTCAAAAGGGAATTGAGAAACAATAATTTGGCTTCTTTCAAATTTTTGTGCGGATGTATCGGCAGCGGTATCATCGACCGTGTCTGAATCAGCTGTGCCGGTAGGAGCTGGCGCCTCCGGAGAAAGGAAAGTTACGCTGGGATTTTTTTCCTCAATTCCTGCCCCGGTGTTATTTTCTTTGACTTCCCAGTTATTGTAATACTTAAGCTGGAAGCCGAGTTCCTCATTTTTATATTCCGTGAGCTCGCCTTGTCCTTGGGCTTTTGAGAGAACCTCAATTACTACAACGCCGGAAACTTCCAAAACTTTTGTTGTCTCATCCACTATGCCGGTAACCTTAACTTTGTTGTTTAAATATTGAGGAGCGGAAAGATTTATATTTAAACTGTTAAGAGGTGTAACAAGTCCGTCATCAGCCGTTAAAAGATGCGTGCCTTTATGCTCATCAGTTGATGATTGTTCGGTAAGAACGCCTTCCAAAGAAACAGTCTTCGGTTCGGTTTTTAGCAAGTTGCAGCCGGTTAAAACGAGAGACGCAGCCAATAAAAAGGCCAAAATTCTTTTTTTCATATTATAATGAGGTTAATAAATTATTTTTGTTTGGTTTTTCGTACCGATAAATGATTATATGCTCTGTCGGTCGCAGTTCTTCCTCTTGCAGTTCTTTCCAAGAATCCGAGTTGTATTAAAAACGGCTCATAAATATCTTCGACAGTAGCTTCTTCTTCGGACATAGCGGCCGAGAGAGTGCCAAGACCGACCGGCCCTCCGTTAAATTGTTTCATAATGGTAAGGAGAATTTCTCTATCCATGTGGTCAAGGCCGACTTTATCAATTCCAAGTGATTCCATTGTGCCGTTAAGAGTTGTTTCATCAATCAAAGATTTATTCTTTATGTCGGCATAATCCCTGGCGCGCTTAAGAAGACGATTTGCTATTCTAGGCGTCTGGCGGCTCGATCTTGCCAAAATCTTAGCGGCTTCGTCGGATATTTTTGATCCAAGAATTTTTGCAGATCTTAAAACAATCTGTTTGATATTTCCTTCATCATAAAATTGTAACCTAAAAGTGCTGCCAAAGCGGTCGCGAAGAGGGGATGACAGCATACTAACTTTCGTAGTTGCGCCGATAAGCGTAAATCTTGGGAGATTTAAACGCATACTGCGGGCGGTAGGGCCTTTTCCGATAACGATATCAATTCCAAAATCTTCCATGGCGGAGTAAAGAATTTCCTCAACAGATGGTTTTAATCGATGGATTTCATCAATAAACAAAATATCATTTTCATTAAGATTCGAGATTATAGAGGCAATATCACCTTGTTTCTCCAAGGCCGGCCCCGATGTGATTTTCATGTTAACTCCCAGTTCTTTAGCGATTATTCCGGCAAGAGTTGTCTTTCCGAGCCCGGCCGGCCCATGCAGTAGTACATGGTCTAGAGGTTCTTTTCTTTTTTTTGCGGCGCTTATGGCAATTTTCAGGTTTTCTTTTATAACTTCCTGCCCAATATATTCGGCAAAGGAACAAGGCCTCAGCTTGTTATCAAATTGCGAAAACTCCCTATTTTTCGGGTCTATTATTTCTTCCAAAGCTTCCGCGTTACTTTCAATCATTTAAGGATTTTTTAAATGAAATAAAAACTGTCTTATCGTCTCGGGGCAAGGTGAATTTGGGAAAATTATCGATATGGTAGACGATGATGTTTCTATCTCAAAACTACCATAATCAAAGATCCAAAAATATGATAAAACTCCATTTTCTCTTGTCTTTATATCTTGAATATCGCTTATATCCACAAATGAATCTTCTTTGGTTGTAAGATATTTATAATCTATAAACACGACCCTCATGTTGGTGATTATCAACTTGTCGAGCCAGTAAACCAGAGAAATATATGAAACAAGCAACAAAAAGATGACGGCAAGAACAATGTGAATAAAAATATAGGTGCCGGGGTCCATGCTGGAATCTATAAGGAACAGAAATATATAAAACGGCACCATACTGAGGGCAATTTTAATAAATTTGAACGCAAAAGGCGTAGGGTGGTGATGATAAACTTTTAATATTTTTTCTCCTTCCCGTAAGTCCATAAAAATTGTAAAATACTGAACGTAGTAACCCCATTGTATAGTATGAAAAAGTATTTTCAAGTTCCATGGGTCTCAAAAGACCTGATTATAATTATCTTTACGACGATAGGGCTTATGCTAGCGGTAATTATAGGAATGGATTTATCTGGAGCGGCGGAATATGTAAAGACGTCTCCGCATAAAGTACTGTTAATGATGGGATTGTTCTTGTCGCAGAGCTTAATCCTGCTTTTACCGTTACTGTTTGTTACGCGCAAAAAACATGGCCTAAAATTGGAACAGTTTGGCTTGGAGAAGATGAAAATAAAAAAAGTCGTATCGGAAACGCTTAAAGGGTACTTTTTATATCTTCTGATTTCTTATTTCATTTTGGTTTTTATAATTTTCACGAACATTAAAATCCCGGGATATCAGTTACCGAAAAGTATTTTTGAGATTTTTGGGACGAGCGATTTGGAACTTATATTGACTGGAACAATCGTGATTTTGATAGCACCGATAGTCGAAGAAGTATTTTTTAGAGGGTTTTTATTGAGGGCCGTGGCCGACAGGATAGGATTAATATGGGGCAGCATCATCACGGCCGCCATTTTCGCGGTTTTTCATCTGCAATGGCAGACGGTAATTCCGGTTTTTATATTGGGATTAATAATCAATCAGCTTGTGATTAGGAATAAATCTATTTGGCCGGCTATAGGTTTTCATGTTATAAACAACGCGATAGCTTTTTTGGTACAGATATTGATTATCAAAGACGTGATTCAGATTGAAAAGATAATTTAAAAAATAGGTTTCGGCTGTTATTTTTCAGATCGTCAGGAGGAGGAGGAGCGGGTATGGGTTTCCGCTCTGCGGAAAGAGCGACGACGAATGCGAGCGCAGTTTTACTCGCCGGGAAAAACAAGCGTATCTGAGAAATGACAGCCGAAACCTAAAACTGTAAACTGTTCACACACATATGCCCACGTAGCTCAGCTGGATAGAGCAATGCCCTTCTAAGGCAAAGGTCACAGGTTCAACTCCTGTCGTGGGTACCATTTAAAAATGAACTGACCAAAATGGAAAAATACTTCATCTACATAATTACATTTTTATACAGCATCGGAGGATTAGTAACCTTCGCCGGATTTTTTCCAACAATGGGGGATCTTTGGAAAGGAAAGCCAAGTGCAAATATTAATACTTACATAATATGGGGATTAACGACTTTTATTACGTCATTATATGCAATATTTGTGGTTAAAGATTTGGTTTTCAGTTTGGTAATAAACCTCCAACTGGCAGCCTGTATTATCGTTCTGATTTTGAGATTAAGGCTAAAAATAAAAACAAAAAAAGCCTCCAACCTCAGCCGATAGCACATAGCGAGAATTGTGACTCGGTCCTTAAAGGTGAGCAAATACTCACCATATAATATTGCATCAAATTTGTCATCAGAATTTGCCCATCCGGACTGACATTTTTGGCTTTTCGCTGCTAATATTCGGTCATAATGATAACCTTAAATTTATGGAAAAAATCGATCAAGAATTACATGTGAAATTCCAAATTTATGGCAAAAATGCTTTGCAGTGGAGAAGAAAATGTGAACTGCTTTTGCCCGAAATTGCCAAGAGAGAGATTTGGAAAAAGAAAGGATTTCAAGATATTTATGAATATGCCGCAAAATTGGCCGGAATGAGCCGGAAAAATGTAAATGAAACATTGAGAATCTCCGAGAAAATTGAAGAAATGCCATTACTCAAAGAAATTGCGGAAGAAAAAGGTTTTAATCGAATCAAACCTGTAATCTCTGTAATCAATTCTGACAATGAAGAATTTTGGGCGGAAAAAGCCAAACAAATGAGCAAAAATACATTGGAAACTTATGTGCGAGAATTCAAAAACCAAGGCGATTTCAAAAATCAAAATGGCTTTCTTGAGCCGCAAAACTTGGTTCCTAGGAACTCGGCGGACGACAATATCCAAGAGTTGGACAGGCAAGAGCAGGAAGTTTCAATGAAACTTTCCGAAGAAACTTTGAATAAATTAAAAAAGCTGAAAGGAAATGGAACTTGGGAAGAACTTATGAAACAATTCCTCGAAATAAGAGAAAAACAATTAGAATCTGAAAAACCGGAATCAGTCGATTCGGTAAAAAGTTACATTCCGGCAGACATCAATAAATTCATTATCAAAAAAACAAACGGACAATGCGCTTTTGGAAATTGCACAAAAAAGGGCATTCATAAACACCATCGAAATCGCTTTGGACTAAGCCATAAGCACGATCCGGATGATATTGTTCTTCTTTGCAAAGCACACCATGCCCTTTGTCACGAAAGTTTGGTGGATGAAACAAATTGGACCATTTTAAAACAGCCGGACAGGTGCGAACCAAAGTATATAATTGATAGAAAAGTACTGGAATACAGAACGATGGAACTGATACAATAGCCTAAACAGAGCAATGAATTTTTAATCCTCATTATTTGTTTTCAGTAATAATTTTAATTGTAGCGGGAATTCTATTTATAATCATTCTGACTTTTGCTTATGGCGCTTTTAGGGCTGCTCCATGGCTTCCGACAAGATCCGTGGATATCGAAAGGATAGTTAAACTTGCAGATATAAAATCCGGCCAAAAAATTTACGATCTTGGATGTGGTGACGGCAGATTTATAGAAGCAGCGGCCAAAGAAGGCGCAATCGCGGTTGGCTATGAAATCTCCATTTTGCCTTATATATTGGCAAAAATCAGACTCATGAAGTTTGGGAAAAATGCAAAAGTAAAATACAGAGACTTTTGGTTTTCCAATTTAAATGATGCCGACACGATATATTTTTTTCTCACTCCGAAAATATTTTCAAAAATTCATTCAAAGTTTAAAAAAGAATTAAAGCCGGGAACGTCAGTAATATCTTACGTTTGGCCACTGGAAAATATGGAACCGATAAAAGTGGACAAAGTGGAAGGGCAGGCAAACATGTATCTCTACAAATTCTGATTTATGAGTTTGTTGCCTTAATCATCCTGTAAAGTGCGTCTGCGACTTCGCCGCGGCTCATGCCGTTTGTAGGATTAAAATTGCCGCCGCCATCAACAATTCCTATGTTTTTTGCGTAGGCAACATATGGCGCGAACCAATCGCTTGTTTTTACATCTTTAAAAGGAGATGCAAGAATTTGCATATCAACATTTTTACCCATGCCGACAAATAACATTTTGAAGAACTCAGCCTTTGTAACGGTATTTGCAGGCTTGAAAGTGCCATCATCATATCCTTTAACAACATTGTTTTTAAAAGCGGTGTAGACATATTTTGCGTACCATTCACTTTTTCTGGTGTCCTTAAAAGTTAGGTTTCCGTTACTAAGTTCGACGTTGCCGGCCTCGAAAATCAGTTTAAGAGCTTCCGCTCTGGTAACAGTTTTTTCCGGCTTGAAGGTGCCATCGGGATAACCGTTAACAATTCCGTTACTGGCCAAATATTTGGTAGCTTCGGCGTATTTGCTGTTCAGTGGAACATCAGTAAATAACTGAACATTATTACTATCCGCGCTTACGATATCGAAATATTCAGAATAATAAGTTTGATCTTTGTATGTAATTTTTATTCGATCCTTGCCTTCTTTAAGTTCTTTAAGAGTGTCAGTAGCTTTACCATTTGCATCAAAATCCATAACGGAAAGTATTACTTTTCCAACCATGAAATCGCCGTTCGCAGATGTTGCAACTACGGAGTCATCAAAATTTTGCTCATAGTGTTTTCCGTATTGATCCTGCGCATATATGAAGAACGTAGGACTTTGTCCGGTATAATATTGAGCGCTCGTCTCTATTGTAAACTTAAGAACCTGAGGTTCATTTTGAGCGTTATCGGCCGTAGGATTTTCTGTTGGAGTATTGTTGGTAACAGGCGTTTCTGTTGGTGGAACAACGGTAGCCGGAGTATCTGTGGCCGGAGTATCTACGACAGGGGTATCTGTTGTAGCGGGCGGAGTAACCGTTGCGGTTGGTTCAACATACGAAGTGGCGCCCGCATAGTTCAAATATTTTTGAACATATTGCATAGGATTTATAGTAACTGCAAGCGCGTTTTCTTTTCCCAATCCTGCGTTTATTGCGCTGAAGAAATCCAATCCGGCGGCAGTGGCCTCCTGGGTTGTGAATGGCCAAAACGGATGCCATGGAGCGTCATCGGTATCCAATTGAAAATGCACATGAGGAGAAGTGGCAGTTCCCGTAGAGCCGGAAAGGGCTATTTGCTGACCTTTCTTTACCACATCGCCAACGGAAACAAGAACATCACTTAAATGTGAATAAGAGGAGTAAACAACCATTTTCGCGTTCGGATCCGTTAAAGAAGGAAAGTTGTTATGTCTGATAACTATGTGATGTCCGAAGCCTGAACTTTGAGTTGAAGCTTTAACCACCGTGCCGTTTGCTATCGCAAAAACGGGAGTTCCGGTTGGTACTTTTATATCTACGGCAGGATGTGAACCGGTATTTTCCAATCCACTTAACTTATAATCTCCCATATACAAAACGGGATATGTAGTTTTCATTATTCTGATAACGTCATCGCTTGCGTTTCCCCATTTCAAATTTGCGCTTGGAGTTGCTATTTTGGCAGCGTCATACGCCGGAAAATCAACAAGGTCGGACGGAGAAAGTTCACTATAAGTTTTAGTCCATTTATCGGCCGGAGCCTTCACCCAATTCAAAACTTTCTTAACAGGATAAGCTGTCCCATCAAACGGCGCGTGCTCGGGAAAGCTGACTACGCTAGTCTTAAAGAGCGCGCCTCCCATATTCATCGCATACATCAAAATTGCAAAAAGCACGAAAATCGTTATAAAAATAACAGTATGCACGGAAACCGGCTGCTGCCTGTTGTGTTTTTTTGTTTTTTTCATTTTGTATTTGTTTTTGTTTTGTTTTAATCATAAGATTATATCAGAAAACAGGCCTAAAATCAAATACATGCACATCAGTAAAAGCAAGGAAGATACACATAAAATAGCCCATTCGCTTGCGAAATCTATAAAAGGTGGCGAAGTTTTGTGCCTATATGGCGATTTGGGCGCCGGAAAGACGGAATTTGCGAAAGCCGTGGCAAGCTTTTTCGGCGTTGATAATCTTTTGGTAAAAAGCCCAACATATAACTATATAAGGTTTTATTCAAAAAACGGTCGAAAGATATTTCATATCGACCTATATAGAATAGAAAAATTAGATGATTTATTGGCCCAGGAAATAGAGGAAATTTTTGAAGATAAAAACAACTTGGTGATGATTGAATGGGCGGAAAAAATGTCAGAAATATTACCTGCAAAAAGGATAGATATAACAATAGAACATGTCGATAATAACTCTAGAAAAATCAAAATTGATAGAAGAGCTGCATAATGAATTTCATGTGCCAAAACACGTGATAGACCACATGAAGAAAGTGGCTTATGTTTGCGAGATACTTGGAAAAGCCATGATTAAGAAAAAGAAGAAGGTAAACATGGAAATGCTCACAGCGGCGGCCATGCTGCACGACGTTTTAAGAGTAAGTGATTTTAGAACAATTGACATAAAAAGTTTCAAACAAAAAATATCAAAAGAGGATATGAAAATATGGGCCGCTTTGCGAAAAAAATATGGAAAAATCGGACACGAAAAAGCCATGGCAAAAATATTGTGTAAAATTGGTGAAAAAGATTTGGCGAACTTGGTGGCAAAGCACGATTTTTGGAGGATAGATCATTTAAAAGGTTGGGAGGAAAAAATATTGTACTATGCCGACAAACGAGTCGAGAAAGATAAAGTAGTAAGCTTGAAAAAGAGATTTGAAGAAGGGAGAAAGAGAAACGCCCGAAAAAAAGACAATAATGATTTGCGCATGGAAATAGAGAAAAAAGCCTTTTTGCTAGAAAAGGAGTTTATAAAAATCTTTGGAAAGCTTCCCATCTAAATTATCTCATGCCTACGATATCGCCGGTGCTTTGTGTTGCCTTGGTAGTTTGCGCAACCAGCGCTGTAATGTAGTTTCGGGCGCCAACAATTCTGTTAAGGCTGGCTCTTGTTTTAGGGCCAAGATATCCGGCTCCTTTATCTGTTTCGTCGGCAACTATGCCTTGAGATTGCTGAAATTTGTAAACAGCATGAACCGTAAGTTCGTCGTAAACACCGGTTTTCTCACCTCTGTAAAAATTAAGCCTCTCAAGTTCGGTTTGAAGTCGTAACACCTGATCGGTTTCATCTCCAAATCCAAGACTTGCCGTTAAATAGTTGTCTAAATTTTGTTTGAACTCGTCAGATATTTCAAGTGCCAATTTTGTATCATATTCGGTGTATTTTGGCTGCGAAGGGACAACTGTTTCATTGTCTGCCGACGCTGTCGCAGAACCATCAACAGAAGCTTCGGTAAGCATAGGTTCTTCTTGGGTAGCTCCCTCTTCCATCTCGCATACATTTGGGATTGCCTCCTCGGCCATATAATCAGCCAATTGCGCGTCTTCGGTAACAGAATCGGTTATTCCGTAAACAGTTACTTCAACAGTCTGTTTTCCCCAATTAAGAGCTCTTTTAAGGCCTTCGTCTCCGTATCCCATCCAGATGTCCAAGCGGTCAAAATCTTTACCGCGTTCATCGGAAGTCAAAATAGCTCCGCCACGGTCATGAACGGCCACTATACCGATATTTGGGATATAAAGTTTTGTTCCGAACGGATAAGTCTTTGGGGCGGCCACCATTCCGGGATAAACATCGGTGCCGTCAGCTCCGTGGACGCCATGTCCATTTAATCTGATGTCTCCTTCATAGCTGCCTGTTGCATATTTGTTTTGGCAAGGCAGAGGTGAATAATAAGCCGAAATCACAAAAGACTGAGTGTAAGGAAACACGGGATCTTCGGCGAAAGCCCCATTATGAACGTCGTTCATTGTTACCGAGAAAACCAAGACCACGAGCATCGCATCGGCAAAAACTTTTTGTAATATGTTTTTTATTTTCATTTTTGTTTTTATTTGTTTTTTTGATTTTTATCATGGCATTATATCACAAAAATGGCTTCCAGTGGGGAAGGAAGTCTTGCCACGAATAAATAAAGGTTGTCTTATAAACTATGGCCTTTAACGCTGAAAAATGGCTTAAACAACGCCAATTCTCCTTAAAATCTCTCTTTCTACGAATTCTCGGTCTCTGCCGTACTTCAGCCTTGAAAGTTGTTTATAGGCTTCGGCAGCTTCTTTGTCTCCACTTTCTGTATAAGGATTTACAGGAACTATGCTGAAAGGACGACTTGGCTGAGTGTCTACGGAAAGCTTCATTACCGCTTTGTATTTGTCGATGTTGATTAAATCCTGATCGCTGAATACCGGCGCCATTTCTTTTGCCAAAAACTCGGCATCCTGAGCGCCAATCTTATATGCCATCATTGTACCGACGTTGCCGAATATAGCGCCTTTAAGATCTGTTTTACCCTTCTTGGAACCTTCATCTCCACCGAGCTGCGCAAGATACTGGTGAGCCATATTAAGACCCAAGCGGTACTTTCTGGCCTCTGAAAGGATAACCTCGATACTGTCGGTAACATAGTTTTGGAACTCATCTATATACAGGAAGAAATCCTGTCTGTCTTTTACCGGTATTTTTTGACGCTTAAGAGCTCCCATCTGAATCTTCTGAACGATAATCAAACCGAGAAGTTTGGAGTTAATTTCTCCGACACTACCTTTTGAAAGATTCATTAGAAGGATTTTCTTATTTTGCATAACATCGGCGAAGTCAAAAGCGGATTTACTCTGACCGATGATATTTCTCATCATGGTGTTTGTGATGAACTGCCCGAATTTGGCTGCAAAGTAGGGGATCATTTCCTGTTTCTCACGTTGACCGGTTTTTGCCATTTGATTGTCCCAGAAAGAAGCCACGATTGGATTCGTGACATATTGTCTTTTCATTCTGGCGAAATCATCATCTGTGAACAAACGAACTATATCCGTTAGAGCTGCGCCATGCGGATCGGACATAAGCGTAAGACAACCATTTCTAAAGTAATCCTGAATACGAGGACCGAATATTTCTTCATCAAAAAGTTTGATCATGATATTCATGGCATCAAGAGCAACCAACTCTTT
>Ga0172379_10009387_pt1 | contig 12089 bp, 10 predicted proteins | sample GrowelOW334metaG_FD_119756 | JGI IMG/M metagenome (GOLD analysis project Ga0172379, IMG submission 119756) | Groundwater microbial communities from an aquifer near a municipal landfill in Southern Ontario, Canada - Groundwater well OW334 metaG | ecosystem: Environmental > Aquatic > Deep... | reverse complement strand
AGATCTCCGCGAGCGCCATTTATTACTTCCACTCTTCAACAGTCGGCAAGTTCTCGTCTCGGAATGTCCCCTTCCCGCACGATGGCCGTAGCCCAAAAACTTTACGAAGCCGGCCTCATTACTTATATGAGAACCGATAGCACAAATCTAAGCCAAGAAGCCAAGAACCAAATTTCGGCCATTGTTGAGAAAAAATTTGGCAAAGAATATTTGGAAGTCAGAGTTTATTCCGCCAAAAGCAAAAATGCCCAGGAAGCCCACGAAGCCATTAGACCGACTCATTTCAATCACGAAAATGCCGGGCACACTCCCGAACAGAAAAAACTTTACGAATTGATTTGGAACCGAGCCCTTTCTTCCCAAATGGCCGACGCCAAAATTTTGCGAACAAAAATTTCGGCAAACGTAGAAGACAAATCAATTCCGAATTTCCAAGCCAACGGCTCCCGCGTGCTTTTTACCGGCTGGCTTTCCGGCGATCCGGCATCAAGAGGCGAAGAAGTTGAACTGCCAAAATTAAAATCCGGCGATCCTTTAACTTTGATTGAACTAAAAAGCACCGGCAAGGAAACCGAGCCTCCGCCAAGATATACCGAAGCCGGTTTGGTCAAAGAATTGGAAAAAAGAGGCATCGGCAGACCTTCCACTTACGCTTCAATTATGAAAACAATTGAAGATCGAGGATATGTAAATAAAATAAACAGAACTCTCACTCCGACCGACACGGGAGAAGTGGTCAGCGATTTTCTTGAAAAAAACTTTGGCGATTACATAAGCGACGGATTTACCGCGGAAATGGAAGATAAGCTGGACCTCATCGCCGATGGAAAACTTAAATATGAAGATACTCTGGAAAAATTTTATAAGCCGTTCCAAAAAGAAGTCAAAGCCAAAGACAAGCTTGCCAAGGCTACCAGCCTTGGCGACGCCGATCCTTCAATGAAATGCCCGAAGTGCGATGGTCCAATGGAAATAAAATTGAGCAAATCCGGAAAATTCTTGAGCTGTAAGAAATTCCCAGACTGTCAGGGTGCCAGAACGATTGAAGGCAAAGAGTTGGAAGGACCGAAAGAAACCGGAGAGCTGTGCCCGTTATGCAAAACCGGAAAACTTCTTGAACGCGAGGGACGTTTTGGAAAATTCATCGCATGTGGAAATTACCCTAAGTGCAAATTTATTAAAGAAGATCCCGAGGAGGTCAAAAAAAGAGATACCGGCGTTGTCTGTCCCCTTTGCAAAAAAGGAACTATGGGTGAAAAGCGCGGACGGTTCGGAGTATTTTACGGCTGTTCAAGTTATCCCGATTGCAAAAACATAATAAAGTCAAAACCGACCGGAGACACTTGCAAACTTTGCGGATCTTTGATGATGCAAGGCACGAAAACTATTCCGGAAAGATGCAGTAACAATAAATGTCCTAATAATCGGCCAGATAAACTACAAAAGTAAATATGTGAAGCATGTAGCCTGCGCTACATGCGAAATTAGTTTTCGTGAGGCGGAGGCATATTTCCTTCAGTAGAAGGAAATGCCGAGCCCGGGTCGGGAAATTTTGTGAGCGGCGGCGAACAAAATATTCCTGACCAAAGACTATACCAGAACGCTGTAGCAATAATCAATGCCCGAATAATCGACCTGACAAAATGCAAGTAGAAAAATAGGTGCCGCAGTCCGTGCATCAACTTTGGCTTCATTCTGTTGTCGGGATCGCCAGGATAATATTGCAAACAAAAACGAAATTCTACATAGAAACCAAAAGAAACATTTAGTGATACCGACAAAGCCAAAGTTTGATGCTGGAGAAGGCACAAAAACGATACCGGAAAGATGCAGTAATAAAGCTTGTAAAAATAACAGACCGGATAAGATTGAATAATGAAGTTTGAATTAAGAATTATGATAAATGCCACCCCGCAAAGCGGGGTGGCATTTGTTTATGTTGAAAATAATTTCAAACAACTAATAGAGCATACACAATCTACACACGATCGTGGGGGATTTGTGTATGTTTGGAAATTTTATAAAACTTTGGTATCTTGTTAATAGCCAGACACCGTCAGTTGTCCGCCACTTACCAGATGGCTGGGGAAATTTCCGATAAACACAAAAAATGACAACTACCGGACGGAAATTTCACTGACCGCGATCTGCCTGGGGTCTAACTCATCCGCACGAGCGGTATTAGCCGGAATCGCGAAAAAAGTGTCTGCCAAAGCCAAGCTCACGCTTGGCTTTTTCTATTTGACCCTGTGAAATAAAATTTATTAAAATTTTAATTTTGTCTGACAAAATTTTTCACAGGGTTGACAGATTAAATTTAACGTGTAATATAACAAACGGAAGCTACCTTTACGACATACTGTTTGCCGTAAAAACATTGAAAAGAAAGGGTTAATTGTGAAAAAATCCGTTGGTTTGCTGATAATGACTCGCCTTATAATGGAAGAAGGAGAGCCGGAAGAATTGGTTGCCGTGCTTCAAAAACGCGGTGAATTCAACCACGAAAAAATGGGGCCGGAGTCTTGGCCGGGCGCGTGCCAAATCACTGTGCATGGTTCGCTTGAAGAACACGAGTCGTGGTCTGGAGCCATGTTCCGAGAATCTGGCGAAGAACTTGGAACTGCTGTCTGGAATTGTTTCAATGGCAAGTTAGACTCAATGGCCAAACTTCTCTCCGAAAAAACTAGCTCGGAGAAAGAAGTCAGAACCTTCGGCATTGAACTCCCGGCAGGGTTTCTCAAGCGTGTTCGTCTGAACGCCTCCACTGGCGGACTTCACCTTCTGCGTAAAAAACAGGTTTCGCAAATTTGTCGTCTGTGTCCCGAACACTTTTCAAAAGCTGTCGGGGTCGATGAACGACTTACAATCGCAATGTTCCCCGACGAAATCGAAGCCGTCAAAAAGGCCTTTGAGATCTTTGATCCCGAAACTCTTATAGGACCCAGGCACGGATCTGCAGGGAGAGTTTGATCCTACAGCTGAGCGACTTATGTAATAACCTTGACAGCATAGCCCGGCGCTTTCTTAAGCGCCGGGCATTTTGTTTTTTGCCAAAAGCGTATAATATATAAAACATATGTCAGTTGAAGAAATTTTAAAATTAATGGATTCCCCGACTGAGGAAGATAAAGAGCTTATCAGAAAAGCCTATAATTTTGCCGAAACCGCCCATCAAAGCCAAAAGCGATATTCCGGCGAGCCGTATTTCGTCCACGCTTTTGAAACCGCCAAAATTTTGGCGGAGTTGGGATTGGGCACAATCAGTATTTCAGCAGGGCTTCTTCACGATATTCTTGAAGATGCCGGAGTCAAGCCGGAAACGATTGAAAAAGAATTCGGCAAAGAAATTTTATTTCTGGTTGAAGGCGTCACAAAGCTTGGAAAACTCCGATATCACGGAGCGGAAAGACATATTGAAAGTTTGCGAAAATTATTCGTGGCAATGTCTCAAGATTTACGCGTGCTTATCATCAAGCTCTCCGACCGCCTACACAATATGCGCACGCTCCAATACGTGCCGAAAGAAAAACAAAAGCGCATCGCGTCGGAAACTTTGGAAATTTACGCGCCTCTCGCTTACCGCCTTGGAATAAGAAAGCTGAACAGGGAGCTTGAAGATCTTTCGTTTTCTTATGTTTATCCGAAAGAATATGAAGAAACAAAAAATCTTCTCAAACAAAAAAAGAAGGAGGATTTGGAGCATTTGGAAAAATTCAGCAAATCAATAAAAAAAGGACTGGCAAAAAGCGAGATCACCAATATCACCACCGATTATCGCGTCAAAAATTTATACAGCTTGTTTCAAAAACTGAAGCGAAAAGACAATGATATAGAAAAAATATACGATATCTTAGCTTTGCGGGTAATCGTGCCGGAAGTGGAAGATTGCTATAAAGTTTTGGGAGCCATTCACGCGATATGGAGACCTCTGCCCGGAAGAATAAAAGATTATATCGCCTTTCCGAAACCAAACGGCTATCACGGCCTTCACACAACTGTTTTTACGGGCGACGGCAACATTGTTGAAATTCAAATCAGGACGCAAGAAATGCACCACGACGCCGAATACGGAATCGCGTCCCACTTTGCTTATAAGAAAAATACGCTGGGTAAAAAATCCGGTTACGTGGGAAATATGGCATGGTTCAAGCAGTTTCTTCCATCATTTATTTTTGGCGAACCGATCAAAGATTCACCCGCCAATGCCACGACTGTTTACGGAGCTTCGGGCAAAGGCGTCCCCAACTGGGTGAAAGATTTGGCGCAATTTGAAAAATCGGATAATCCTGACCAGATTGAATTTATAGACAATTTGAAAACCGATTTTTTCAGCAACAGAATTTTTATTTTTACACCGAAAGGCGACGTTATTGATTTGCCGATTGATTCAAGTCCGATAGATTTCGCTTATGCCATCCACTCTGATATCGGCAATCATATGACCGGCGCCAAGGTCAACGGCAAAATGGCTTCATTTGACCAAAAATTGCAAAACGGAGACATTGTGGAAATCATAACCAAAGAATCGGCGCATCCGAACATAAAATGGCTGGAATTTGCCAAAACGACGATGGCAAAAAAGCATATTAAAGGGGCGGTGGAGGGGAAGAAATAGGAAAAAGTGACTAGTGACTAGTGATTAGTGACTGGTGAAAACGGAAACGAAAACAAAGCCGAATTTTTGTCCTCCGCGTAGGACAAAAATTCGGCATCTGCTCTCATCCTGACGGTCGTCAGGATGAGAGCAGATCCTTTTTTAAAGATCTTATTAGAGAATAGAAAAAAGAAAAACCACACATTGCTGTGTGGTTGAAGCTTGGGATCAAACCTCGCTCCTCAAATGCGAATCCTTCATTGATGTCTACACCTTGAGATAGAGCTCCATACGCTCAAATGCATTCTTGGAGCAGTAATTGAGGACAACAGCATCGAAATCCTCTCCGTCACGGAACTGGACTCCCGATTGCTCGTGCCAGACCTTGCGTCCGAAGACAACCTTAATGCCGTTCTTATTGCAGATTCTGGATAAAGTATCCATATGCTGCTGTCTCACCTCATCCGTCATGCACCCGTTTCCGCAAAAGCACACTAAGTGCCTCTGTTGAGCAATTGGATCCCGTCCTGCCCTAAGGCTATGTTTTGTTGAGTGACCTTCTTTGTCCCAGACAACAACACCAACCTTTGGTGTGATCTTGAGCTGAATCAAGAGCAACTTCTCCTTTTGTAGACCGTCAACCTCGATAACTGTGGGTCGAATGTCTTCGGGGAGTAACGTTTCCAGGATTTGCCTGAATTCGAACTTCCCTCTGTAGGAGTTAAGCTCTTGAGAGATTGGCTCGCGGCTGGTTTCAAAATCGGTCTCGGCCTGATGAACTTTCTTTTCAAGTCTATTCAGTTTCGATCTGATTTCCTTATTAACAGCAGCAACCTGTTTCTTGTGTTCCTTTTCCAGCTCTTCGATTCTCTGCTCAAAGTCGTCTTCTAAGCGACCTATCTTTTCCTTGGGTTCTGCTGTTTTGCTTATCATGGTAGCACAGAGTGCATCCAGTTCAGCAAATAGGGTTTTGACTCTATTAATGGTAGAGGTCAGACTCTCATTTTGAGTACTCATCTGTATTCTTTCTGTTGATTGTTGGTTTAAATTCCTCAAAAAAACGCAGAATCGCGCTTTCAAAGAACTGTTTTACTACCTAATAGTCTAGCATATAGTGGTGTAAAAGTCAAGCGTATTTTTTCGATTTTCTTCTTGAAAAAGCGATTTTAGCTATATTTTACTTGACATAATAGCACAGAACAAAATTAAAACCGTCGGTCGCGAAGCGACCGACGGTTTTGAATTTATTAGTATTATTCGCATTAATTCGTATATTGGAATCGCTCCATACGTAATTATATTGAAAAATTCTTCACCGAATACATCTCCCCCAAATCTTCATTATCTTCTTCTTTCTTTTCAACCGGAGAACGGTCATCCAAAGGCGCGCCTTTTTCGTCCACGATCGGCGGTTCGTCTTTTGGCATTTTGCCGGCTTTTTGCAATTCCTCTTTAATAGCCTGTTCAATGGTTACTTTTTTCGGCTGCAAGTTTTTTATATTCGGATCATCTTTGGTTTCTATGAATTTCTGAAGCATAGCGTTCGGATCTTTTTTCTGATTGCTCTCCATTATTCCCAAGATGTTTCGGAGGTCTTCAATGGAAAAGAAATCAATCATCACTTTTCCGCCCACTTTTTCGCGTTCAATGTGAACTCTGGTGCCAAGCGATTCTTTGAGCCGGTCTTCAAGCTCAATAATTTCCGGATCCCCTATTCTTTCTTTTTTGCGCGCTCTTTCAAAAGCGATTTTTCTGGCAATCAATTCCGCTTCTCTGACATTTATTTTTTTGAAAATAATTTCCTTAAAAAGAGTCATTTGCTCTTCCGGCCGGTCCATAAGCATCAAAATCGGTCGAGTATGTCCTTCGGAAATTTTGCCTTCGGAAAGAGCTTTTATAATTTCTTCCGGCAATAAAAGAATACGCAAAGTATTGGAAACGTATTCTCGGCTCTTGCCCACTTTGACGCCAATTTCGCCGTGTTTGAAATGAAATTCGTCAACCAGCCGCTGAAAAGCTCGCGCGCGATCTACCGAATTCAAATCTTCGCGCTGAAGATTTTCTATTATGGCAAGTTCAAGCTTAACTCTGTCGCTTTCTTCTCTGTCTCTGATAAGCGCCGGCACTTGAGAAATCCCTGCAATTTTTGAAGCGCGAAGTCTGCGTTCTCCGGAAATGAGCTCGTATTCCACCGCAAGTCCGCCATCTTCTTTTACAATTTCTTTTCTGGTAACTACGAGCGGCTGGAGCATTCCGTACATCCGAATGGAATCAGCCAAATCTTGCAATCTGGCCATATCAAATTCTTTTCGGGGCTGGAAAGGATTGGGGCTTATTTTGTCCACATCAATCCAGAATACCGAATTGTTATAAAATTGGGAAACGGTGGTCATGATAAGAAGGGATTAGTGAAAGAAGCGTTTAGCGTTTACCCTGTGAAATAAAATTATGAAATTTTAATTTTGTCAGACAAAATTTTTCACAGGGTTTAGTTAAAAGCAAAAGATGAAGATTTACCGACAGAGTAATTTTAGCATATTTTTGGCATTGCAAAAATATCAATTATCCACCTTACTTGTGTTAAAAATTGACCCTGTGAAAAAGATTTTCTGGAAGAAAATCTTAGAAATTTAGTTTCTGAATTTCTATTTCACAGGGTTGACCCTGTGAAAAAAATTCTTTGAAAGAATTTTCGCCTGTTGCAGGCGATTTCACAGGGTTGATTTTTGTGCATAAATTAGCTATTATTTCAGCTGTCAGTGTAAGAGCCTGTTTAGAATCTAACCGCTAAATTATTAAGAAAAATAAGAGGCTTGCCTGCTAAAACATTAAAATTTCGGCTGCAAACCACTCATCGCTCGTCAGGAGAGTTCACTATCCTTCCTCGCGCTTCGCGGTTTTCGCTTCGTCTACAGATGTCGACGTTTACCCGTCGACCGAAATTTTAATGTTTTATCTATCCTACAAGAGGACTTCTATTTTTATAAATAAAAATAAGTCGAGCATTAGATTCTAAACAGGCTCTTAAGCAATTTTCAAGGGCGAGTGGTGGAATGGTATACACGTACGACTCAAAATCGTATGCCGCAAGGCGTGAGGGTCCAACTCCCTCCTCGCCCACTTGGAAACAATAAGAAGAAAAACTCAAAAGAATGTTTTTAAATGGTCACCTGACATTGCTTATATAGTCGGTCTTTTAACAACCGACGGGAATCTTTCTTCAGACCGCCGACATATAGTAATGCGTTCATCAGATACTGAACAATTGGAAAATTTTAAAAAATGTTTAAAAATTTCCAATAAAATTGGACGAACAAAAAATGGAGAAGTTATTTCTTACAGAGTCCAGTATGGAAATGTAATATTTTATGATTGGCTGCTAAAAATTGGACTGTTCCCGAACAAAAGTAGAACTATGGGGGATATAAAAGTTCCAAACAAATATTTCATAGATTTTTTGAGAGGACATCTTGACGGAGATGGTTCAGTAACCACTTATACCGATTATTATAATACCAAAATAAATCCAAAATACATTTATACTCGCCTGTTTGTTAAGTTTATTTCGGCAAGCAAAAAGCACATAATTTGGCTTCAAAACAAGATTTCTGAAAATCTAAAAATAAGTGGCAGATTACACGAATCAGTCGCAAAAATCCCGAATCATTCCAATATATTTGTGATTAAATTCGGGAAAAATGATTCAGTAAAATTATTAAAGAAAATATATTACAAAAACGAGATACCGTCATTAAGTAGAAAAAGATTGATAGCTGAAAAATTCATAAATTGATTTACTATTCTTTTACCTGTCTTTAACTAGTTCAAACAGGCTTCTGTTTGCTCTTTTTTTATTTTTGTGTCAGTATTTCCGCATTCTTCTCTAAATTTCATTCATAATTCCCTCCTTCGCTAAAAGCTACGGACGGGCAAGCATAATTCATGCTTCTCCCTAAAAACTTTTTTAGGGAGAATATTTTATCTAGCAATTATCGTAATTGTGTTAATCTATAGTTTCTACACATTTTAATATGAGTAAAAAAGTTTACAGGGTAAATAATTCAATCATAGTCATCCTCGGCCCAACCGCTTCCGGCAAAAGCGATTTGGCGGTAAAACTCGCAAAAAAACATGACGGCGAGATTATTTCCGCCGACTCAAGGCAAGTTTACAAAGGATTGAATATCGGCACCGGAAAAATAACAAAAAAAGAAATGCGAGGTGTTCCCCACCATTTGCTGGACGTTGCCGACCCTAAGAAAAGATTCACGGTGGCTGAATACCAAAAACTTGCGCGTGAAAAAATTTCAGAAATTTTTTCACGCAATCACCTTCCCATTATCTGCGGAGGAACCGGATTTTACATTCAGTCTATTGTTGATGGTACGGTTCTTCCTGATGTGCCGCCAAACGAAAAACTGCGAGAAAAATTGAACAAAAAAACTGCTGGCCAGCTTTTTCAAATGCTTCAAACGCTTGACCCTGTACGCGCCAAAAATATTGATTCCAAAAATCCCCGCCGGCTTGTTCGGGCAATAGAAATCGCTAAAGATGCAGAACAAACGCGGAAAAAGCGCGGAACAAACGCGGAAAATTTTCAGCATAATTCTGCGTCTGTTCCGCATAGTTCCGCGTTATTACAAATTGGTATCAAAACCGACAATCAAATTCTCCGTGAAAAAATCCTTATTCGCTTGATTGCCAGAATAAAGCGAGGAATGATAGCCGAAGCGAAAAAACTTCACAAAAATGGCTTGTCCTGGAAAAGAATGGAAGAATTGGGACTTGAATATCGCTACCTCGCCCGATATCTTCAAAATAAAATTACAAGGGAACAAATGATTGAACGGCTTTCATCGGAAATTTGGCAATACGTCCGCCGACAAAAAACTTGGTGGAGGGGGGATGCGAGAATCAAGTGGTTTTCGCTTTCTGAACTTAATAAAATAGAGTGCAAGATTAAAAAGTTTTTGAAGCAAAAAAAGACTCGCTAAAACGAGTCTTTGCCTGACAAAATAGTAGCTCCGTCTAAAATTTTATTTGCTCAAGAGGCAAATTGAGCGTTCCAAGCAACCTATTTCGCAATTTTTGATCATAGAAACGGCTAACATTGCAAGCAGTTTCAGCGTAAGCAATTTCTAAAATTTCCCACCACGGAAAACTGAATTCATCGGTTAATTCTTTGAATATAAAAGAACCGCGATGAATTTCTCTGCCTGTTAGAAAAAAATAAACCGCGCTAAGCGGACAGAATAATGTCTCGCTGTTTTTACGTTTTAAGAGAATATTTTTTCTTTCTGTATCTTTTCCAAGAAATGATTCCCAATCTCCATTTTTAATAAGTAAATTGAGCTTTTCAAAGAAGCTTTCCGTGTTAAGCATTTTTTCATTCATATAATGTCTATGTTTTGCTTTTTTCCATTCTAAAAATAATAATAGACCACGGTAACACAAAAGTCAAATTATGCTTTATAGTTTTATAATTCAAAGTAAGTTATTTTTTGTGGTATGATTAAAACAGAAAAGAACATCAAAAAAATAGGAACGGTATGAACACTAAATCAGCCAAGAAAAAATCGTCACACAAACCCCCATCCAAAGAAGAAGTTGATCGAATTCTCGCAAGTATAGACTGGGATAAATATTGGGCAGATGTAGACGAGGCCGTCGCCAAAGAGGCGGACGCTTTGGCTAGAGCTTATCGTCGGTCACATCAATATATACTTGAACATCCAATTGTTTTGGACTAAGTCCGTATCAGACTTGGAGACAAATTTTCCTCGAGCCGGCCTTGTTTTACAGGCCGGCTTTTTTATTGTCTTGTAAACATTCCAAAATTCTCCATCCTTCACAAGGTTTTCGGACGGGCAAGCAAGAATATTGTAATGTTTATTTCTTAAGAAGTTATTGAATGACGCAAAAAAATCTATTCTGGTATTCTCAAGAACATCAGAATAGATTTTTTGTGGTTTTTATTTCACTTTACTTTTTTACGAATTTCAAATACTTCTTCCCTTTCAACTTTTCCGGCAATCGGCTTTGTTTGGAATATTTTTCGTAACCTTCTCCATAGCCGAGCTCTTTCATCAATTTTGTCGGCGCGTTTCGAACTTCAAGCGGTATCGGCAAATTGCCAAATTCTCGGACGTCAGCCTGCGCCGCGCGCAAAGCGTCATACGACGAACGATCTTTTTTTGACAAAGCTAAATATGCCACTCCATGAGCGAGATTTATTGCCGCTTCCGGAAGGCCGATTATCTCCACCGCCCTAAAAATTTCATTGGCAACCACAAGCGCCGTCGGCTGTGCCAACCCTATATCCTCCGAAGCAAAAATGACCATTCTCCTGGCTATAAATTTCGGATCTTCTCCGCCTTCAATCATTCTGGCTAAATAATAAATGGCGGCGTCTGCGTCTCCCGAACGCATGCTTTTTATAAAAGCGGAAATAGTGTCGTAATGCTCCTCGCCTTTTTTATCAAAACGGATAAATGTGTGCTCAAAAGCGTTTTTCATGCTTTCAACCGTCACTTTGCCATAAAATCTTTTGGTATTTTCAAGAGCGGTAATGGCAATGCGGGCATCGCCGTTTGAAAGTTCAATGAGCCAATCAAGAGCGCTTTTTGGAATGGCAATTTTTGCCCGCTCAATAATTTTTTTGAGGTCGTTTTCCGACAAGCTTTTTAAAACAAAAACTCGGCACCGAGAAAGTAAAGCCCCGATAACTTCAAAACTTGGATTTTCAGTGGTGGCGCCGATCAAAGTCAACCGTCCACCTTCCACAAATGGCAATAAATAATCTTGTTGGGCTTTATTGAATCGATGAATTTCGTCAAGAAAAAGAATTTTCGGACGCTGGTCCAAAACGTTTACTTCATCAACAATTCTTTTTATATCATCCTTGCCGGCGGATACCGCGGACAACTCGTAAAAGCGCGCGTTCAAAGCGTTGGCGTAAATTTTCGCCAAGGTGGTTTTGCCAACTCCCGGCGGCCCCCAAAGAATAAAAGAAAATAAATGCTTGCCCAAAATAGCTTCGCGAAGAGGCCCTGCCCTGAGCCCAGTCGAAGGGATGCCTTTGCCGACCAGATGTTCTTGGCCCACAAATTCTTTTAAACTTTTAGGGCGAATTTTTGATGCGAGAGGTTCCATCTTAAGACGCGGATTAACGCAGATTTAAACGCAGATTCACCCCGTTACCAATTTCACGAAATTCATAGTTAGGCTGTTACGAACATTATTTAAGATAAAGGTTTGTTCTGTTTTAAATGTTCGTTCGGCAAAATTGGTAACGGGGTTAACGCGGATAAAAACCGCTATTATAGTTGTATCGCCAAAATGGAAAAAAGTCCAGTGGGCTTAACTTAACTTTAGAGCCTATCCACTATCTAACCGCAAAATAATAAGAAAACGGAGAGCTTGCCCCGTCACCAATTTCACCGAACCTAAAAATAATCTTTAAACGAAGCATTCTTAATTATTGGTTTCATTCAGT
>Ga0172379_10009386_pt1 | contig 12090 bp, 4 predicted proteins | sample GrowelOW334metaG_FD_119756 | JGI IMG/M metagenome (GOLD analysis project Ga0172379, IMG submission 119756) | Groundwater microbial communities from an aquifer near a municipal landfill in Southern Ontario, Canada - Groundwater well OW334 metaG | ecosystem: Environmental > Aquatic > Deep... | reverse complement strand
CTGATGAACTATTTTTTAATAGTCCGTTGGCATCCTCCCAAGTATCAGGCATTCCATCACCATCGCTGTCGGACGGTGCTGGTAATGTTTTGAGTTCAGGCCATCCGCCAACGGCAGTTTGCGTATCTATGATGCCTTTGGAGCTTCCATTGCCGCCATCAACAAATGTTGGGATTCCAGTAGTCACATCGCGAATTATTCTCTGGTCAACCGCGTCGCGAGCCAGGCTGGCACCCGCATAATCCAAGACTTTCAGGTATGCTGTCTCTGCAGTATGAGTGGTGACATTTGTAGCGGGAAACTCATTGAGAGACTTTAGGTCATTTATCGTAACGATGGGTGTGTACAAATTAAAATTGGAATGAGGGTTAACCCCCAACCAATTGTCGTTGGTCACGGCACTGCTTCCTGTCATATAATTCCCGGCTACATAAAATTTCCCGTAGGTTCCGGCGGGTTGACTGTTGGTGCCATCATCAGGATAGGGCTGTATGATTCTCGTTTTGGAAGAGGAAGAAGTAGCCGGACCCGGTTTGTAATAATTGTTGATCATGTTATAGCTTCCGCCTTCAGCAGCATAAGCACTATTACCTCCCCAATTGTAAATCACATTGTTCCGGTAATCGACCATTTCAAGATCTGGCCTGTTGGAATAGCGGCTTCCGCAAAACCGGGGATTCCTACTGTCGTGGTCGGCAAGCAGGTTATGGTGAAATGAAACCTTCTTGCCTCCCCATATTCCGCCATAACCATGGGCGCCTTTGTCGTGGACCGAAATCCGAAGACTTTCGGAAAGCAGGCACCATTGCATGGTAAAGTTGGAATTGTCATAAAAGGAGGCACATTCATCAGTGCTCCAACTCATTGTGCAATGATCGATGATAATATTGGCATGGTTTCTTCCCCAAAATGCGTCATCCTGTTGTTTCGCTTCATCACCCATCCGAAACCGTATATATCGAATGATGACATTGTCAGCCTGATTTTCTACCGAAAAATCCCTCAAACAAATCCCGTCTCCAGGTGCAGACTGACCGGCAATCGTAACATCCCCTTTGGCAATGTTGAGTTTTGCTTTCAACTGTATCGTCCCGGAAATTTTGAACAAAATATAGCGCGGTCCGGTTTGATTTAAGGCGTAACGCAAGGAACCGGGAAGAGCATCATCATTGAGGTTGGTTACATAAATGACCCTTCCACCTCTTCCGCCGGTTGTAAATTTGCCCTCTCCTTCAGCACCCGGGAAGGCAGGCAATTTGTCTTGCCCGAAGGTATAAAAGACAGATAACAGCGTAAAAAACAGAATGTTAAAGATATATTTATTTTTTGACATTAAGGGATGATTCGATATGAAATTAGTGGTAAAATCATGGGGAAGTCTGACAGGGAATGAATTCCTGTCAGACTTTTCCCATTCTATGATATTCCTCTCAATTTATGGTCTCCATCTTGGATCTCCCGCACTACTCTTACCCGAGAATTTTGTATCGATGATCGTAAAATCATCAAGGGCAGGATTTTTGAACAAAGCCGAGGATAAACCTGTATAATCGGCCAATCCTGGCAAATCGGTACCAAGGGTAAATGTCAAATCAGAAGTTTTGAAATTGCCGGCAGATGTGATATTGAGCGTTGCAGGACGAAATCCTCCTACAGTAAGAACCGGTGGAGTTGCTGCACTCGGCTTTCCTGCCCCAAAGATATTATTCTTCAGTGTAATTCCGCCAGTTACATTCAATGATCCGTAATCAAGAAAATAATTCGGGCTCATGGGTGCAAGATAGAAGGTACAATTTTCAATCCATACCGATGTAGCGTTAGATTTGCTGACCAGCACTTTCTGGGCATCAGAAATGGTAGAATTTGTCAGAATAACATTTGAAATGGTAGAAGCGCTATTGTCGCAATTCACTAAACCGTATCCATTAATACTGTCGATCAGGCACTTGTTGATAGTTACCGTATTGATCTTAGGCCCGGACTGGGTACGAAGGACTCCTCGCACTGCCTTGATTTTACAATCATCGAAAGTGATGTTACCAATCGTGTTCGCTGTATTGATGTTGAATACATACCGACTGGCATAACCATCGGCGGCTGCTCCAATCAGATCAACTGTTTTGAAGGAAACCTCCGAAATATTGCTGTTCGCAACCATGCTAAAGTTTCCGGCCATGCTAATTTTCGCCGGTGATGCAAAAAAGGTTACCTCGCTCACGAAAGAAACCGCTTTATCAAATAGTACCGTCCCGGAGATCTTGTAAGTCATTCCCCTTTTCAGGATGATGAGGGCTCCGGGAGTTAGTGAGGTGAAGTAGGCGCTGGTGAGCACATCCGGATTGGTATCCTGTGTAAGATCCACAATATTGGTCCCGTTGATAATTTGAGCTGCCGTAGTGATGGTTTCATACCCTCTCACTGTTGTGCCGCTGTAGAGGGTAGCAATGTATGTTGTCGCCGGTAATAGTCCACTGATGACCTTGTATTGATTTGCAATGTCAGTTGAGGTAAGTGGCACATCCTTTACCAAGGTCCCTCCTGTGTTAAGTGTAATTTTAAAATTGGTCACCGCATTCCCTTTGTTGGTCCAACTAAGCAGAATCGCCTTGTCCAGGATTTCTGCTGACGTCGGCGTATTCATGATGGAAGGAAATTTTTCCGTTCTCCGCTCTCCCAAAAATGAGAAACCCGAATTTTTGGTATCCACCACAGCATTTGCACGCACATGAATCTGATAAAGTGTTAGCCATCCCAAATTGTCAAAAACGACTAAATTGGTATCAATTATTGAAGATTTGAGGATCGTCTTAAACGAGTCTGAACTTATTTCAGCAGTGTAATTGGTAGCGTCCTTCACTTTGGTCCAGCTGACGCTGATCCAGTTTCCGGCACCCAGAATTTCACCACTGATTACAGGTCTGAACAGCCGGGGAGCCTCAGGTAACGTCTCACTTTTTTTACAGCCGGCCATTAGCGTAACCCCGAGAACCAGGGTCAGTACAGTATTTTTTAGATATAAATATTTTTTACTCATGATTTTATACTTTTATTTTAAACCGTAACCGTCATTGTTCAGAACACCCAAACTACTGATAATAATTTCACTTTGAATGGGCAGCACATAGGGAGCGGGTGCAATACCTGTATTGTCAGTATATCCTCTCCAGTTATACAGAATATAGGTTGCAGGCTCAAGCGTGGTTGTGTTTATATTCGATTTCAGCCAGTTGACCCTTGTATAACCATCCGGATTATCTCCCTTGTTCGGACTGTCTTTTACCGGAGGTGCAACGGCAGGTTTATTCTGGGTATCGTAAAATGCAAGTGTAAAATCCGCGTTTGTTTTGTAATAGAGATAGTCGGGAAGTTTAGAAAAGGTTCCAGTACCATTGTTCGCATCAATACCCATCTGGATGAGATCCAAACGTGTTTTGGCAATCTTCTTTCCATAATTGTTCCAGCGGATAAGATCATATTTGCGGATACACTCACCTCCCAATTCCCAGCCACGTTCATCCACAATGGCATTAAAGAAGCTGGTTTTGTTTGAAGCTACCGAATTAACGTAATTGGTTACCTTTTCAGGCCAGAGGGAGGCATCAAAAGCCCTTTGACGAACGCGGCTCAGGGCAGCCTTGGCCTCGGCAGTGGGGCCATTCAATTCGTTATCAGCTTCGGCAAACATCAGTAAAACATCTGAATAACGCATCATAGGCCAGTTGATCCCAGTTCCCTTTGCGGAAGCAGCTCCCGGAGGGGTATTGAGCCATAAACGGTTCCATTTCCCAGGTGAAATTCCTGATACAGCTGTAGGCTGCTGTTTAAGGTCTTTGTCGTAATAAATGATCGAACAGGTTACAGGAAGCCTTTTATCCGCTTTATCGAAAGAGTAATAATAGGTAATTGGAATTGTAAGGTAGGCTGATCCTGCTCCATAAGAATGAGTACCAGCATCAACCCTAATACCATGGTTCCAGGCCACATCGCCGTATCCTGCCTGGAAAGCAACTTCATACAGTACATCATCATTGACCGGAGTGATATTTTTGCACTCGTTCATAAAAATCTGCATAAAATTTGGATTGAGAGGCCGATCCTTCAAAGTCATCAATTTTTTGGAATAGTCGCGAGCAATCTTGTAATAGTCTGCAAAATCACTTTTGCGTTGCATGGTTCCGTCGACACGCATGGAATAGCCGGCCCGCGTGAGCGCCAGGCGCGATATCATTCCGATTACATATTCCCGGTTAATCCGTTCGATTCCACCCGCCAATTGGTCGGCCCATTGCATTTCAGGTTCAATGTCGACCAAATCCTTGATGCAAAAAGTCAGGATAGAATCCCTGTCTTTTCTTGGAAGATAGAACTCATCACCCGCTTTTGTTCCAGTGGTCTTGTACGGTACATCTGCCCAGAAGTTCTGAAGAATATAGTACCAGTAGGCCCTTAAGGTAAGCGCTTCTCCCAGCAACTGTTTCATGTTTTTATTTGTTGCAGGGTCTTTGTAAAGTGCGCTTGACTGAATGCCTTCAATGCATTCGTTGGCGCGGTTGATGGCATTGTAGGCATTATTCCATGTCGTCTTGAAATCGACGAAAGATGGAGAGAGTTTGGCTTCCAGCGACCAGACATCCCTTCTGGAATTATCCGGGGCTGCACCTGCGCCTCCCATTTCAATGTCAGAATTACCTGTGAATACATTTGAAATCCGTGAGGTAAAAGCATCCTGATTGAACAGTGCGTAGACGCTCATCACAGCTTTTTGCGCATCCGTTTCGTTGGCAAAAATATAGGTATCTGTAAATGCGGATGGTGAATCAGTGTCGAGATACGATTTGCAGGATACAATGAGTATCGCCGTGGCCACCAATGTATAACTAACTATTTTTTTCATATTTATCATATTCTTAATTAGCACTGAATTAAAATGTTACATTAAGACCAACAGTAATTGATCTGCTTTTGGGATAAGCTGAATAATCAACACCCGGCGTTAAAGCGTTGTAGGAACTGTTTCTGAGCGTTGAGCTTACCTCTGGATCGTATCCAGAATAGTTAGTCCAGATCCACAAATTTGTCCCTGTAGCATAAACACGCAATTGAGAGATACCTGCCTTTTTTGAAATCCTGTTTGGCAAAGTATAACCTAGCGTAACATTGTTCAATCGCAGAAAGGAACCATCCTCAACTGCCCATGAGTGGAATACGGGTACCGCATTACCGAAGGAGAATGGCGACCAAATCGTCGCGTTCTGGTTCAATGTGCGCAATTGCTCCAGATCCGTGACAATTTTACCTGATCCGTCAATGAACTTAAAGCGATTGTCGTAATTCATCGTATTCAGCAAGTTGCCATAAGTAGTACGGTAATTCTGGCTACTTGCGATTTTATTGGCGTTGTAAATATCGTTACCGTATACCCAGTTGAAGAATGCTGTAAAATCGAACTGTTTGTATTCGGCAGTAAGACTAAATCCACCTGTATTCTTTGGATTCGCATTCCCAATTACGGTCCTGTCCAAGCCGTCGATGATGCCATCCGGGGTTCCGTTCGGGCCACTGATATCTTTAAGTTTCAGGGTACCCGGTCTGATCCCGATGGTTCCGCCGTATAGACCAGTTGTCGGAACTCCGGCGTTTCTGGTATATAGGTTCTTAACCGAATCATAGGAAGAAAAATCATCGACAGTATAGAAACCATCTGTCACGTAACCATACATCAAACCAACTGTCTCACCAACACGCAGACGGTAATCATCCTGATTTTTCAGGTCGGTACTGGCCCAGTTGGAGTTGAATGCCTTTTCGTTTACGCCATCCAGTTTGTCTATTTTTGACCGGTTGATACCTATATTGACAGAAGCCGTCAGTTTAAAGTCCGCTTTACGGATAAGGAATGCGTTCAATGTCAGTTCAGTCCCTCTGTTTGACGTTTGTCCAATGTTGCGCATCTGTTTTGAATAGCCCAGGTAAGATGGAATATCTGATTCAACCAGCAGATCTTTGGTCGAATTCCAGTAAAAATCAAGCATACCGGTAAGACGATCTTTGAACAGCGCAAAATCAAGTCCGCCATTTCTGGTGATGGTTGTCTCCCATTTCAGTTCAGGATTGACCAGCAGACTGGAAGCGGGCACATAATAAGGATTGCTTACGTCGCCCAGTCCATAAGTACGGGTATTGCTAATGGCATAGGATCTTTTCCACAAATCACTCGCAATACGGTTATTTCCGGCTTGACCGTAACTAACCCGAAGTTTCAGGTTGGAGAAGACCTTCTGGTTTTTCATGAATTGTTCTTCTGAAATTCTCCAACCCAGGGCGCCTGCAGGGAAAATCCCCCAGCGGTTTCCTGGTGCAAACTTACTGGAACCATCGGCCCGTACGGTAAAAGTTGCAATGTATCTGTCTCCGTATTTGTATACAGCACGACCGAAAAATGACTCAATCTTGTCATCGGTACTGACGTTGGTCGAAATTCTGTCGACAGTTCCCAAAGCCATGTTCGCGAACATCTTTTCAGGCTCAAGTGTGGTTGAAAAATATTTTGCACGTTGGAAGTAAGAAGTCCTGTTGCTTGAAACCATTTCCTGACCAGCCATTACATTCAGGGTCTGTCTGGGAGCAGGAGTAAAGGAATAGGTCAGGGTATTCGCGATACGGTACCTTGGTGATGTAGTTGTGGTCAGTTCGCCTAACGGCAGATTGCCCCCTTCGTTGCGGGAAGTAGATGTTAGTGGCCCATAATATCTTTTGTTGTCTTCATAGGAAACATCATAACCTACTTCCGATCTGAAGAACATATCCTTTATAACTTGCCAGGAAACTCCGGCATTTATATTTAATGCCTGTGTTTTTTTGTTGCGCCAGTCCTGTGCGGCCAGTTGGGTCGGATTGATCATGGATCTGATAAAGGAATCATAATCTTCGGCAGCCTGGGTTGGATCGATCTCCAGTACGTCAAGTAATCCGTTTACCGGACGGGCTGTGATCCCATCCGTAATGCGAAGGTTTGCTGTACCGGAGGTTCCTGCACCGGCCACCTCGGTATTTGACATACGGGATGACAAGTCGAGACTCAGTTTTTTTGAGATCTCGTGGCTCAACTTAAAATTGAGGTTTAACCTTGTATATCCCGAACCCACCAACAATCCTTCATCTTTGGTATATGTGCCGCTAAGGTTGAACTTAGTTTTCTCATTTCCACCCGACACACTTAAATTGTGAAATTTGGAGAGAATATTCCGGCCAAAAAGCTCGTCCTGCCAGTTGGTACCCTTCTGGTATTTGTAAAGATCCAAATCTTCGTAAACGCCGAAATAACGGGTGAAATTTGTCAGGTCAGACCCTCCGCGCAGGGTTGCATATTCATATTGTGAGAGTACAAATTCATAAGGTGAAAGCACAGAAAGTTCTTTTGTCAGTGTTTTTGCCTGCAGATAAGTATTATAAGAGACCGAAGTCTTTCCTGCCTTGGCACTCTTGGTCGTGATAATGACAACACCATTGGCGCCACGGGCCCCATAAATGGCCGAGGAGGATGCATCCTTCAAAACATCGATATTGGCAATGTCGGTAGGTGGAATGTCATTGATTGAGTTGACAGGGAAACCATCCACGATGTAAAGCGGTGAATTATCCTGTGTTACAGAACCACCACCGCGTACCCGGATAACCATCTCTGCATCAGGCGAACCGTCAGTGGTAGTGATCTGGATACCTGCCAATTTCCCTGTTAACGCCTGTGCAGCGCTGCTTATCGGTGTTTTCTGCAACTCTGTACCCGAGATTGATGAGATCGAACCCGTAAGGTCCTTTCTTCGCTGTGTGGCATATCCAACGGCAACCACCTCTTCCAGTCCAATAGATTCAGCAGCTAAAGCCACGTTGATTTCAGTTTTGCCATTGACCGGCACCTCTTTCGATTTGCAACCGATAAAAGAGAATACAATGGTTCCGTTTGCCGGTACTCTCAGAATAAAATTTCCGTTCCCATCCGAAATGATGCCGGTGGTCGTACCTTTCAGCACAACATTAGCACCGGGAATTGGTAGTCCCGTTTCTGCTTCAGTTACTTTACCCTTCACTGAAATGTTCTGTGCCATCCCCAGTGTTGCCAACAACATGAGCATGACTACCATACTGATCTTTAAACCGGGGATTTGATAACCAGAACTTTCCCCTGCTTTACATTTAGCTAATTCACTCATTTGATTTTTAATTTGGTTTTATTCATCTGATTAAAAATTTATTCTTTAATTGTCAGAAGAAATACCCACTTCATCATTTTCGGTTGGAATTAATTTTTTCTCATAGGTATTTCAGGTCTCACATTTTTCAAAATTGCCGCAACTATCATATTACGTCATTTATAAAGAGTTGCGACGGTAAGGAAGAATTTCCTTCATAAGTGACAATAAAATTACTCAGATGAGTCGTGAAAAGTCATTTTATGCGTACCATAGAACGGCTACAGACGTACCAAATGTGGGTCAATTTTCCCAAATAGCGGGTTAAATTGTCCCAATTCAAGTCAGGAAAAGATACTTGAAACCAACTTTCCCGTATCAAAAAATTTTAAACATCTCATTATTAGAATCATACAAATATCAAGCTGTGATATTGCCTTCCATCTTCCATACTTGTGATGAAAGACGATGTATTTGATTCTAGTAAAAGTGCGAAGAGTGATCCTGTACCTTATTTAAGGCTTTGGAGAGAAGGTTTTATGTAAAAATTTTACCATATAATCAACCGTGGTCGCAAACCATGGGTCGAACAACCAGAAAGGATGGGGAGTGTTTGGGATTGTATGTACTTCTGTGTAAATGCCATATTTGTCCAAAATAGAGATTAAACTGTCGCGCCCGGCATGAAACCGCGGAAGAGCGCTGTTCACAAAAAGCATTGGTGGAGTAGCTTTCCCGGCATAAATGAGTGGAGATGCCTCAATCCATTTTTCAGGAGCCTGCTTATAGGTGCCTCCAAACCACCATGCACCGGCTGAAGGTTTGGCAGGGTCATTGTCTTTACCGCTTTCGTTGGGATCGGTAAAATCCAGGATTCCGTCCATGTCGATGATCGCCTGCAATTTTGTGGAATATTTTGCATTTCCCCCGTCCCCTTCAAATTTCGCTAATCCACTCGTCATCCCTACCAAAGCGGCCAATTGTCCTCCTGCTGAACTTCCTGAGATAGCCATCCGGTTGGGGTCAAGAGAGTAAGCTTTAGCATGTGCCCGCATAAACCGTATGGCTGCCTTTACATCATAAACAGCAGCAGGATAGAGTGCTTCCGGTGAAAGCCTGTATTCGACGGTGGCGGTAACAAATCCATGTTTGGCAATGTATTGCGCCAAAGGGTTCTGCATTGTGCGGTTTCCCGATCTCCAACCTCCGCCATGCAGCAGAAGAAGGGCAGGATAGTCCCCCCTTCTTTCAGGCCTGAAAATATCCATGTGCAAATCACGTTTCCCACAAGGGGTATCTGTCAAAGTAGCATAGACAACGTTATAATTTGCCACCAAACCTTCCGGAAGTTTGGCTAGAATAATTTTGGCCTGAGGAAACTCTTTTTTGATCTTGATCCATGCTTGGTATGGAGTGAAGGAGGTATCGCGGGGAATCGGCTTTTGCTTAATCGTTTGGGCAAATGGCGCAAAAGATAAATTAATAAGGAGCAATGTGCCGAATAAATATTTTATAGGCGGGTATACAAACATGTCTTCCAATTTCAATTTTATCATAGAACTTAGATGCAAGCAAGAAAATTGTTCATGTTTTTTGCCCGTAGGGCATCATATCAATAGAAACAAATTATAATGAAATAGATTGTCCGTTAGGACATTAATCCAAATAATTAGTTTATTCCCTACGGGAAATCTGTCTATTTGTTTACATTTTCTATTGATATTAATCTCCTACGGAGAAAACCAATAATATTATAGCTTTTTCAAAATAAGTACCCAGTCATTACCATTGTTTACAGCTCCTGGCGGATTGAATTCGAGTGTCTCTCTCTTTGGCATTGTACCACCGTTTAATATTTTTCCATCCCGGGGGGAATACCAGCTATATTTGAATTGCTCCCCCTTCAAATGATCTGTTCTGACGGTGATATTTCGTCCGTTCCAGGTATATACCAACAGGCAATTCTCTCCCTTCAAGGCAGTCAGATGATTGTATCTTTCACCCGGATCCGGTAAAATTAACTGGTCAGGTGCCAACTCTTCAAAATGATACTTCTGCATCAGGTTTTTCAAATAGACCATCTGTGTTGCACCAGAAGCATAGATTGCCTGGTCCCAGGGCTCTTTGGCGCCATAACCGCCAGTTTTCGCCCCCTTTTTCTGCATTTGCATCACCGAGTTATTGCCGTAGGTGAAACCACATGCACCTGAAAAGACCGACCAGTAAGCATATCTACGAAGATCGCTGTCGGTCCAGCGGGGCTGCAGTGTATCGTGTAATCCGTGCGGAATTCCCTCATAGGAAGGTTCTCCATCAAGGGTTGGTTTCACTGGTCTCTTGTTATAATCTGCCAGAACATACCGCCAATTGTCTTCGCCATAACGGTGATCTGCTTTGGCTGTGTCCTGAGCATAGTCACGGTGTCCTGACTGAAACATATTGAAATCCAACCACGCTTCATTGTGGAACCATTCGGAAGATTGTGTGCGACCAAATGGATGGAAGGTTACGAGATGGTTGGGATCCTCCTTTTTCAGGGTATTCCCGATGGTATTCCAGATTAGGGTGGAATCATCCCCCCTGACATCCCCTCCATTGAGCCAAATAATATTCGACCGGTCCCTGTATCGCCGGACCAAAAATCGGGCAAAAGCTTCAGCTTGTTTGTTGCTGACAAGTCCGGACCTTACATTGGATCCCCAGATAGGAACAAGAGCCAGGTAGATCCCCTTTTTTGCGGCCAAATCCAGCGCAAAATCCAGATTTTCCCAGTAACCATTGTTTGATGAATGCTTACCCTCATCTGCAACAGATATTTTGGGTGTAGCAGGATTTCTCCCTATCAAAGCCGAATCGCCAACCGAATTTGTGATTGAAAGCGAATGCAACAGCATCACCTGTATCACATTGAACCCTTGTACCCTTCGTGTTTCAAGGTATTTTTCGGTCTCTTCCCTGTTAAGCTTGCCGAGGAGTAGCCAGCCGGTATCCCCCAACCAAAAGAAAGGCTTTCCATCGGCAGTCAGGTAACGTCCGTTTGCCGAAACAACCAGATTCGGGCAATTTTTCTCAGGTGCCCATTTCTTTTGCCATTTAGGATATTTGTCTAAAGCAATCTGTGGTGCATAGGTGTACCAACCATATCCGCTGCGGCGTTCACGACTTACCTCGGCCATTGAGTATAGCATTTTGCTGTTGCGGTCACTGAAGAGTGGTCGTTCCGTTTCAAGTTCATAAAAACGGGTCCAGATAGGAGGCGCTGTTGAATCAACCACTACGACTCTGTCAAAGGAAGTGGTTTTCCATTGGGATTTTTCGGGAGGCGCGGGAACAGTTTTAACCCTTGTATTGTAAATCTTCGAATCACTGAACCATTTCACTGCAGCCTGAACTGACGCCACAATTCTCTGGTCGGGATGGTCTAAACTCATCAGAAAAAGTACAATCTGGGCGCTCTCTCCATTGCAAATGCTTGGCATTTCGAAGGCTCTGGCCCATGCCGGCTTCAGGTCAAATTCGTTGTGCTGCTGGCACCAGGCCGTCAACCTGCCTTTGCTCACAATCTGGCACTTGAGAATGCATTCCAAACCTTTGTCGTAGGCACCTTTGACCTCCTTCCTGATGTCGTTGCCAACAAATGCAAACATGGGATCATTGTCGTTGATCTTTTTTAAAGTTTCCATAACACCAAGATAGGCTCCATCATTGAAGGTAATGTGGCTGCTGTAGTTTTTCTCTTCCAGCGGGTAATATTGGGGCCAGCCACCATTGGGATACTGCGCTTTGAGCACAAATTCGATTCCCTTCAGGCAGGCTTCCTTGTACTTCTCAATCTTCGTAACCGAATAAACCTTTGCAAGATATTGAACATGGGTATAAGTAGTCGAGTTGTCGAACGTCG
>Ga0172379_10009385_pt1 | contig 12091 bp, 13 predicted proteins | sample GrowelOW334metaG_FD_119756 | JGI IMG/M metagenome (GOLD analysis project Ga0172379, IMG submission 119756) | Groundwater microbial communities from an aquifer near a municipal landfill in Southern Ontario, Canada - Groundwater well OW334 metaG | ecosystem: Environmental > Aquatic > Deep... | reverse complement strand
CACTGAAATCAATCTTAATCATCTGCCTTGCAGCTTCTTTTCCGTAAACAGAAGTGAGATTGTTAATCAAATCATCTGTTGATGCAGTGCTCAGAAGATTGTGCCCGTTATGAGTCAATCTGAATGCAACATTGCTGTAAAGCAGGGCATATCTTGTCACAACATCCGCGATTGCCTTTAATTCAATTGAGTCCTGCTTTAGGAATTTCATTCTTGCAGGCGTGTTAAAGAATAAATTATGAACTTCTATTGTTGTGCCTTTTGCAGTTCCGATGCTTGAGCTTGATAATAAGTTTCCGCCTTCAATCTCAATCTTTGTCCCTTCATCAGCGTCGTGCTGCTTTGTAAGTATTATTGTTTTTGAAACAGCTGCTATTGAAGCAAGCGCCTCCCCTCTAAAACCTAAAGTGGATATTGAAAACAAGTCGTCTGCATTTGCTATCTTGCTTGTCGCGTGCCTTTGCACAGAAAGCAGGGCATCATCCCTCGCCATTCCTGTTCCATTGTCAGAAACCCTGATTAAGTCCTTGCCGTAATTTTTCACGTCAATCTCAATGTAATTTGAATTTGCATCAATTGAATTCTCCATTAATTCTTTTATTACAGAAGCAGGGCGCTCAATGACTTCTCCAGCAGCTATCTTGTTGATTACATCTTCCGAGAGCACGTGAATTGTCATTTTATCACTCTTTTTGAAACCTCAATTGACATAGCAACATTGAAAGCCATTAAGGGGTTTCCCCTTAACAACCCCTTTGAATTGCCTTAGAGCCAAGAATTGTGTTAAAGCTATTAAAGTTTTCGGATTTGTTGCAGGATTTTCAGAGGTTTTTAAGCAAAATATTGGAATTTCCAATGGCGTTGAAAATCTTCCGCTTTTCACCCAAGAGGGCTTATTAAGATATAAAACATGAATATTGGACGATGGGAAAAAATGCAAAAAATATCCTGGCGATGGATTCAAACAAGTGGATAATGCTTGTGGAAGAGCTGGAGCAGGATTCCATGAAGTGGGTGTGCTACCTGAAAGAGCATAATTTTGAGATCATCCTGCCGGACATTATAATTAGGGAAATTATGTCGTTGTTAACTGAAAATGAGGAGACTGAAATTTGGAAGAATAAAGAAAAGCACTTTTTGAGGTTAATTAAATCCGGGCAAAAATTTGAATTCAAGCATATAAAAGCAAAGCATGAAACAGAATATTATTACAGACAAGCCAAAATGATGATTAAAAAGCACTATTTAAACAGCATCCAGAAATCAAAGGGGCTGTATCAGGTTATAAGCGGAAGAGAAATGTATTTTCTGCATATGCAAGATTTGGCTATATTTATCTCACTCAAAGAATTAGGCGGACCATATTATTTTATAACACACGATACAAAGCTGAAAGAAGCGCTAAAAGAGAAGGAAATAAAGGATATTCTAATCTCAGAGGGCATATGTTTTATCCTGCTTCATGAAACCCAAAGGGTAAAAAATCGCAGTATAACGAGAGTTAAGGTAATGCCGGAATATTAGCTTTATTTTCTTTTCTGCCAAGAGAAATCATATGCTTCCATGCACGTTCCCTGTCTTGCCTAGAAAAAGGCAGCCCTTCATCCCATTTGCTTTCCAGCCTGTGCACTGCCTTCGGATTTTTGGACTTTGCAATCATCCGCTTCCAAGCCAATTCCCTGTCCTGCTGGGAGAACGGCAGATTATTATTCTCCTGCATTGTTTCATTGTTCATTTTGTCCTTCTGTTTAAAATAAACGGTAAATGAATGGGTTACTTGCATAAGTCTTCACCGAAAACCCGCTTTGCGCCAGCAGATTGCTGACACGCTGCGGCTTTCCACTTACCTGATAGATAAGATTGTTTGACAGTATATAAAACTTTCTTCTATACAAAATATTAAGATTGCAAGATAGAAAATGTCAAGTGGTGGCAAGGCATAATTTCAATTCCCATGTTAAGTACCATGCTCGGAACGAAGCGAATAAATGCGCAAACTTTTGGAAAAATAAGCCTAAAGGCGGAAGAAAAAGCGAAAGCCTGAAAAAAAGCAGGACCACTTGCCACGGACAGGCAAAGGGCTTTTTAACTGCAATTACAACAGCAATATTATGAACAAAAGAGAGCGCACATTGATAGAAGGGATTTATAGGGACTGCCTGAAGCTGAAGAGGAGAAAAGAGCTGACAGAGTTCGGAGAGGGGCAGATGTGTGTTTGTGAAATGCTGCTTGGAACAAAGAAAGAAGATTATTTAATAAGATGCAATTGTAATGCTGCATGAATTCTATTTCTAAGTTCTAATATCATTTTCAAATAACCTTTAATTATTTCTTCTTTAAAGTTAGATTTTAACTTTTCTTCAGATTTATCCAAAGCCGTAATCACATCGTCCCAAGTTATAGATACAATATTAGCCTCTTTATTTGGCAATAAGGCAATAACACAACATTTGTTTTTCTTGCAAAAAGGAGAATTTTGCTCTTTTTGGATCTGCTCTTTAAGCTTTTTTTCTTTCAAGTTTTTTATCTTTGCCTCTATTAGTAAATAATACTGCTTATTTGTAATGCAAATATCTGTTGCAATGTTCTGCTTTCTCCCTAAATAACCCAACTTAAAATCCCCTTCAATGATTAATGAATCTGCTTGTTCTCTTAGTTTATTGATGAGAAAGCTATTTTTGCAAGGGGTATTGTGAAATAAGAGTAAAAATTCGTTTATAAAAATATTTCTAGGCAATATATCCAATGCCCTAATCAATTCCCATACCAATGGCTCTTCATGATACCATGAACGACGAAGCTTACCCTGCCTGAAGTGAAAAAAATTAAGCACGGTCACCAAATAAGAGCCATTCCTTTTGTCTGTTTCAACTTCTTTATCCCAATACCATGGACCTTTTTTAGAAGTAAATTTCATTTTACAATATTCTTCTTCTCAAATTTTCCTTTTACAAACAAGACTATAGAAACCATTACAAAGATGAGACCCATATAAATTAGTGGTTTTGTTAACAATGCACCAAGAGTAGGTGCTAATATTTTTCCTTGCTCGTATGCTTTTGAGCCGCTATTAAAAAGAGTTAAGCTTAAAAGAAAGCAGAGTCCACCCAATATTAATGCGCCCGTAGCGGGCTTGAGAGTGGTAGAGGCAGACTTCTTTTCTAAAGTGGATATAAGCTCTTTACGCTTTATATCTTCTTTAGTTTGTTTTTGGCCTAATGCCAAGTCCACTTCTCTTTTAGAATCAATTTCTTTAAGCTGTTTCAAAATCTTTTCATTCTTTTCGTTTTCTTGCTTTGCACAATCATTACAGAGAGTGCCATTACTTTTATTATAATAAACACTACTATTAAAACCATTAAGCTTTTTTCCACAATCTTTGCATATATCTGCCATCTTTTTCACGCTTTATTAAATAAGTCTTGTATCCCCTCAGGGCTATATTTATTCATATTATCCAATGTCCACAAAGTGAACATTTTTGTATCTTCTTTTGTTTCATCGCTAGGCACCATATTATATAGCCATGTTGATAAATAAAATTGATTATCTACCAAGCAATATACTAAATAATTTGCAGAATACCCTATGTCATATACAGTCCCAAAACAGTTATCGGGCAAACCTGTTATTCTTTCATAACCACCTTTATTCATAATTGTATCTTCGTGGTACTTAAAATACTCTTGAGGAGAAACATCTTCGTTGAAATTATAAATAACTAAATTAATACTCCCATATGTTTTTACAATCCCTGCACTAAACCTTTTCTTAGATAATCCATCAGATTCACTCAGCTTACTATAACGCCCCATACTATAATGCCTTCTTTCTCCATAAAACTCATTAATTTGTGAACGTTGTGGAAATAAATCATCAAAGCTATTAGGATAAAGTTTTGCCACAACAGGCTGCTCTTGAGGAGGTGTTTCTTCTTTTAATGTAGGCGTTTCTTCAATAGGCACAGGCTTTACTTCTGGGCTCGGAGACTCACTAAGAGGGGATTGCGCTACAGAATCGTTACCAGTTACTTCTTTTAAAGCTACTTCATATTGCTTGCCTGTATTCTTATCAGTAATAGTATAATTGCCACCACATCCTGAGAGAAGTAATAACACAAGCAGACCCAAAGCCAGTAATAAACCTCTCTTTTTTACCATTTTGATAGGTTTTCTTATATTTAAATCTTACCACAAATTCTCTTATGGATGCTAACAAACTCTCATTCACCGCCCGCTCTAAAAACCGCAGGAGAATTCTTTTTGCGCTGGAAGCCAATAAGATGCCTTCGCAACTGAAGAAAGAGCTGAAGCTTGAAGACTCAAACGTGGCAAGGGCGCTAAGGGAGCTTAAAACAGCAGGCTTAATCCGCTGCGTAACAGGCTCTGCCAAGATGGGAAAGATATACCAGATTACTGAAGAAGGAATGAAACTACGAAAAGAACTACTTTCGATGGGTTTGACATAGTCTATAAAAAGTATTAGTATTAACCTTAAGTTAACAACTATTAACCCAAACAATTATTGAATTATGGCCTCCTTTCTTTCAGCTTTCTTTACACCACATCTATAATATCCTTCAGATGTTTTTGTTCCACATGCATCTTTGCATTGACTTTTCTCAGCATCTCATCTTCCTCAATCAGTTTCTGCTGAATCTCATTTGCCCTTATTATTAATTCATTTGGCATTCCTGCAATCTTTGCAACGTGAATACCATAACTCTTGTCAGTTCCTCCAAGCAAAAGCTTTCTCAGAAACACAATGCTTCCGTTTTCCTCTTTCACTGCAATATTATAATTTGTCACATTAGGCAGCTGCTCAGCCATCTTGTTCATCACGTGATAATGCGTTGCAAAAAGAGTCCTTGCCTTTAATCTAGAGTAAATATGCTCTGCAATAGCCCATGCAATAGCCACGCCGTCAAAGGTTGATGTTCCTCTTCCAATTTCATCAAGAATAATCAGGCTGTCTGAAGTTGCATTATTAAGAATGTTTGCAGTCTCAAGCATTTCAACCATGAATGTTGATTTGCCTTCAGCCAAGTCATCATAAGCACCCACTCTTGTGAAAATCCTGTCAACAATTCCTATTTTAGCGGACGAGCAAGCAACAAAGCATCCAATCTGTGCCATAAGAACATTCAATGCCAATTGTCTCATCACAGTGCTCTTGCCAGCCATATTCGGGCCTGTAATAATGCATAATTCCCCTTTCTTCACGCTGATGTCATTAGGAACAAATCCCGCCTGTATTCTTTCAATCACAGGATGCCTTGAATCAGAAAGCAAAATACTTCCTGAGTTGTCTATCTTTGGCCTTGCATAATTGTATTCCAAAGCAGCATTTGCAAATGAGCTTAGAACATCTATTACTGCAACTTTCCTTGCGGTTTCCTGAATCTTTTGCCCTGATGTTGAGATTATAGCAAGAACATTGCCGTATATCTGCTGCTCAAGCTGGACTATTCTTTCCTCTGCATTTAATATTAATTCTTCCTGCTTTTTCAAATCCTCTGTAATGAATCTTTCGCCGTTCGCGGTTGTCTGCTTTCTTATGTAATTTTGCGGAACAGATGAGAGGTTTGATTTTGTTATGTCAATGTAATATCCGAAAACCCTGTTAAAGCCAATCTTAAGGCTCCTGATTCCTGTTTTTTTCTTCTCTTCCTCTTCAAGATTTCTTATGAATTCCCTAGCATTTGTTTTTATTGAGCAAAGCTGGAATAATTCCTCATTATATTCAGGATTAATCACGCCTCCCTCTCTTATTATTGATGCAGGCTCCTGTCTTATTGCCTTTGAAACCAGTTCAATCACATCTGAAAAATCATCAAGGTTATAGACTTCAAGCAAAGCATTGTCTTCCTTGTCCTCAAGCATCTTTGAAACAAAATGAAGAAGCTCTTTCTTAAGCAATGAAGTCTGCTCCAGTGACTGCTTTAATGACAAAAGCTCTCTCGGCATTGCAATGCCAGCAGACACTCTTGTGATTATTCTCTCAAAGTCAAGTATCTTTGCAAGGATTTCATTAACCTCTTCTCTCAGCATCGAGCTTGTTTTCAGCAAATCAACTGCATTATGCCTTTTTGTTATTTCCTTTGAATCCAACAATGGCTCCTTAATCCATTTTTTCAATAATCTGGAGCCCATTGATGTTCTTGTCTTGTCAAGCACGCTGATTAGTGTTGCTTTTGAGCTGTTATCCCTTATATTCTGCAAAAGCTCAAGATTTCTTATTGTTGAATTGTCCATCTGCATCACAGTGCCTTTTTTTGCAGTTGAAATCCTGTTAATGTGGGGCAAAGAGTTCATCTGTGTTTCCCTCAGATATCTCATCAAAGCCCCTGCCGCGTTTATCACAGCGCTGTTATCCTCAATCCCAAATCCAAGCATGCTGCTTACCTTGAAATGAGTCATTAAAGCATTTGAAGAAAGTATTTTTCCGTAGTGCCTGTCATCAAACTTTGTGATGAACACATTGTTTTTCTGCAGAATCTGCATTATGTCAGCATTGACTGCAAGAGTTGTTGGAATTATGCATTCAACAGGCTGAAATCTTGCAATCTCATTCTGCAGGCTGTTAATATTTCCGTCAGTCACAATCAATTCCCCTGTGGAAGCATCGCAAAAAGCAGCTGAATATTCATCTCCATTGACATACAATGACATAAGGTAATTATTACTCTTTGTGTCAAGCATTGCATCCTCAATTATAGTGCCGGGAGTCACAATCCTTACAACTTCCCTCTTTACAAGCCCTTTTGCTAATTTGGGGTCTTCCATCTGCTCGCAGATTGCAACCTTGAATCCTTTTCTTATGAGCTTTGCAAGATAAGGCTCTAATGCATGATAAGGAATTCCCGCCAAAGGCGCTTTTTTTTCTCCTGCTCCCCTGCTTGTCAATGTGATTTCCAATGCTTTTGAAACAGCAACTGCGTCTTCATAGAATGTCTCATAGAAATCTCCCATTCTGAATAATAAGACAGCATCCTTGTAAACTTTCTTCAGCTCAAAGTACTGCTTCATTGCAGGCGTCAGGTTGTCAGGGTTTAATTGTTCCATCTGGTTTCACTCTTTTTTCTAATAATCCGCAATTCTTACGGCTTTTATGGAAACTTCTCAGGGCTTATAAAAGTTTTGTAGAAATTTGTGAAAAAATGGAAATAGATAATTTTTACTTATTCTAAAGTGATATAACCGCCAAAAAGCTTATAAATGCGCAGTTTGTCACTTTAAAGCAATTATCGGGGGTAAAATGAGTAAAATAATAGGCAATCCTTCAGCTAAAAGCGCACTTGATGAAATGATTGAAACTACAAGGGAAGCCAATGCAGAATTCCTTAAAGAAATTGAAAAAGAAAAGCTGGAAGCCGCAAAGAAAGCCATTGAAGATGAGGCTGAAAAGAAGAAGAGGCAGAAAGAGGGCTTTGCAGAGATAGACAAGAAGCTTAACGAGCTTGTTGACCCTGATTACAAGCCAAAGCCGCATAACGTTGACGTGTTTCCCCCTGCTGTTAAGCCCGTTGCACCAAAAGAAAAGCTGGGAAAAAGATTGTCTAATTACTTTTTAGACGCCCCGCCTGTAAAGTCCTTTGGAAGGATGATGCTTTACTTCGCGCTGCCGCTGGTATTAACAACTTTTGGCGCTATAAGGTACTATCGGGAACGCAGTGAAGAAACAAATTACACTGCTGAGTGCGTTACTGCCACAAGATATGTCGGCTATCTTCTGGGTCAGAAGCTTGATTTTAAAGCGTGCAATGACGGCAAGAGAACAATAAATGAGCATGATACAGCAGGGTATAATTTAATGACTGACTCAAATTCCGACGGGCTTGTTGACGTGCTTGAGGAAAATAGGACAATCTATACAAAGCCGAACTCAATGATAGATGAAGTGCAGGAAGATTGGAAAGAGGATTGGGAAGCGCTTGACGCTGATGAAATACTGAAAGGATGGGCAGAGTGGAAGGGAAGGCAAAGATGAGCAGAATAATCGGCGACAGGAAGGAGAAAAGCGCACTTGATGAAATGGAAGAAGTTGCAAGAGCGAGAAACAGGGATGTTGCTGAAGAAGAGCGGCTGGAAGTGCTGAGAAAAGCGAAGATAGAAGAAGAAAGAATAGCAAGAGAAGAAGCTGAAAGAAAAGCAAAAAAAGAAAAGCCCCTTATACAAGCACCTTCAAAGCCATTGATAACAGAGCCTACAGATGGAGACATTGTCAAGCTCTGCGGAGAGAAAGAATTGCTGAAGAATGATTATGAAGTGCTGAAAGATATTTACAGGAATAGTTTCTTTACACCTGAAGGGGAATATACCACTGGCAATATTCGCATTGAGGATAAAAGGGTAATAGAAATCCGCGCAACAGAGCACGGCATGATTGGGCTGCCTGAATCAATAAGCAGGCTGGACAAGATTGAATGCCTTTATTTTGGGGTTAACAAGATTAGCTCGCTTCCAAAGTCCCTTGAGGCAATGGGCTGGCTGAAGAATGCATTTTTCCATTTTAACCCACTGGATGACAAGTCAAAGAAAATGCTTGACAGGATGAAGAAGAATGGGATAGAAGCAGGCTATTCGGAGTGGATGTAAATGAGCAGGATAATCGGCGACAGGAGAGAGAAGAGCGCTTTGGATGAGATGGAAGAAGTTGCAAGAGCAAGGAACGCAGATGTTGCTGAAGAGGAAAGATTGGAAGCGCTGAGAAAAGCAGAAGGAAAAGAGGCGCCTTCTGAAGAGCCCGTGGTAGTTCTTGCAGATAATATAATTCCTGCCTCTTATAGGGGATTGGAGTTTGAAGCTAAGTCTCCAAAAGAAAGAGGCAATAAAAAGCTTTGGACTTACGAAGAGAGCCTTGCAAGAATAAAGAAAGCAGGCTATGAAAGGCACCCTTCCCCTGCAGAAGCATTTTCACTAATAGCAGACAATCTGGAGGGAAAATTAAAGGGAAAGCTGAAAACAATTGCTGAAGATATAATTTCCGGATATGGCGAATGGCTGTCAATGGCATTTGAGAGAAAAGGAAATTTACTTATTGCATATTTGCATCCTGAAGGATTGAGATGGAACGGAGGCATATATGACCGGAAGAATTTTACTTATTCAGAGAAAAAAGAGTTTGGCATTGCCAGAATGAAAAAGAAGATAATAGTTCCTTTGCAAGAAATGGGCGATGAATTTGCGTTATTTGTTTACAGCAGGAAGTTTGCTGACTTGCCCCGGATAATGAAAGAGGGAAATGCCAAATCAGGCAAAGCGGAAATAGGCATACCGGAAGATGGCAATTTGTGGCCTGTTAAACGCAACATGTTCAGGATGAGCATAAGCAGATTATTTATTGACGGCATTTATAGCGGTGAGGCATCACGCGGAGTGCGTGTTGGAGGCTCGCAATGAGCAGGATAATCGGCGACAGGAGAGAGAAGAGTGCTCTTGATGAGATGGAAGAAATTGCAAGAGCAAGGAACGCGGATGTTGCAGAAGAAGAAAGAATGGAAAAATTGGAAGATGCAAGAAGAGCGAAAGAAGAGGCAGAAGAAGCAAGAAAAAGAATTGGCAATGGAATAATTCAAAAAAGTTCATCCCCTGAAGTGCCCGGAGATGTTACAAGGAATGGCCCTGCGCTCGGATTATTGTATTCGCATAGCGCAGGAAATAGGTACACAACATTATATTACTTCAGCCTTGGTGATTCAAAGAATTACAGCCTTTTGTCGACAGAATTATGGATACAGGCAATATTCGCGACAGACGAAAATGTGTATTACGGAAAATGCGAAGAAAAGAATCATGGAAATGGAATCTGCTTTGAAGATAGTGTATGCTCATTATTCACAGGCAATTCATTTAAGAAAAAAGACAAGGTTCACGCAATTGAAATGGTTGGAGGCACGCTTGTTGACTCGGGGCATTACGGGCTTGATGACACATTGGCAGGGAACAATTATCTTGAAAAATTGCCTATTATTTCCTTGGCCGAACGCAACGGCAATCTTTACGCATTGTTAAGCAACTCCGAGAGCAAGCACTTGGTAAGAATTGAAAAAGAAAGAAAAGCATATGCAGTCAGGAATACATTAATTCATTATCAGCCTACAACCATTGGGCTTAGCCAGGCAATAATTGCCCCTTCTCCTTCAAAAATAGGAAAAGAGAAAACATTGCATTATGCTGTAGTCAGTTGCGCGTACGGGACATACCTAGACATTAACGGCAGGAAAATACCGGGCACTGAGGATGAAAAAGGAATAAGAAGGCTTGCATTGCTCAACCTTGAAGGAATCATTGCAGACATTGCATACTGCAGGGAAGGCGCCGGAGAAGTCACTGCAATAAGAGTAGATCTTGGCAATCGCAATGTGGATGGCATACGCACACTTATCAGCAAGGCAGGGGATTTTCACGCAATACATCCTGTGCGCAGCCTTAGCCTCCATAGTAAGCTGGTTGATTATGCCAGCAAAAATAATCTTATCGGAGACTCACTATGAGCAGGATAATCGGCGACAGGAAGGAGAAGAGCACTCTTGATGAGATGGAAGAGGTTGCAAGAGCAAGGAATAAAGACGTTGCAGAAGATGAGAGGCTAGAGGCTTTGAGAAAGGCAAAAGAGGAAGCAGAGAGAGCAAAGGCGCCTTCCGAACCCATAATTATAGAGCCGTCAATGGGTGACATCATTAAATTGAACGGAACCCCTCTTTGCAGGAATGACTATGAGGCACTTAGCGATATCTGCAAGAAAATAGGGAAAAATCCTGATACAGATTACTTAAGCCAAATAGTCACAATAGAAAATAAGAGGATAGTGAGCCTTGGTTTATATAAAAAAGAGCTTGTCAGGCTGCCAGATGCTATCGAAAAACTTGATGCGCTGGGACAAATTGATTTGGGTGCAAACAAGCTTGGCGAATTGCCTTATTTTATCGGAAGGATGAAATTATTAAAAGAAATATGTATAGACAACAATAATCTGGAAATATTGCCAGCATCCATTGAGACAATGACTGGATTAAAGATGTTTTTTGCAAACAGAAATAATTTTGACAGCACTACAAAGCAGATGCTTGAACGAATGAAGAAGAAAGGAGTAGATGTACGATACTAACGGAGGAATAAAATGACAACACTGACATACGGCGAGCTCATGCTCGGGGAAAAGGCAAGAAACATGTTTCTTAAAGACGCTAATGCAGACATAGCAGGGCTGCCGACTTACCTTAACACAAGGACTGTTGTTGCAAACCTGAACGTGACTGACATGGCAATAGCCGCTGTTCTTGGCGGGCTGAATTTGCTTTTGGTTGGAGACACAGGCTGCGGAAAGACACAGCTTGCAAAGGACATCTATAACTATTACTTCGGGGGCAACAAGAAGGAAAACGGAAACGGGGTTTTCATGCGCGGAAGGCCTGACCTTGACGTGTACAATGAAATCTTTACAGAGCTGAACATTGAAAGGGCAACCAGAGTATTGACAGACAGCATTGAATCAGTTATTTACCTTGTTGACGAGTTAAACAGGTGCCCGCCTGTTGGGCAGAACCAGTTTTTCGGGCTTGGCGACGGCACAATGGATTACAACGGAAGAGCCATAAAAATCGGAAAGGAAGGCTACCACATACTTGTCGCGACAGCCAATATCGGAAATGGGGAATTTTCAGGAACGTTTAACACAGACAAAGCGCTGTATAACAGGGCGCATATTGCAATTGACTTTGACTTTGCAATGTACAAGCCTACTCTTGAGGACAATGTATTGCTTGACGCAATGTTCACTGCAAACCCGAATGTAAAGGATTCAAGGAAAAGGGATTTGACAGACAGGATAATCCAGGCAAGCAGGGAAATTGCAGACATAGCAAAAGATCCGGGAAGGGACATACTTGCCGTAAAGAACTATCTGCAGTTTGGATTGGATAACTGCATGGCAGCAGGATGCAAGGAAAAGAAATGGCCCCAGAGCTGCCAGGACTGCGACAAGAACAAGGGCAAGAAGAAAGGCAGCAACGGAAAGGAAGAGGACACATACGGCATATGCAGCCTTGTAAGGGCGCCTGTGCGAAGGACAATAAATGCAACAATCAAGT
>Ga0172379_10009384_pt1 | contig 12092 bp, 8 predicted proteins | sample GrowelOW334metaG_FD_119756 | JGI IMG/M metagenome (GOLD analysis project Ga0172379, IMG submission 119756) | Groundwater microbial communities from an aquifer near a municipal landfill in Southern Ontario, Canada - Groundwater well OW334 metaG | ecosystem: Environmental > Aquatic > Deep... | reverse complement strand
GTACTTTTGTTTGGTGAGCTACACCAATTTGGCTTACGGAATCACTTCCGTAGCACCCCGATATGTTTAAGGTGCCAAACCTAGCCGTCGATAAGGACTCTTGGGCTAGATCAGCCTGTTATCCCCAGGGTAACTTTTATCCGATAAGTTCCGGGCCATCCATATGGCACTCGGAAGATCACTAAGACCTGCTTTCGCAACTGCGCGACTTGTATGTCTTGCAGTTAAGCTCCCATATACCTTTACGCTTACATCCCGATTTCCATCCGGGATAAGGGAACCTTTGTGCTCCTGCGTTACCTTTTAGCAGGAAACCGCCCCAGTTAAACTGCCCACCAAACATTGTCCTCTTGACCGATAAGGCCAAGTAGTTAGGCTTGCCGTCTTAACAGAGAGGTGTTTCATCGACGACTTCTCAACTTTCGTAGAGAAATCTCCCTCCTACACTACACAATTAAAACAACTAACCAATGTCAAGCTACAGTAAAGCTCCATGGGGTCTTTTTGTCCAACAGCAAGTAACCGGCATCTTCACCGGTAGTTCTATTTCACCGAGCCTGTGATTAAGAGAGTGCTCAAGTCGTTACGCGTTTCGTGCGGGTCGGAACTTACCCGACAAGGGATTACGCTACCATAGGATCCTTATAGTTAAGACCGCCGTTCACCCGAGCTTGGACCCAAAGCTGATATCCATCTTGCGATAAATCTTCACCTCAGGTTTTAACTTACGGGCACTGGGCACGCGTCGGCCCCTATACTTCCTCTTACGAGTTAAGCAGAGACCTGTGTTTTTGTTAAACAGCCGCTTGAACCATTTTTGTGCCCCCGCCTTTGCTTGCGCGCCAGCGGGCATCCTTTTCCCTAAGTTACGGATGTAATTTGCCTAGTTCCTCAATCACAGTTCACTCGATCGCCTTGGTATACTCTACCCGTCTACCTGTGTCGGTTTGTGGTACGGATGGAATAAAACCTCCCTAGAAGTTTTTCTTGGACGCACGACTCAATTAAGTTAGCTCACTTAAGAGCCTTCCCATAAGCTCACGTTCAGGATCTCTCCAACATTCCCGCGGATTTGCCTACGGGAACTAGCTTACTTTTTGGACCGGAATCTTTAACCGGCTTAACTTACCGCGCGCCGTTGCTCCATTGGTGGTAACGGTTCTACACCAGTGCAGGAATATTAACCTGCTGTCCATCGGCTACGCCTTTTGGCCTTACCTTAGGACCGACTAACCCTCCGTTGACTGACATAGCGGAGGAAACCTTAGACTTACGGCGGCCGCCGTTTTCAGGCGGCTCTCGTTACTCAAGCCAACATACTCACTTGATGACGCTCCAGCGTGCTTTACAACACACCTTCACTGCTCTGTCCGCCTTTCGGCAGACGACATCAAAGCTCCCCTACCTTCCATCCACTAATGCGGATGAAACCACGAAGTCGGTTTTCTGCTTAGCCCCGTTAAATTGTCGGCGCAAAACCGTTAAACTAGTGAGCTGTTACGCTTTCTTTAAAGGATGGCTGCTTCTAAGCCAACCTCCTAGCTGTTTAAACGATTTCACTACCTTGCCCACTTAGCAGAAATTAGGGACCTTATTCGATGGTCTGGGCTGTTTCCCTCTTGCAACAGGAGATTGCCCCCCATTGCTGACTCCTACACCACTAACGAGCATTCTGAGTTTGGTAAGAATGGGTACCCTTGCGGGCCCCAATTCTTTCCAGTGTCTTTACCTCCCGTTAGATCGTTCCGCCTTAGGCGGACACGTAGGGCTATACCTAAATATATTTCGGGGAGAGCCAGCTATCACCAGGTTCGTTTGACGTTTCACCACTAATCACAAGTCATCCGAGCATTTTTCAACATACACCGGTTCGGTCCTCCATCCACCTTTCAGCGGACTTCAACCTGCTCATGATTGGCTCACCTGGCTTCGGGTCTAATTCTACGCACTAACGCCCTTTTAAGACTCGGTTTCCCTAAGCTTGCGTTGTTTATAAGCAACTTAAGCATGCGCGCAGAATTAACTCGTTGGCTCATTCTTCAATAGGCACGACATTAGAGTATCTGCCTTACGGCAAACCCCCTTTGTCAGCTTGTCTGTACACGGTTTCAGTTTCTATTTCACTCCCCTAACAGGGGTTCTTTTCACCTTTCCCTCACGGTACTAGTTCACTATCGGTGTTTTTGCGTATTTAGCCTTGGCTTATGGTCAAGCCTGCTTCACACAGGATTTCTCGTGTCCCATGTTACTCTGGATCAACCCAAGAAGGCATCTTCATTTCGGATACGAGGCTATTACTCGCTGTGGCCTAACTTTCCAGAAATGTTCTCCTATGAAAATGCTTTGTAACTTCTCGCCACTTAAAGTGACTATGGGCTGTCCGCACCCCTTATAGATCAATTTGATCTTAGGTTTGGGCTTCTTCGCTTTCGCTCGCCGCTACTGACGAAATGCAGTCTGTCTTACGACAGATGTTGTTTGTTTATTTTCCTCCAGTTACTAAGTTGGTTCAGTTCACTGGGTGTGCTCCTAACTGCCTGGTGTCTTCATCTTACGACAAAGACCTTTAGCAGATGGTTACCTTACATTGCTGTAGGTAGGGTTTCCCCATTCGGACATCTCCGGGTATAACGCTTCTTGACAGCTTCCCGAAGCTTAACGCAGCCTGGCGCGTCCTTCATCGCCGCAAAAACCCTAGGCATCCTCCGTGTACATTATGTTCTTTTTACTAAGACGATTTACATGAAATTTTTCTGTTTTCTATCTGATTTTCAAGGTTCTTGCGCAACTATGCGCTTGTCAATTGGTGGACCCGACGGGATTCGAACCCGTGACCTCCGCGATGCAAACGCGGCGCTCTGCCAACTAAGCTACAGGCCCAAAGGGCCAGGTCCATATAATAGTACACTCTTGCGAGCTAATAATTAAGTAAAAGGGTTCAGAGCTTCGTGTTCAATCAGCATGCAGCTGAAGAAGGTGAACCTTTCCATTCCGTGGAATGTAACTTACCATTTACGCTTTGGAATGTCAACACGGTTACTTTACGAGTTTTAAGGCCTGGAGTACTTTACTTAGTGTTTCGTTAGCTTCTTTACGGACCACTTCGTTCCCGGTGTGCAGTATATCTAGTACCTCCTGCGTGTTTTGCTCGTAATACCGACGTTTCTTCCTGATAGGAGTCAAAAATGTATTCAAAACCGTAAAGAGAGCCTGTTTGACCTCTACGTCTCCCACCTTACCCAACCGATACCGCTCCTTTAGCTCGGCTACCTCGGCTGTGTTAGGGTTAAATGCGTCGTGATACATAAAAACAGGATTGCCTTCTACTGTGCCGGGGTCAGTGGCATGCAGCCGCTTAGGATCAGTGTACATACTCATAACTTTTCTATGCAGCGTGTCCTCCGTATCACTCAGATAGATACCGTTATCAAGTGACTTGGACATCTTGGCATTGCCGTCGATTCCAACCAATCTTTGTACCCTACCTACCAACCCTTGTACCTCCTTAAAGGTTTCCCCATATAGTGCATTAAACTTGCGGACAACTTCGTTAGTTTGCTCTATGTGCGGCAACTGGTCTTCACCTACAGGTACCAGTTGGGCATTCACTGATAAAATATCGGCAACCTGTAGCAACGGAAAAAGAATAAAACCCAAGGAGTAGTTGTCACCCATGTGTTTATCCCGGATTTCCTCTTTGATGGTAGGATTTCTCAGAGCCCGGTTGTGACTAACCATCATACTAAAAATAACGCCGAGCTGGTAGATTTGCGGAATAGCCGACTCTTGAAAAAACGTAACTTTGGTAGGATCTAAACCCACTGCCAGATTATCCATCAGCACCTGTATGATAGACTCGGAGACAGCAGTAGGATCGTTAACATACTTGGGATAGGCCAGACTGTGCGTGTCAGCTAAAATTATGTAAGTTTTGTACTCACTTTGCAGCTTCACTCTGTTCTCAAGGGAACCAACATAGTGACCTAAATGCAATCTCCCAGTTGTGTTATCGCCTGTTAAAATACGCGGCATTAATTGATTATAGCAAACCAACCTTGTTGCTGTTGCAAATCGCCCGGCGGTAAAATAGAATAGGCAAACAAACTTGGTGTACGGGTCGATAGCTCAGCTGGTTAGAGCGCTTCTCTGATAAGGAAGAGGTCGAAGGTTCGAGTCCTTCTCGACCCACCACTGTTGAGTATTTGAAAAAGTATATAATCACTCTAGTATGGCTGTAAATCGACTGAACAGTAAATCTACCGCACCTAGAGAACTCTTTCTTTCTGCAATTGCGGATTTTGTGGCTCAAACGTCCCTATTTAAGGAGAGATTGGAGAGTATCTGGGTAAACCACAGAAAAGAGTTGCTTGTTAAGCCTGATCTGGAAAAACATCTGCAATACGCACTTGCAGCTGAGTATCTGCCAGAATACTTGCAAGACTATTACACTAAAAACCACCACTTTTTAGAAACAGCTACGGAGCTTTTGCAGCATGTACTAGATAAGTATCATTTGGGAAGGATACTTGAGTGCAGTACTGTCGGCCAAAAAAGAAACAAGGCAGCTAACATAAATTCACTGTACGCGGTGAAAACAAGCAGCGATAAGTTTTTGGTTATAGAGACATCGGATGATACTCCGCTTAAAAAGCACCTGGAATCTTACAAAGAAGTGACTGATGTGAAAACAGCCAAACATATTGGCATCGCGCATTCTTACGATAAATATTTCTACATCTATCAAACACTCTAGGATAGAAAAAGATTTGCGGCTCCGGAGTCAGGTAATTCCAAACATCCTCTACGATGACCCACCATTAAATACCCAGATACTGGGCGACTTTTGGGTCAAGGTCTGTGGTAAAAAACTTGGTGAGTAATCCCGGTTCCACCCACTTAATGCGGTCAACCTCTTCGGTGTTCTCTATTACTGTGGTAGTGCTGGATACTAAAGCGCACCTGTAGTAAGTCAGGTGCACATAGGGTTTGGTATAGTCACGTTCGGATAGCTGTTCTAGAATTTCTACCTGGTAGCCGGTTTCTTCCTTAAACTCTTTCACCAGCTCGGCTTTAGGATCGCCGTTCTCCACATGTCCGCCAGGAAAAACCCAGGTCAGTTTTTGACCACCTTGGGCGTCTTCGGTAGTCGTGCGCTTAATAATAAGCACACGTCCCGCAGCGTTTTGGAGAACTCCCACAACTATGTTTTTCCGTTGTCTTGCGTCATCCATAGGTCAAAAGAAAAAAGGCAAAAAGAATGTTCGGTTAAAGATTTAGAGCTTATCTTTGAACTTACCCAGTCCTCAGTGAGTTTTTGAGGTTACACGCTTGATCTATGAGTTGCTTGATCAAACGGTGTTAAGTGGTAACCGGGCTCGCTTTGCGCGAGGCAATTAAAGTATCCGGCTTCCGTTTAACGGTTTTTTCTCCTTAGAAAGGAGGTGATCCAGCGCCAGATTCCCCTAGCGCTACCTTGTTTCGACTTCACCCTCATCACTGGTTCTACCGTGAGCCTAACTAATGCTAAGATTTAGGGTAGCCCCAGCTTTGCTGGCGTGACGGGCGGTGTGTGCAAGTCCCGAGAACGTATTCACCGGCGTATAGCTGACCGCCGATTACTAGCGATTCCAACTTCATGGAGTCGAATTGCAGACTCCAATCCGAACTGAGACGCGTTTTAAGAGATTTGCTCATTGTCGCCAACTTGCTTCTCGCTGTACGCGCCATTGTAGCATGCTTCTAGCCCCAGACATAAAGGCAATCCTGACTTGAAATCGTCCCCACCTTCCTCCCTGTTACCAGGGCAGTTCCGCTAGAGTGATACAACTAACGGTAAGGGTTGCGCTCGTTAGCCCACTTAAGGGTACGTCTCACGATACGAGCTGATAACAGCCATGCAACACCTGTGCTATCATCCGAGGATCGTTCAGCGTTTCCGCCAAACTACACACGATAGCATGTCAAGTCTGGGTAAGGTTCTTGGGTTAGCAGCCAATTAAAGAGCATGCTCCACCGCTTGTGCGGAACCCCGCCAATTCCTTTGAGTTTTAGCCTTGCGACCGTACTCCCCAGGCGGCCTGCTTAACGCGTTAGCTTCGACACCCAAAGTAAACTTCAAGTATCTAGCAGGCATAGTTTACGGCGTGGAATACACGGGTATCTAATCCGTTTTTCTACCCACGCTTTCGTCTCTCAGCGTCAGTACATCCCCAGACAGCTGGCTACCCCCTTGGTGTTCCCTATGATATCAACGCATTTCACTGCTCCACCATAAGTTCCGCTGTCCCCTAGATGTCTCTAGTCACGCAGTATTAAAAGCAGTTTTCCCGTTGAGCGGGAAGATTTAACTCCTAACTTACGCAACCGCCTACAGAACTCTTTACGCCCAGTAAATCCGGACAACGCTTGCACCCTACGTATGACCGCTGCTGCTGGCACGTAGTTTGCCGGTGCTTTATCGAAGTTTACAACCCTAAGGCCGTCATCCTTCACGCGGCGTCGCTGCATCAGACTTTCGTCCATTGTGCAAAATTCCCAATTGCTGCCTCCCGTAGGAGTAAGGCCCGTGTCTCAGTGCCCTTCTGGCCGTTCGTCCTCTCAGACCGGCTACCCGTCATAGGCTTGGTAGGCAATTACCCCACCAACTACCTGATAGGCCATAGGCTCATCCTTAAGCGCCACACATTGCTGTGCAGCTTTAATCTTACGATCACATAGAGTATTACTCCAGCTTTCGCCGGGCTATCCTCTACTTATGGGTAGATTCCTGTGTGTTACTCAGCCGTTCGCCACTATTCAACTCCCTTGCGGAAGTTAAATCGTTCGACTTGCATACCTTAGGCACGCCGCTAGCGTTCGTCCTGAACTAGGATCAAATTCTCAAAGAAACATTCTTTTCGCCTTTCAACTTTTGACTATGCTGTAGTCTACTTAGTTAAAAGGTCTTCTTTTCTTACCTATACTTTCACAAATTATCAAAGAGCTTTTTGCCCCGTAGTTCAATGTCGGAAATCAAGCACGACAAAAGATTGGAGGTAAATCACACCATACCAAAACAAAGCCTGTGTGTCAATAACAAACCGCAGCAAGCCTGCCAAATGCTAAAATAGTACCGTGATCGCACCCAAGTATGTCAGCAGGGCAGGAACTAAATTAGAATTTGCACTAACACAGTTTGGTGTTGACGTAGCCGGACAGACTTGCGCGGATTTTGGGGCGTCAACCGGGGGGTTTGTGGACTGCTTGCTAAGTCACGGGGCAGCCAAGGTATATGCCGTAGAAACAGGCTATGGGCTTCTGGCCTGGAACCTGCGAACTGACGCCCGAGTTGCAGTGCTGGAAAAAACTAATGCCGTGCATGTGGACTTACCGGAACAGGTGGATCTGATAACTATTGACGCCGGCTGGACAAAGCAGGCGGCTATTTTACCCTCCGCTTACCGCAATCTTAAGGCGTCGGGGCGGGTAATTACTTTAGTCAAACTAAGCTTTGAGATCGGCAGAAAGGGCGCGCAGGTTAAAGAGTCCAACAGTACAGCAGAAGTGCCCCAGCTTCTGGCAACCATTACTACCGAGATTACAAACTTGGGCTTTACGGTTGTCGACTCGGTAAAGTCGCCCATCCTGGGCGCTAAGGGCAAAAATGTCGAATACCTACTCCATCTGCGTAAGCTCAACTGACTGGGTTTGAAAAAGTCGGGCAAAGGTGTCAGCCAAAAGGTGTTTGTTAAATAGCGGCACACAGGTAATCAGATCAATATGAACAGCACCGTATTCTGGCCAGGTATGGATCAGCAAATTAGAGTTGGACAAAATAAAAGTAAGAGAGTAGCCGTGCGGCTTAAATTTAAAAAGCTCTGACTGGACCACATTCAGTTTGTGCAGGTTGCAAAACTCGCCTGCGATTTTTTGGAGTTGTTTTTTGGAATCTATGATACTACCGGGCACTTTATTGAGTTTGAGTATAAAATGGTCGACATACGGAAATTTTTCTTCTTGGTGGGTTTCAAAAGTGTAAATGGTTTGCGGCGTTAGCACTGCCTGGGGGTTAGTGTGTGGAGTTGTTTGCAGCACGTAAAGTGAACTGGCGTTCCCTATCGACTCCGCCCCTGTATACCGAGCAAAGTTGTATACAACGTCCTCCAGCCATAAACCAAAGCGAGTTATAACTTCCTGAACCTTTAAGTACTTCTCCGGCGACTTAAACGAAGCTCCGTAATGAATAAAAATGTACTTGCCTTTGTGCAGCCTCTGATCATAGCCTACAAGCTCAACGGCACGCTCTAGAAATAGCCCAAAGCCTGCCTTAGTGTACGGGGGATCGGTCAACACCACGTCGAACTTGTTAATATACTGCTTATCTAAAGTGTTTCTAACGTCGTAAGCTACGGTTTGAATATTTTTTATACCCAAAAGTTCTGCTCCCTTTATAATGGACTGTAGTATATCGGGGTCGAGTTCAAAAACAGTAAGCTCTACTGCGGGATTAAGCAAAGCCAACGCCAAAGACACCAAATCATCATCGCCTACAAGAGCTATTTTAGCCCCATCGTGCAACAAACCCTTGTCCCTTACTACTAACGCCTTTGCAACTGACGTTTTAGCCACGGCAAAGAATTGGTCGTACTCCCGTTTAGGCTCACCGGAACAAGCTGCTCTAACTGCCTCTAGTTTGGTCTCCAACGCCGTATCGGTATAGTCCACAAGCGACCATCTAAAGGGTTGGGGACTTTCTTTTGCCACAAAAGCTACGCCAAGCTCGTTTAGTGCTAAGCTGTCTCCTTCTGGAACCTCCAACAAGTCCTTGATAGACAGCTTAAACCCGCGCAAGGTTTCCTTAGGCAATCCGGTAAGCGCGATAAGCTGAGAGCTGCGCAGTGGAGCAAAATTCTGGAGCAGATAGAAAATACCGTTAATCTGCGCCGTTCTCAAACCAAGGTTTTTATATTGTATGTCCAACATAGAAAGCACAGACGGTATTGTAAATCATCCTACTGGGATGTCAAAATTCTAGGCACGCTGGAGTTAACACTCTTGCCTTTTAGACTCTCTGGCTCAAACTCTACCTATGTGGAAAACTGCATGCGTTGCAACGTTAGCCTTAGCAAGTCTTGCCCTCCCAACAGCGAAAGCGTTTGCACAGGAGCTGGAAACCTGGGACAAGCTTACTACCCCGGGAGCCATGTATACACTAGAGGTAACGCCGTACGGCGTATATGCAGGTGAATTTACTAGCAACTGGGGCGAGACCCCGTACAACGGGGTTTTTGTGTCACACGACTTAGGCGATACCTGGAGACAAAGCGGTCTCGAAGGACTGGGTATAACTGACATAGCGTACGGTAACGGCAGTTTGTACGCCGCTAGTTACTACTGGAGTGCTGAGGGACCACCGGGGCTGTATCACTCTACCGACCAAGGGATGTCGTGGACCAAACTGAGTCCGGATTTTTCCGCTGCCAGTGTGGCGGTTTGTGCCAACAACATACTGTTAGGTGGCTATAGCCACGGGTTATGGGTATCACAGGATGGTGGAGGTACCTGGGTACAAAAGTTGGGCGATGGTATGTACGGCGACGATATCCTGAGCATCAGCGTTAACGGAACTACCGCAATCACCTCGGATAACCGCGCCAACTACATATCTACAGACTGTGGGGTAACCTGGCAAGCATTAACTAGTGATGTTGCCGGTAGTCTTGCTGGTGTAAGCAGTGTTAATAACGTGTGGCTAGCATGCAGCGCAACCACAGGCGGAATCTACCGGTCCGTGGATTATGGAGTAACATACTACCCGGTCGAGGGCTGGAGTCCAAATCCATGCTACGCAATAACATATTACGCCGGCGTATTTTACGCAGCATCCCATAGCAACTATACGGGCTACTACACCGTAGTAAAGTCGCTCGACAAGGGGCTAACCTGGCAGGACATTACCCCAAACAGTCCGCTAACCAGCTATGTCCACGGGCTTGCCTGGCTAGCCGCATCACCCGGTTGCATCTTTGCTGTTAGCCCGGAAGCCGGGGTATACCGCTATAGAGTTTCGCCACTGGAGCCGCCGGCTCAGCCGTTTTTGAGTAAACTTTGGGCACGCAGAACCATGGCTGCGCAAACTGACGTCATAACCTCCTACTTTGACCACTCGTACCCGTTTTTGGCCTACCCATACAAGAGCGAGCCACCAGAGGACGCTGACACCACCACTAACTTTAGAGGTGACCGCGCCAAACCACCGCTACTGTATTACTCTAGTCACGACGGCATTGATTTTGGACTGCCGTACGGCACACCCATTTTAGCCCCGGCTTCAGGCTACGCAGCGTACGCGTACACCGCGGGAGGGGGCTACACTATTATTATTGATCACCAAAACGGCTATCAAACGTATTATTTACACTTACAAAAAACAGGGTTGTATGTTACTGCCCAAGATAAGGACCCCAAGTGGGTTGACAAGGGTCAGCAAGTAGGGCTAGTGGGGCTTACAGGCACTACCACAGGACCGCACCTGCACTTTGGAGTCCGACACGATAAAAATGCTAATGGTAGCTTTCTGGACGACGTTCCTGATGGCAGGGTAGACCCATACGCATGGCAAACCGACGCCCTAGAGGATCCCTGGGCGGTTTACAGCTGGACAGACGCTTTAGGTAAGCACACCGGATCGCCAAGCCTGTATCTGTGGGAAGACCTTATAGAAGTAACTACCGGCCAATTAGCGCAAGCCGGGGGAACACTAACACTGGAGAATGCTACAGTATACATACCCGAAAACGCGATAAGCTCTGAAGTTACGATGACTATGGAAAAAACCGATTCCAGCAAAGCACAAATAGCGGGTACGCTCCTCACATACATCCATGGCACCGCCCTGCTTATTCGGGCCTACGACAACCTAGCAACCCAGGTTAACCAGCTTGCTCATACTATAGAACTTAGCTACGACTTAGCACAGACAGACCTGTCCAACGTCGTGGCCGGTACACTAAAACTAATGTACTTTGACCCTACCAGCTTAGTCTGGCGACAGGTGTCGACTGTGTGGGACAGCGCCCAACAGCACCTGACCGGCTTTGTTACTCACCTAAGCGAGTTTGCCGTGTTTGGGGATAAAGCAGACGCTAAGCCTCCAAGTACAAGCCTGACTCTGGCAGGCCACAAGACCGGTAACTGGTATACGGTCCCACCTACCTTTACACTGTCAGCACAGGATGGACAGGGCGAATCCGGTGTTGCCAACATTTTTTACTCACTAGACGGAGGAAGCTCGTGGGAAGAGTACATAACCCAAACGCAAGTTGTTAAAAACGGCGTGTATGCCATTCTCTACCGAGCGAGCGACCAAGCCCAAAACTACGAAGATGCTAAAGACTCCCCTCTTATGCGCGTTGATACCTTAGGAGCACTTAAGGATACGGCCAGTCTGACCGGCAGCACTTTTAGTACCGCTGGCCCACTTTAGAACTCCAGCGAAATTACCCCACCGCCTAGCACCTCGTCGTCCGTATACAAAACGGCCGACTGACCGGGAGCAACACCAAAGGCGGGCTGGGCAAGCCTAACTTTGGCAGTACCGTCAGCCGCTACACTAACCTGAGCCTTGTACAACTGCCCAAGGTGTCGAATTCGCACGTCGCACGCAAAGTCGACCCGAGTCTTAACCCCAACACTGCCGTCGATAAAGTGAACGTCCACTAAAGCAAACGTCCCGCACAGACAGTCGGTGTAAAACCCTACTGTAAGCTGGTTTAGGGCAACATTCTTACTTACTACGTATACCGGTAAACCCACGTACTTTGTAAGTTCAAAGCCATGCCGTTGGCCAATAGTATAAAACCAGGCACCGGAGTGCGTACCTACAACCTCTCCCGTGGACTGTAAAAGCACCTCCCCCTGCTTAGGTTCAATCTCCTGTTGGAGAAACTTGAGCATATTAACTTCACCTATAAAACAAATCCCCATACTCTCCTCCTTGTCGGCCACCACAAGGTTTTGGTCTTTGGCTAGCGTTCTAACCGCACTTTTAGTTAATCCACCAACAGGAAACAGCAGTTTGCCTAGCTTGTGCTGTGTCAGTCTGTACAAAAAAT
>Ga0172379_10009383_pt1 | contig 12092 bp, 12 predicted proteins | sample GrowelOW334metaG_FD_119756 | JGI IMG/M metagenome (GOLD analysis project Ga0172379, IMG submission 119756) | Groundwater microbial communities from an aquifer near a municipal landfill in Southern Ontario, Canada - Groundwater well OW334 metaG | ecosystem: Environmental > Aquatic > Deep... | reverse complement strand
TCCAAACATTAGGGCATGACCGTATTGGGGATCCCGAATGATGCCGATGATCACTTCCAGACCCTCCGCTCCTGCCATGGGAGATACGGTGACGCCGTCAATCCTTGCCTTGGGGCTGGCTGAGTTGATGCCGGTCATGATTCCCACATAGGCTTGCCGGATTTCCGCCGATGTGGAGATATTAAGGCGCACCCCGCCAACGTCTGTTTTGTGAGCAACATCCGGGGAAGCGATCTTCAATGCTACTGGCGAGCCAATTTTTTTGGCGAGGGAGACTGCCTCTTTTGCCGTTGCTGCTAAAAACGTATCGACGGCAGTTATGCCGTACCTCTTCATCAATGATAGAGACTCGTTAACGGAAAGTAGGCTTATGTCAGGCCGTACTATTTCTTTGTGACGTTTCTCTTTAACGGTTTTGGGAGGATCAAACCGTACAAGTTGGTATAGTGCCCTGATTGCCCGCTCGGGCGTCGGGTAGACGGGAATCCCCTTTTCGTGCATTTTTCTGGCCTCCTCACGCTCCACGTCGGCCCCCCCGCAAAAAACGATCAGCTCGCCGTCGCCGGTGACGATATCAGCGGCGCCATGGATAGGGTCGCCAAAAATTACCACGCTCGTATCAAAATCGCTTTTTGCTGCGGCGATAGCCTTTGAGTAGAGGCTGGGGTCGGTGATGGCGTCGCCGGTCAGGTCAATGGGGTTCGTGACGCCGCAATGGGCGGGAAGAAAAGATCTCAGTTTCTCCTTTAAAGCTTGACTCGGGGCGGGATTTTCGAAGCCAAGTTTTTCAGCCTCATCAATGCCGAGAATTGCTGCTCCTCCGGAACTGGAAATATTCAGGAGACGTCTTCCTTTCGGCTTCTTCATGTAAGCCAGGGCCTTGGCGAAATCATAAAGTTCCTCCAGATTGTCGGCCCGGTGGACCCGGTATTTGTTAAAAATGGCATTATAGATTTCATCGGTTCCTGCGAGGGATTTGGTATGGCTCTCGGCAGCGATGCGGCCCCGGGCCGTTCTTCCGGCCTTGAGGATGACCACCGGCTTTCTCGCCTTGGATAGGGATTCGAGAAAATGCTGCGGTCTCTTGACACCCTCCATGTAGATGGCGATAACCTTGGTATGTGGATCATTATCGAAATACCGGATGCAATCCGATTCGTCGACATCAGCGCGGTTACCCAGGCTGACAAAGACGCTGACTCCTAAATGTTCCTCGCTTGCCCAATCCATAAGGGCGGCGCCTACCGTACCGCTCTGGGAAATAAAGGCCATTCCTCCCTTGTTTATCAGGAGCGGCCAGGAAGCGCAGAGGTGATGGTGAGGATAATTGATCCCCTGGCAGTTGGGTCCGACGACACGGATGCCATAGCGATGGGCAACTTCGGCCAACTCCAACTGAAGCTTTCCCCCTGCCTCCCCAGCCTCGGCAAACCCTCCCGTAACAACGACGGCTGCCTTGACCCCTTTCTGGCCGCATTTCTCAATGGCGCCGCATACTGCTTTGGAAGGGATAACAATGACGGCCAGTTCGGCGGGGGACGGTGTTGCCGTAATGTCCGGGTAAGCCTTCAGTCCGAGGAGTTCATCCGCTTTGGGATTGATAGGGTAGATCGGCCCCTTGAATCCGGCATGGATAAGATTATAAAGAATGTCGTAGCCAAGTTTGCCGGGGGTTCCGGAAGCGCCGATCAGAGCGACACTACGGGGTTTGAAAAGCGCATCCAGGTCATTCTTTTCTTTCATGAATTTCCCTCCTCTAAGTTATTTAGCAATTGTTAAAATCAAAACATTGCTTTTTCGCAATTAATGTCGGCTTCGGAATAATTGTACTCCGCGGCCAGGTGGAACGCGCTGAGGATTGTTGACAAGCATCAACGGGATTAGTATAGTCAATTATTATTTATCTTGAAAGGAAAAAAAGATGCAAAACTTCATTTTTGAGAACCCCACAAAGATTATTTTTGGCCAGGGTCAGATCAAACGGATTGGACAGGAGGCGGCGCGATTCGGGAAAAAAGTCTTGCTGGTCTATGGACAGGGCAGTATCAAGAAAAATGGCGTCTATGATCAAGTAATGTCCTCGCTCTCTGAGAGTCAACTTTCGGTGGTCGAATTTCCCGGTGTTCGCTCGAATCCGGTCCTTTCTCACGCCGTGCAGGGGATTGAAACTGCTAAGCGGGAGGATGTCGATGTTATTCTTGCTGTGGGTGGAGGAAGCGTCATCGATACGGCCAAGACCATTTCCGCAGGCGTCATGGCTGATCACGATGTCTGGGATTTATTTACCTACAAGAAAACTATCCAGGCAGCCCTTCCCGTTTTGACAGTCGTTACCATATCTGCCAGCGCCTCCGAAATGAATGCTGCCGCTGTGATTACCAGAGAAGAAGGCAGGCAGAAATACAGCATCCGCTCTCTCCATATCCAACCGAAGGTCTCCATTCTCGATCCGTCGGTCCTCTTCACTCTGGATAGGGCTTACAGCGCCTATAGCGCCGTTGACGCCGTGACACACATGCTTGAGGGCTATTTCAATAACACGGAAGCAAATCCCAGCCCCTTGCAGGACGGGATGGTCGAAGGTTTGATGAAGACCATCATGGGGGCCACGGAAACGATTCTTCAGCAGCCGGAAGATTATGACGCCCGTGCCAACATGATGTGGGCGGCCACCCTGGCCTTCAATGGCCTGACCACGGCGGGGATGGGACAGGTCGCCCTTCCTGTCCATATGATCGAGCACTCCCTGAGCGCCCTTTATGATATCGCTCACGGCGCCGGACTTTCCATTATACTTCCCGGGTGGATGAAGTCGCAGCTCCAGAACAAGGCTGGACGTTTTGCGAGATTGGCAAGAGAGGTCTTTAGCGTTCCAGTAGAAAAAGACGAGGAAGCGGCCCTGGCAGGTATTGACCGGCTCAAAAAATGGTTTTCCTTGATCGGTAGCCCCGTTTCATTACGGGAGGCGCAAATCCCTGCTCAGGATATCGAGAAAATCGCTGAAAATGCCACTGCTCTGGCCCAGATATGGGGGCTGAAAACATACAACAAAGAAGCGATAATTAAAATTCTTGAATTGTGTGTATGAAGTAAATCCTCATTTACGTGCGGTCCACGCAATAGACGTTTCGCTGGGCCGTCGGTGTGAGCAGGATATTCTGGATGTTAACGTGGGCCGGGGCGTTGATGATGAAGAAGATGGCCTCGGCCACATCCTCGGCGCTCAGGGGTGTAAAGCCCTGATAAATTTTTTCGGCGGCTTTCCGATCACCGTGGAAGCGGACCTCCGAGAATTCCGTATTTGCCGCTCCGGGGCAGACCATGGATACACGGATTGCCGTTCCGGCCAGGTCGATATTCATACCTTCAGAAAGGGCACGGACAGCGAATTTTGTGGCGTTATATACGTTTCCCTTAGGATAGACCTGATAGCCGGCAAGGCTGCCCACATTAACGACATGTCCACGGTCGGCCGCCACCATAAGGGGAATAATGAAGCGGGAAACGTTGAGGAGGCCCTTGATATTGGTGTCAATCATCCGGTCCCAGTCTTCAAAATTTCCGGATTGAAGATGGTCGAGGCCAGAGGCGAGGCCGGCGTTGTTGATCAGAATATCAGGAATCAGGTCCTGGTCTTTCAGTTGCCGGGAAAAGCTCTCCACCGCTGTTCTATCCCGAACATCAAGAGGAAACACATCTATTGCCACGCGGTATCTTTCTGACAGTTCCTGACGGATATTGTGCAGCCTGTCGAGGCGCCGGGCGGCGAGGATCAGGTTGGCGCCCGAAGCAGCCAACTTCTCAGCGCAAGCCTTGCCGATACCGGCGCTTGCCCCGGTGATGAGGATTCGCTTTCCTTGAATACGGTTTTCCATGGTCAACCCCCTTATTCCGTATGATATGTAAAATTACAGTCGGCTTCCCGAAGCCGAGGCAGAGCGGCGTCTTTCGGGGATAGCAGCGGTGCTTCAACATGCCAGGGGATGTCGATATCCGGATCATTCCAGACAATGCCCCGGTCCAGGGCCGCAGCGTATTCTTTGGTGACCTTATACGAAACGACCGCTTCTGCGCTTAATACGGAGAATCCGTGGGCAAAACCGGGGGGGATGTAGAGCATCATTCCGTTTATGGTCGTAAGTTTCTCTCCCACCCAGTGGCCGAAGGTAGGAGACCCATGACGGATATCGACGGCGACATCATATATTTCTCCGTAACAGACCATTACGAGTTTGCCTTGAGCCATCGGTTCTTTTTGATAGTGTAGTCCCCGGATGGCCCCCCGTTTTGAAAAGGAGAAGTTGTCCTGAACAAAAAGTTCCGGAATGCCGGCAGCGCTGAAATCGCTTCGCTTATAGGTCTCTGCGAAGTAGCCCCGTTCATCGGGAAACTGCTTAGCTTCAATCAGGATAATCTCCGGTATTTCCAGTCGTGAGAATTTAAAGGGCATGGGATATTTTACCTCAGCACTTACGGATTGATCAGATTGGGCGGCGCCTCACCCCGCAGACCGGCGAGCAGATTCCCGGCTGCCATCGCTGCCATCCTGGTCCGGGTTTCCAGGGTAGCGCTGCCCACATGTGGCAGAAGGAGAACCTGATCCAGTTTTTCGAGACCAGGCGTTATGGCCGGTTCATTTTCATAAACATCAATTCCGGCGCCGGCAATTATTCTATTTTGCAGGGCTTCGAGGAGCGCCTTTTCATCGACGACAGGACCGCGGGAGGTATTGATGAGGAAAGCAGTCGTCTTCATCAGGGAAAACTCCTTTTCACTGATGAAATGCCTTGTTACCGAAGAAAGAGGTATATGGAGAGAGACGAAGTCTGATTCTCCCAACAGGTTGTTCAAGGGGACGTAATGGGCATTAAGCTCCTCTTCCTCGGTCTTCTCCAGGGGATTTCTGCTAAAATAAAGGATTGGCATCTGAAAACCCCTGGCCCGTCGGGCAACGGCCTTACCAATTCTTCCCATCCCGATGATCCCGAGGGTCTTTCCGGATACATCCCTCCCCAGAAAGTGAAACGGAGCCCAGAAGCTGAAACGTCCCTCCCGGACCATGCGATCGCCTTCGGCAATACGTCTTGCGGTGCCAAGGATGAGGGAGAAAGCCAGATCCGCTGTAGCCTCGGTCAGGACTCCGGGGGTGTTGGATACGAGAATGCCGCGTTTGGCTGCCGCCTCGAGATCGATATTGTTATAGCCTACGGCCATGTTTGCAATCATGATCAGCTTGGGAGCATAATCGAGAAGCTCTCCGTCGATGTCATCGGTGATCATGGATAACAACCCGATCTTGTCACGGATGGAATGAAGTAGTTTTGACCGGGACATGGGACGATCTTCTGCGTGGCATTCCACTTGGAATTCCCTTTTTAGGGTATCCAGAACGGAAGCGGGTAGATTACCCGTGACCAGGATCGGAGCAGGCATCTTCATGTCAGAAGGCCATTTTATCTAAGGGGCGACGCTCGGGAACATAACCATGTTCGATGAGATCATCATTCCACTCCCTGGAGACGTAAAGATTGCAGTAGCAACTGCCGAACTCCGCCACATCGGCAGCACGGTAGGCGCAGGGGCAAATGATATCTTTGTCTTTTTCCCGATCCCCGGCCGATAGACGGCAGGGACAGGACATATAACCGTAGCGTTCCCTGTTGACCAGGAGATCGCGCAGGATTTCGAGCACCCATAGTTTGTTTATGTTAAAGAAATAACCCTTTGGCTCCTGAACCTTTTTCATCGCGTCATAAAGTTGTTCAACATTCATTTTATCCCCAGCGCCTCCCGAAGGGCCTTTTCATTGAAACCGATAATGACCTTGTCGCCGATGACAATTGTCGGGAAAGAACGATCGGGATTGTATTTGATAACCTCATTGATTACGAGTTGTCTTTCGTCGCCTTTGAGAAGATCCACGTCTGTGGCTTCATATGCGACATCGCAGTCGCTGAGGAATTTCTTCGTAGCCTTGCAGTGGCTGCACGTACTCAGGGTAAACATTCTAACTGTTGCTGCCATAGATTATGTCTCCTTCTAATAAAAAGTTAAGGCAATTCAAAGTCGACGACGAGAATGGCCTCGCAGAGGCCCCGGACCTTTTGAATTACGGGAATATGTTCGGGGTGAACCTGATAACTTTTCAGGGAACCGAGGCCCGTAAAGGTTGCTATCAGTGCGAAATCGTAAGACCGTTCGGACTTAAGAATATCCGGACCAAATTCAAACCCTTTGATCTCGGCAATTTTTCCGGGGAGTGATTCGAGACTCTTTCCCATATCTTCAATCTTCAACGCATCAACACCCTTTTTGAATTTCATGAAGACAATGTGCCTCAGCATGGGACCTCCTTGTCATTTAATTGAGATAAATCATGACTGCATCCATATTCTAATTACTGATATAATTCAACAGAAAATACTGTCAGAGCGGTTTCCATTGGGGACAGATCTCCGAGGACGCCGGGACAAAATTTCTGCAGACGGCGGGCCGTGTTTCATATATGAAGCAGGCCGAATGATCTCCCTCCCACATAAGAAAAGGGCAGCCATGGAGATAACGTCCGTTGTCGGCAGAAATAAGATGGTCTCCCGCCCACATGGCATGTTCGTTTTCGATTACAGACATAATATCTGTCCGTCCATCCCTCTTCCATCGCAGAATGTCTTCATCCCTGACATAGGCGATAAAGTCGGCAAGGCAGCATTTTCCACAGCGATGGCAAAGCTCTTCGCAGGGAGAATCATTCAGATTCATATTTTTCTTTGCTGAGAAGAAGATATTCATACTTATAAAGATCCTCGATAAAATAACGAATGATTTCGTCTTCGTCCCGCCAGGGTGAAGGGGCCTTCAAGATTGACCGCAACCGGGCCGTCATCTCGAAAGGGACAAAATCAGCAACTGGCCCCCGGATAATCTTATAGTCATGGTAATGCCCGATCTTTTCAAGATGAGAAAACTGAATCGTAAATTCATCGTGGCCCTTGAGCATAATGCATTCAGGATTATCCGATGCGGAAACGCGAATCAGGTCTCTATATGGACCGGTGACCGCAGCTTCACAACTGTGCTCACTCAGAAAGATAAAGGGAACTTGGGCACAGCACAGCTTTTCCAGGGCCATAAGCGCCCCGATATTAATGTGAAATGCAGGATGTTGAGGTTCCGGGAGCCCGTATTTGGCAAAGAACTCCCAGACCAGCTTCAGATCAGGAGATAAAGTTACCGGGGAGTTCACAAGGAAATCTCTTGTCAAGTCCGTGATGGTGGGATAGTCGCCGATATTTTCATTCAAAACAGCGAGGTCTACGTCTTCAAGAACCATTGGAGGGGTTTCCAAGAAGTCTTCTTCACGGAAGGAAAATGCGCCCGGGAAGCCAGTCAATGTATACTTCTGCTGATCGAGAAGGTGTGGGGAAATATCGATCATTGTCACCTTATGAAATGGTTTGCGGCGCATAAAATCTCTCATAAGCCACCCGTAACCCCCTCCTACTTCAAGAAGATGGGTAATTCGATTGAATGGGAAAAGGCCATTTAGGTAATCAAAGAGAAGATTTCCGTATGAGTCCTTGATGTTGAGCGTCATACGGCAGGGACTGCGGCGATCAGCAAGGGTATTGCATAGGGTCGTTTCCCAACCGAGAGTACGGAGGTCCTGGCGATGATAATCTGCCGATGAATGAACCGTGAAATCCATATTAGCCCTTATTACATTATTTGTGAAAGTTAAGATCTCCCCGTACAGTTTAGGGGAAGAAAAAGTGGCTGTCAGCCTTCTCTTCGGTTATAGTGTTTATATAAAACGATCTTTTTTGACAAGTGTCAAGCACTTCGTGCATATATGAAAATACTTATTGACAAATAATCTTCATTTCTATATCATGATCGGCTTCCATCTATAAATTAATGCGAGAAAATACCACTATGAAGAGAGATTTGACAAGGATCAGGAATATCGGTATCAGCGCCCATATCGATTCGGGAAAGACGACCCTCACGGAGAGGATCCTTTTTTACACCAAGCGTATCCATGCCATCCATGAAGTCAAGGGAAAGGACGGCGTGGGGGCGACGATGGACTCCATGGAATTGGAGAAGGAAAGGGGCATTACTATTGCCTCCGCTGCAACCTTCTGTGAATGGTCGGGACATGAGGTCAACATTATTGATACTCCCGGGCATGTCGATTTCACCATCGAAGTCGAAAGATCTCTCCGGGTACTGGATGGAGCGGTTCTTGTCCTTTGCTCGGTAGGGGGCGTGCAATCCCAGTCGATAACCGTAGATCAGCAGATGAAACGTTACCAGGTTCCCTGTATTGCCTTCATCAATAAATGTGATCGCAGCGGGGCGAATCCGAGTCGGGTGATAGAACAGCTCCGGACAAAACTTGGTCATAACGCCGTGGCGCTGCAGATGCCTATTGGCCTGGAATCTGATTTTCAGGGGATAGTCGATCTTATTTCCATGCAGGCCCTCTATTTTGATGGGCCTCATGGCGAGGATATCCGGCGTGAGGAAATTCCCGAGCAACTGCTTACGGAAGCGTGGCAAAAGCGGGAAGAGCTGATTGACCAGGCCTCCGCCTTTTCTGATGAACTGACTGACGCCATTCTGGAAGAAAAAGAAATCACAACGGAGATAATCATTGCGGCCCTCCGCAAGGGAACCCTCGAACGTCACATGACCCCGGTGATTATCGGCTCGGCCTATAAGAATAAGGGTGTGCAACTTCTCTTAAATGCGGTGGCTGAATTACTGCCATCTCCGGAAGAGGTTAAAAATACCGCCCTGAATCTGGATGAAAATGAGGCGCCGGTGACGCTAAGCAGCAATCCCGAAGATCCCATCGTCGCACTGGCCTTCAAGCTTGAGGACGGGGCTTATGGACAGTTGACTTATATTCGTGTCTATCAGGGCACGATCGCCAAAGGTTCGACAATCATCAATATACGTTCCGGTAAAAAAATAAAGGTTGGCCGCCTGGTGAGAATGCATGCCGACCAGATGGAAGATATCGAAATGATCCAGGCTGGTTACATCGGCGCCCTGTTTGGAATTGAATGCGCCTAGGGCGATACCTTCGTTTCTCCCGGCCTAAATTTGGCGATGACCTCCATGTATGTCCCCGATCCGGTCATCTCCCTCGCTATTGAGCCTAAGGACAACAAGGCACAGATCAACATGTCGAAGGCCCTGCAACGTTTTACAAAGGAAGATCCCACTTTCCGTTGTCATGTGGATGCGGAAACGAATGAAACGATCATTGAAGGGATGGGCGAATTACATCTCGATGTATATGTGGAACGAATGAGGCGGGAATACGACGCCGAAGTGACGACCGGCAACCCACGTGTCGCCTACCGGGAAACGATCACCCAGCGCGCCGATTTTAATTATATCCACAAAAAGCAGACCGGAGGCTCCGGACAATATGGCCGGATAGCGGGATACATTGAGCCCACTGCGGAGGGCGATTTTATTTTCGACAACCAGATCACCGGGGGTGCCATTCCCACCCAGTATATTCCGGCCTGTGAGAAAGGATTCCGTCAGTCCCTCGCGAAGGGTCCCAAACTCGAATTTCCCATTACCGGTATCAAGGTGGCCATTAATGACGGGGCCTACCATGCAGTAGATTCGTCCGATATGGCCTTCCAGGCTGCCGCCCGCGGGGCGTTCCGGGAAGCCTACCTCCGCGCCAAGCCCGTTGTTCACGAACCGATCATGAAGGTAGTCATTGAATCGCCGACGGAATTTCAGGGTGCCGTTATGGGACTGCTGAATCAGCGTCGGGGCATGATTGTGGGAGCCCAGGATGAAGGACACATGTGTGTTGTCGAGGCGCAGGTTCCTCTTGGAGAGATGTTTGGTTTTTCCACGGTGCTACGGTCGGCAACCCAGGGGAAGGCACAGTTCACCATGGAATTCGCTCTTTATCGCCAGGTCCCTCAATCCATAGCTGAAAAAATCGCTGAGGACATGGCCGCAAAGAAGAAAAATGCGGCTTAGGTTAAGCAAGACATGGCAAAAATACTTGATCTTAGAAACAGGAGCATCGCTATGCTGAAAAAGGATCTGATTTTAAGAAATCCCCTGCGGCAAATGGGTTACGAAAATGACGACATTCTCCCGGAAGGAGGATTCGGTGCGGTTCTGGCCAGGGCCGGGGTGGGGAAAACAGCCCTTCTCGTTCAACTGGCTCTCAACACGATGTTGCGAGGCAAAAAGGTCCTTCATGTCAGCCTCCTCGATCCGGTAAACAAGGTTGATCTCTGGTACCGCGAACTTTTTCGGCGCCTTGCCGTTCAATACCAGATTGGTCAAATCCGGACGCTCTGGGAGGATATGCTGCCCCTTAGATTTATTATGACTTTCAAAGTGGAAGGGTTCAGCGTGCCAAGACTCCAGGAGCGCCTGAATGACATCATGGAGCAGGGCATTTTTAGCCCCGATATGATCATCGTCGATGGGCTGATCTTTGATGACACATCCAAGCCGGTACTTGATGCCTTGAAAGAAATGGTCGAAAAACAGGGGTTACGAGCCTGGTTTACCGTTAACATTCATCGGCAAGTGAAGGCGGATGCGGATGGACTTCCCAAGCCCCTCCTGCCGGCGGACGAACTATTTGATGTTGCCCTGCTGCTGGTAACAGAAGGAAACGAAATGCATATCCGGGATCTGAAAACCGGGGATATACCGTCGCCCCGTCCCGTTCTTATTCTCGATCCCGCCACCATGCTTATCAAGGAAAATGTAGCCGTGGCCTCATAGCTTTTTTTCTTGATTATAAAGAACTTTTCAGCGCCGCCAGAAAACGATCAACATTTTCCGGTCTGGCGGTATGTCCCATCAAACCGATACGCCATATCTTCCCCGTAAGAGGTCCGAGACCACCACCGATTTCAATCCTGTGCTCAGATCGCAGCCGGCGCCGGACAGCCAACTCGTCAATACCGGCCGGACATTTCACCGTGTTGAGCATGGGCAGACGGAAGGGCGCATCCACCAGCATCTCCAGACCCATTTCCTGAAGTCCCGCTACAAGCTTTCCGTGATTTTGCTGATGGCGCAGGATTACCTTGTCCAGCCCTTCTTCAACAACGAGCATCAGTGCCTGATAGAGGCCATAGAGCATATTAACGGGAGCTGTATGGTGATAGACACGGTTCTTTCCCCAGTAATTGGCAATCATGGAAAGGTCGAGATACCAGTTTGGCACTTTCTTTTGGCGTCGGTTAAGCTTATCCACTGCCTTTTCCGAGCAGGAAAGGGGGGCAAGCCCCGGCGGGCAGGAAAGACATTTCTGAGTGCCGCTATACAGGGCGTCGACCTTCCAGTCGTCCATATTTACCTCGATGCCGCCCAGGCTGGTCACGGCGTCAACCAGATATAAACATTCAGATCCTTTCAACAGGGCGCCGATTTCCGCCACAGGGTTCCGTACCCCCGTGGATGTCTCCGCGTGCACCACGGCAAGGATTTTATAGTCTGTCTTCTTCAGGGCTTTTTCTACTGTTTCCGGAATGACCGGTGTTCCCCAGGGGAACTCAATAACATCAACCTTGGCGCCAAGCCGGGAGGCGACATCCTGCATTCTCATGCCGAATACCCCGTTGATCAGGATAAGGACGCGATCTCCCGGTTCCACCAGGTTGACGAAACAGGCCTCCATTCCAGCCGATCCGGTTCCGGACATGGGGATGGTCATATTGTTGCCGGTTTTTATTACCTGCTGTAAAAGTGATTTCAGATCATCCATGATCTTCAGAAAATACAGATCAAGATGTCCCAGGGTCGGTTTACTCAGAGCGGCATAAACCTCCGGGGGGACGCAGGAAGGTCCAGGTCCCATCAATAAGATTTCATCAATGTTATCAAGAAGATTAGCTGTCATTGTATTGCCTCCTTATCTGACGGTCATTTATTAATCAAGCCTCTGAGTACCCGGTACTGAATGACTCCCTGAACGGTAATGATTGTCAATCCGGTGATGATCAGTATCATACCCATGGCCTCAACGAAAGTAGGTCTTTCCCCCAATTGAATGGCGGCGGCAATCATGCCGATGATGGGAGTGG
>Ga0172379_10009382_pt1 | contig 12092 bp, 7 predicted proteins | sample GrowelOW334metaG_FD_119756 | JGI IMG/M metagenome (GOLD analysis project Ga0172379, IMG submission 119756) | Groundwater microbial communities from an aquifer near a municipal landfill in Southern Ontario, Canada - Groundwater well OW334 metaG | ecosystem: Environmental > Aquatic > Deep... | reverse complement strand
TGAAGCAAAAATTGAATATATGTCGGAACAAACACTTCCCCGTTTCTCGATGAAACAATAACATCCAACAACGATTTGAGAAATCCATACACCGGGGTTCTTGATAAAGGATATCCCAGTGCAAGATTATACTCGCTTTGATCGTAGATCGACAGCGTCTGATGATACAACGGAAAAAGATTTTCCGACGACGGAAGTATGATCGACGCTTGTTCACTGTCTAGAATTGGATTTGGGAATTGTTCACTGAGCACTCTGTTAAGTGCAAACAATTGACCATGCGCATCAGGCGATTCGTAGAAATGATGTTCCGTCTCCAGCTCATCACCTTCAAGATCGGGATTCAATTTTAATTGATCGAGCGTTGTTTGAATTCCGTTCCCATTTTGGAACAGCACTGTCACATTCCTTTGTGCAAGCAGATGACGAAGCAGTGTTTCTTCTGTCTGCGTAAATGCGTAGAATCCCGCAGGGACGATCGTTTCATACGAACTGAGATCAATCTCCAAAATTCTATCAGCAAGTATTTTATATTTCAGTGCGCGGGAAGTAAGTTTTCGCTTTTGCAATTCTTGATAGAACGGTTCATACAACAGCGCAACAGCGTGTGCTGACGCCAGTGTGACACTTTCAACGACTTCCGATAACCGTTTTGGCGAGACTGACGCAATCATCAGTTCTTCCAGCTCCGAATAAATCTTCACTCCCACAGGATAGAATATCTCCAATTCGGAGAAATGTTCTTTGCCTATCTTGTCATCTTCCTGCATCGCTTTGTGCAGTTCGAATAGAATCGCAACAGCATCAAATTCACTCACTGTTTCTGCACGGAATTGTAGATAGGTTGTGCAGAGATAATCGATGAATATATCGATAGAAAAGAGTTTCGGCGGAATGAACGATGAACCAATCTTTTCCGCAAGTTTCTTTCTCAAGACGTGTGCTGGACGTTTTCCTGGGAATACAACGATTGAATTTGAGAAATCGTTTTTTGACTGAACGGCTCTTTCTTGTTTGTCATTCCGGCGTACGCCGGAATCCATTTCACTGGATTCCCGCTTTCGCGGGAATGACACGTCTGTAAGTGCTGCGGACACTCCCAACAGTTTTACTACTTCTTCAACAAGATTGATCTTCGGCGAAAGCAATCGGACAGTGCTCATACGACTGGCACCTCCTTATGCAGATCAATATAGAGCAATGCGCCCTTCACGGTTTTCGTAGGATAAATATCCTTCAGCATTGTCATATAGTTTCGCACTTGCTCCTGATAATCATCATTGTGTTCGTCATTTCCTGTTTTAAAATCTACAACGGTTACTTTATCAACGTCAACAATAATTCTATCCAATCGATACAATCGTCCGTTTGAAGCTGCCACATCTTGCTCGCGAAGGATTACGCGATCTTTTCGATGCTCAAAGTGAATGTGCACACCGGGAAGGTTTAGAAATTGATCGAGATTCAAAATTTCTTTTTCAATATCCAGATCGTGAACGGAAACCAAATGCTCAATTGCAGAGCGGATATACGGCTCACTCTTCTCATCCATGAATTCGATGTGCGATAGGATGGTGTGGATTGCATCGCCGCGCCGCGTTTCCTGCACGCCAATCTTCTGATATCGCGCAACAGAAAGCGACGATTGTTCTTTTCGATAGAGCGATTCGATTGTTGGAAGTTTATCTTCGTCTTTTTCTTTTTCAGCTGTTGTGTATTTTACACCGTATGTTTTTTCGGGAAGAATCGCGGCGGGAAGATTTTGCATTTTCTTATACAAAACGGAAACATACATTTCTTTCCTGGCGCGGGTGAGCGCAACATATAATTTGTTCAGCTCGTCAATCGTCGCTTCGTTCTTTTTCTCTTCGTACAATTCTGCAAGCGTATCATTTCTGTCACCGTTATTTCTTCCGATCTTTATGACGGAAACACCTTCTTCTGTCTCTTTCATTACCATCGAATCCGAACGCTGATTCTTCTCTTTCAGCGAAACAATCACCACCGGAAATCCCAATCCTTTTGCTTTATGCACTGTCATAATTCGTACGGCGTGAACGGTGCTCGGAATTTCGATGCTCCATCCTTCATTTCCCTCTTCCGTGCTAAACGAAAGAAAATCTTTCAGACTGTTGTTGCCGCTATTTTCAAACTGCTTCACACATTCCAACAGTTTTATCAACGCGCTTTCTTCACTGCTGCACCGTTCAAACACGGAGAATGTTTTGTACGACTCGGAAACGAGATCATACAACGGCATATAACCGACCAGCGAGAAGAGGCGATCAAAATATTGTTCCCACAATTTGGGGAAATGTTTTTGGAATGTGCGGTAGAAATATTCTTTTTTATTTTCGGTAAATATACTACGCAATTTTTTTGCATTGTCATGCCAGCGTACGCTGGCATCCATATCACTGGATTCCGGCGTACGCCGGAATGATAGAGACTCTATATTATTATCTCCATTCAAAATCTTTGGAGTTTTGTCATCCCCGCGACTTGTCCGCCGTGCTTCATCTTTTGGCGGAACGCGGGAATCCACGCCTCTGGATTCCGGCTTCCGCCGGAATGACAGAGACTCTAAATTAACTCCTTCACTCAACATTACCTTCTGAAACAGATCCCCAAACACAAACGTCGCAAAGGCCAGATTATCGATCGGTGAATCGAGGAAGCGAAGCAGCGCAATAATCTCTCCGATGATCTTCCGTTTTCGAATATCCAATGTGCTGAGAGAAAGGAACGGAATATTCTCTTTGTTTAACCACGAACTGATTTCCACTACATCCGCGTTGGCGGGAGTGAGAATGGCAATATCGCCGTACGAATATCCACGCGCGGTGCAATCGCGAATGGTAGAAAGAATATATTCGCGCTGCGTATCCGTTGATGATTCATCGTCCGATGTTCTTTCGATCAGTTTTACTTCAACATATCCTTTGTTCTTTTCTGAATCAGGAACATCCTGTGCAAAATTGTATAGTCCGCTTGCTGTTGCGTGTGCTTCAAATCCGGCAGCGGCGACATTTGTGGAAAAAACATCTTTCACAAAATCGACCAACGCCTGCGCGCTGCGATAATTTGTTGTAAGAGGAAGAACTGTTGCGGGAGCAGATGGAAAATATTTTCCTCCGATCAAATCACGGAAAATATGCCAATCCGCGCCGCGGAATCCGTAAATGGACTGCTTCGTGTCGCCAACCGCAAAAAGAGAACCATTCTTCGAGAGCGCTTCTTCGATCAACGGCGTCAGATTCCGCCATTGTATCGGGCTCGTATCCTGAAATTCGTCGATCATAAAATGAGCAATCCGTTCACCTAATTTTAAATATACTTCGGGAACCACTTCGTTGGAAAGATATTGTGCAAGCGAACGATTGATATCGTCAATGACGACAGTTCCTTCTAATGCTTTTACATCACGGATTGTTTGCTCGATGAGATTTACCGCACGGACAAATGGTTGATAATACGTATGCGCATAAATGGAAATATATTGTTCCAGTTCTTTCTCCATCGGCTTGATCACCGCAAAAAGACGCTTGATCTCTTTTGCTGCTCCGGCATCGTCGCTGTATTTATTGAAATATTTCTTCGTCTTCCCTTTCGATGCAACTTCAAGCACATCGCCGTTTGCCAATCGCTTTACATCATTTTGAAAATAATTATTGATCGGAAGTGTCGAATCATTCATCAGCACTAACAGCGATTTTGCGTTGGCAACAATTCTTTGTTTCAATTCAGAAAGCGGAACCGCGCCATCCATAATGATCGGCTTTTGTGAATATCTGCCGAACTGCTTTTGCAACTGCCGCACTTCGCGGACGATCTTCGTGAATGGATTCCACAAATATCCGCCGGACTTTGCATCGTTGGTTTCGATCAGTGTGATTAGATCGTCGATGAATTGCGCATCAGCAGTTCCTTCGCGGAGATTCTGCGAATATTGCCGGAACGCCTGATCGATCACTGCATCGTTGTCGAATTGAATACCGACATTTGGCTGAACTCCCATTTCCAGCGACGATGCTTTGAAAACTGTCGTCAGGAAACTGTCGATGGTGCGGATATTGAAGTCGGAATAGTTGTGAAGAATTTCATCCACCAATTGTTCAGAGCGGTTCTGTATCTCTTCAGAAGAAAGTGAAACAAGTTCCGTCAAATTCTTCATTGTTTGCGGATTGCCGAGAGCCGCTTCCTTCAACACTTTCACGATGCGCTCTTTCATTTCTTTCGCCGCAAGTTTCGTGAATGTGATCGCTAGAATATTTCTGAGTCCGTTTGCTTGAATATGCTGCGATAGAAGAAACTGCACATACCGGTGCGACAATGTATACGTCTTCCCCGATCCCGCCGATGCGGGAATGGTGATAAGATGAGGAAACTGTAGCTCGGTATCGTTTGGAAGTAGGGACATAAAAATAAAACAATAAACAAAGTCGTCATTCTGAACCCGACGATTTTTGTCGGGTGAAGAATCTGGTCTGTGCGGCGGATTAATTCAATCCCCAACACCACTAGCAGATTCTTCCTCTTCGCTTCGCTCATCGTCAGAATGACGCAAAACCTAACTTGTTGAAGATCGTTTTTATTTCTGTTTCTTTTTTCTATCTATAACTGGTTGTAAAAAACTCTTTATCTCTTTCATTACTGTAGGGAATTTTTCATTCCTATCCAAATTCTGGCGTTGAACAAATGCATCCCATTGTCTCTTCATTCGTTCATCATTCATAAACTCTTCGCTAAATATCAGTGCAGCATCTTCAATATTTTTTGCTCGGCGAACGAATGTTGCTGCAATTGCTTGATCCAGAAGATTTGCATCAAATGAATAATTCCTCGAAAGAAAGAGAATGTCATAAAAGTCCTTCATTCGGCTTGTCAAAAAATTCAGAGAAACAATCGCTTCAAATTTTTCTGCAATTGCAGATTCAAGCGAATATACTTTTAAATGAGGAACTGGATAATCAAGAATGACCGGAAAGTCCATACTGTTTGGGCTCGGCACTATCTCATCACCAAATCCGATATCAATTTGAATAGAGAATGTAATCCCTCCCACATTACCGGAAACATTACATCGAACACCATTATATTCATCCTCCTCTGTGATTGATTCTGTCGTAACATTGTCTGTCTCAAAATCAATTCCATCTTCCGCCGGGAGAGAAACGATCTGTTTGACAATATTTTGAATAACTACCGGGTCATTTTGGAATCCCTTTCCAAGAAAATCGACATCCTTTGTCGGACGTGTGACAGGGAGATTATACGGCAGAAGCAGCAACGCCCCTTTCAAAATAAAATTCTCTCGAAACGGTGAAATGGATAGCCGATAAAGAAACCGTTCCTGCGCGTAGCGGTTCACAACGGCGTTATTATCCTGATTCGTTTGTTTTGCTACGTTCAACAAACGTGCCCGCACCGATGCCCCGATATTTTTTGAAGATTCTTTCATAGAGTCATTGTAATAACCTAAATAGTGTCATTCCGATCCGCCGTTCCGAAAAAATCCTTTGGATAGGCGGAGAGGAATATCGTTTTTAATTTTGAATTAAAGTCTGAGATTTCTCGTCGCTCTGCTTCTCGAAATGACAAAGATTAACATTTTTGCGAGTAATTCTTTATCACCCAACCAAAGCCCTCAGGTACGGCAACAAAACATTCTTTACCTGACACTTCACTGCATATTCCTGGAGCAGTTTCAGGTTTCTATTTTTCAATTTCAAATAATTTTTCAACGCTTCAACTGCCAAATCTTCCCCAAGTTTATTTCGATACCGGAACATATCGCAAATAGTTTTCTCCACACCATAGATCCTGATTTCTCCCATCGATGTTTTTGTCCGGACGATGCCGAGGCGATAGAATCGTTCAGGGAAAAAGAAAAATTTCGTTGGTGGGAAAAGAATTTTCTGCGGCTTTTCCGCTGTTGGAATTGCAACAAACACTTCAGAAGGATTGAATGTTGTTAGTTCGTAATGCGCAAGCGCCGATGTAAGACAAATGATCCCTTTCGGAACAGCGTTGCACACATCGGCAAAACTGAGATTCTCATTGTTCTTCTTCCCCGGTTCTGCCAGACGGTAGAGCCCCGGCTTAACTTTCTCAATTTTTCCCGACTTAAGGTATTGAGCAATCGTGCGGGTATGAAATGCCGCCTCTTTAAGATCACGCATTCGCGCAAATCCGCCGTTTTTATCGATATATTTTAGGAAATTATCCACTGGTTCTTTTCTTCTGTTAATGCATTCTATTTACAGAAAAAAAGAACCAAAGTCAATAAAAAGAGATTTACAATTTGAAATGCGTTTCTTTAACCCCACCCTAACCCTCCCCTTTCAGGGGAGGAAATTTGTAATTCTCCCCCTTCCAGGGGGAGAAAAAAAGAGGGGGTCGCCCAACCATATCTTGTCTTGTTTTCGCGGTTGGGTTTTTCTACCTTTACGCAACATAATTAATACACCAGAAGATTCGATAAAATTATGGCACTTAGATTTAGACAAAGAATCAAAGTTTTACCAGGCATATATTTAAACCTTGGTAAAAATGGCATAAGCACCACGATAGGGCCGAGAGAAGCAAATATAAACATCGGCAAACAAGGTGTTTATCTTAATACTGGTCTTCCTGGAACTGGAATATCAAACAGGCAGAAATTATTTGGAAATAAAAATAACCCTGAAAATCTTATTGAACAGGATAAAACGTCTCCCATTAATGGAAACAATAGTCAAGATAGCACTCAAGACATCGTCACTAGTGAAGGATTAACAGGACTAAAAGAGCAATTAGAAGCTGCAAAAAACGAAAGAGAATTAACCGCTATTGAAGTAAAAGAAACAAAAGATAAACTTGTAGAATTGCAGTCCAAACTCTTAAAAATGCAAACTGGGCTTTTATCAAAACTGTTTATCAAAAAAGAAGTCATTGAAAATGTTGAGAAAGAAGTAAATGAAACATCACAAGATCTTATAGAAATAAGGAACCACTACGAAGAAAATAAAGCAGACATTAATATTCTGTTGGAACCAGAACTGGAAGAACAGTTTGAAAAATTAAACATATCATTCGGACAGTTAACTAAATGTGATAAAATATGGGACATTACTGAGGAAAGGGAGGTAACCGAATTAAAATCTTCCGCAAAATCTGTCGTTGAGAGAAAAGAAGTAAAATTCGGATTTGAGGATTTGGATTTCATTAAATCAAAACATTCAGCATTCTGTTTTCAAAACGCTAATGGAAGCAACTTGTATTTTTATCCAGGTTTTATACTACTAATGGATAAGCAGAATGTGATTACGTTAGTCGATTTAAAAGATTTACATATAAACTTTATTCAGCAGAAATTCCAAGAGTCAGCCAATACTATCCCAACTGATTCCAAGATTATCGACTACAATTGGGCAAAAATTAATAAAGACGGATCCCGAGATATGAGGCTAAAAGGGAATTATCAGATTCCAATTGTCAAGTATGGTGCATTGCATTTCGAATCGCGAAGCGGAATCAATGAAACGTATCATATAAGCGATGTTTATATAGCCCAGAACTTTGCTAACGAATTAGAAAAGTATCTAGATCTATTGAATCCTCACATTAAGCAATCTGAAGCAATAGGTAAAATGAATATATTTTCAAAAAAATATTATGATTTGTTGATTGAATTTTCAAAACAACTAACAATAATAATCAATAAATTATCGAAAGATGAATTCTTAATTGAAAAAATAAAAGACAGTTTAAATGGAATTGGAATTGATAAATTCTTTTCTTTCTGTGTTTTTTATGATTTATGGCAAATCTTAAAAATATTATGCAAGTATCAATACACGAAAGAAAGTTTGGAGGTGACTGGTGTTGTTTTATTGTCAAACAAAATATTAAAAAGCTCGGACGATTATTTTAAGCTTGGGTATGAAATAGTTGCAAAAGGACATTCAACGGGAGTATTTAAAGATGTGGCAAAATCAATGGAGGAATTGGCTGCTAGAAATAATCCACTAGAAGTAAACGTAAAAATTCTAAATGAAAATCAAGTTGTTTCTGCAAAAAAGTTACAGAGCAATCTCTCATTACCATCCACTCTAAAAATATTAAATGATCCATTGTTTGACGAATATGCTACAACTTTATATCGCTTTGCCACAATAATTGCCAAAGCAGACGATATTGTGTCAAAGGATGAAGAGGAAATACTTAAAGAGATTTATAAATTAATCCATATTCCATTGCCGGAAGATGTCAATAATTCCTTAAAAATATCTGATGTCAATAAAAACGAATCCCTTAATGAGGTGTTGAATGAATTAGATACATTGATTGGACTAGAAGGAGTTAAACAAGAGGTTAAATCTTTAATAAATTACATCAAAATTCAAAAAGAAAGAGAAAAAGTTGGACTAAAAAGCTCCCAAGTCTCTTATCATTGTGTTTTCACTGGTTCACCAGGGACAGGAAAAACGACAATTGCTCGCATCGTTGCTAAAATATATATGCATTTAGGAATACTTAAGAAAGGTCATTTGGTTGAGACGGATCGTTCAGGTCTTGTTGCAGAATATTCAGGACAAACCGCTGTCAAAGTAAACAAAACTGTCAATTCAGCAATTGATGGAGTTCTTTTTATAGATGAGGCTTACTCTTTGGTCGGAGAGAATCAAGATGACTTTGGAAAAGAAGCTGTAGCAACATTGATAAAACGGATGGAAGACGATAGAGATAAATTGATTGTGATATTAGCTGGTTATACAAATGAAATGAAAACATTCATTGAATCAAATCCAGGTTTTAAATCACGATTTAATCGCTATATCGAATTTGTTGATTATGCGCCAAATGATCTAGAATCAATATTCAAACTTTTATGCACCAAACTTGATTATAACCTCAATGAAGGAGCAGAAAATAAATTAAGAAAAGTCCTAAAAGTAGCATTTACCGATCGCGACAAATCATTTGGTAATGGTAGATACGTTCGTAATTTATTTGAGAAGACATTAGAAGAACAAGCAAATAGAATTGCGGCAATATCATCCTTGACCAAAGAAGTGTTGACCACAATTTTAGAAGAAGATATTCCGGAGAAGTAAGAAATAGATTATTTACTTTCATTTTTCCGGCTTATACTTCCAAAACTGCTGCAGCCAAAGAATCAGCACAACAATCCCAACAAGTCCAACGCTTCCGCAAATCGATATTGCCTATTTCTGCAAGAATGAATTCCCGCTAGGAGCACGTCCCGAAGGGATCCCTTTGGGACGGGAATGACGGTTTTTGTCTGGTCCTAAATTAAAAAACCTTGACAAGGTTATCTTGGAATAGAATAAACCTTGTCAAGGTTGAAGAAAAAATTGAATTGTGTTTTCGCAAAACTCAGATTTACATTTTCATTCTTTTACTGGCATTCAAAACAGAGATCCCTATGATCTCGCCGTTCTCGTAACGGACAATCATATCATCATCGGTCATTTCGGAGTTATCCGCATGATTGGGTTTCTTGAAGTGCAGATAGAGCGTATCCGCTTCACTGTCATAATTTGCCCAAACATTTTTATGTTTAAGAAAATAGGGCAGTACAGTTTGAATATCTTTTACGGTTCCTGCTTCCATACGATCCTCTTTTTTTGAAATGTCTTCAAACCTTGTATAATATAATAATTTTTATTCTTATGAACAGAACTTATAAAAAAGATGAAAATCATTCAACCTTTTTACTCTTTGGAGAATACTTCCAAAACTGCTGCAGCCAAATAATTAAAACCACAATCCCAACAAGTCCAACACTTCCGCCGATCGACAGTGCAACATTCTCTCCGGTTGAAGCGGCAAGAAATCCTATCAGCGTCCCTCCCACTAACGGACCGCTCATATAACTTAACATCTCAATTCCAACCATCCGTCCGCGAATGGAATCGGGGATCGTCTGGTTCCAGATAATGGAACGAAAAATTCCGCTGAGCATATCGGAGAATCCTGCCAAGCCAAGAAAGAAAAGCATCAGCCAGAGATTTCCTGAGAAACCTGCTGCAAGAATTCCAATGCTCCATCCTACTGCGGCGATTGTGATCGCTTTCCCGTGGCGTGAAATATTCTTCGTCCATCCGCTGGATAGTGTTGCAAGAAATGCACCGATGGCAACGGAAGCATGAAGCGATCCGAGCACTTTTACGGAACCATAGGATGCGGCGAGAGCAGGAAATAATGGATACGGATACGACGTTGTCATCGACATTATATCAATGAAATATGTTCCTAATAATTCTTTTCGGCTCCACGCGTAGCGCAACCCTTCTGAAATATGAGCAATGGAAAATTCATTCTGATCATCTTCTGCCCGTTCCAATTGAAATTTTCGTCTGATCATTACAACCGTGACAATGGAAATGATGAACGAAAGCGCATCAATCAGATATGTAATGAACAATCCGAGCGACGCAAGAATAATTCCTGCCAGCGATGGACCGAGAATCATTGCGGTTGTTCCGCGAAATCCCGACAGCGCGCTTGCAGCGGGAATTTCATCGTGTTCAATCACGCGCGGTGTCAACGCATCCAACGCAGGACGATGGAATCCATTCACGAACGATGCAATCCCTGCGATCGTAAATAATATCCAGACAGAAATATTCGGCATCAATGCAGTTATCACAAGCGAAAGAGAAGTCAGCGTGAGCACAATTTCGGAAATGACGATGATCTTCTTCCGGTCGAACCTGTCTGCCACCGATCCGCCGATGAATCCGCTGATGGAAAGTGGAATCAGTTGGAACATTCCAAGCAGTCCCACATACGCTGTCGATTGCGTTACAGTATAGATCTGATACGACAGCGCCACCGCAGTGATTGACGAGCCGAGAAACGAAATGAATTGACCGATGAATAAAAGACGAAAGTCGCGGTTCGTACGAAGCGGAGTAATATCAATGGTAATGTTGTTAAAAAATGACAATGGTTTTTCTTTCGTTTAAAAATTGTAGCGCCGACCTCCGGTCGGCGTATATGCAAAACCGCGGATCAGAGATCCGCGATACAGACTGAAGAAAATATAAAAAATCTGCTCAAGAACGAAATGCGATGGACAACGTCTGATATGTGCCGTTGTACGGCATCCCGTACTGCGAGATTTTTCAATGTCTTCGTTTAGCATTGGGACTTTGCGTCTCAGCCTACGCCAGATGTCAGACACCTCGAAAGCGGTATCAAACATCCTCCAACAAAACCTCAATTTAAGCCACTATTTCTTACCTTGTTTTCCCTTCTATCTTTCTATACCTTAATACAATAATCAATAAAGAACTACCATGAAAAAAAACCTGTTCTTCCCTTTCCTATTGATTGGTTTTCTTTTTGCTGAACAACCAATCCACGTTCTTACAATCAACGGCAGCATCAATCCCACAACGTACGATTATTTAAAACATGGAATTGAGTACGCAAAGAACAACAATGCGCAAGCCGTTATTATAGAGATGAACACACCGGGCGGATTGCTTCAATCCACTCGCGATATCGTAACCGAATTTCTCAACTCAAAAGTTCCCATTATTGTTTACGTATCACCGCAAGGTTCGCGCGCCGCATCGGCGGGTGTTTTTATTACCATGGCCGCACACATTGCCGTGATGGCGCCGGGAACAAATATCGGCGCAGCGCATCCGGTCAATTCACAGGGCGAGATGGATTCCGTGATGTCCGGAAAAGTTACAAACGATGCGGCTGCATTTATCCGCACCATCTCGGAGAAACGAGACCGCAATGTTGAATGGGCTGAAGATGCTGTACGCCGCAGTGTTTCCATCACCGAAACCGAAGCGTTGGACAAAAATGTCATCGATCTCATCGCTCCAAACCGATCTGAACTTTTGAAAATGCTTGACGGGAAAATGATCATCATCGAAAATGATACGATCACACTTGCCACAACAACCGCGACGATTGAAGAACACAAAATGAACTGGCAATACGAGATTCTCAATCTGCTCAGCGATCCGAATATTTCATACATTTTATTTCTCATTGGCATTTACGGACTCTTTTTCGAACTGTATAATCCCGGATCGATCTTCCCCGGCATTGCGGGAGCC
>Ga0172379_10009381_pt1 | contig 12093 bp, 14 predicted proteins | sample GrowelOW334metaG_FD_119756 | JGI IMG/M metagenome (GOLD analysis project Ga0172379, IMG submission 119756) | Groundwater microbial communities from an aquifer near a municipal landfill in Southern Ontario, Canada - Groundwater well OW334 metaG | ecosystem: Environmental > Aquatic > Deep... | reverse complement strand
CAGCCACCACCTAATGAGTAGCCAACAATCAAGAGAACGAGCCCTACCACTAAACGGATAGCGCGGTCCATTTGACTTTCGTTTTTTGCTAACATAGTTTTGGACTTATGGGTTTCACTTTTATGATACCCTTTAATTTTAGCCCTCCTTGAGGTTTTAATAAGTTAAAGGTATCATAATTTAAAGGAAAAATAAAGACCTGTCCTGATCCGCCAGCTGGCGGACGAAGGAGGCAGACTTTTAGGCTAAGCATAAACTAATTATGGATAATTCTAATAATGGATTTTTATTGATAAATAAGCCCTCCGGGCCGACTTCGCACGATATTATCAATAAACTAAGAAGACTGACCGATATTAAGAAAATTGGTCATGCCGGTACCCTGGATCCGTTTGCCTCGGGGCTTTTGATTTGCGCAGTTGGTCGTGAAGCCACGAAAGAAATAGATAAATTTGTTAAATTAGACAAAGAATATATCGCGACTCTTCATTTGGGCGCCGTAACTGATAGTTATGATAGAACCGGGAAAATCATTGCCGCCTCCGCCGAAGTCCGCCAGCTGGCGGAGCCGCCGAAGAAAGAAATCGTTGAAAAGGCGGTTTTAGAGTTTATTGGTCCGCAATTGCAAACTCCGCCAATGTTTAGCGCTAAAAAGATTAATGGGAAGAAGATGTATGAATTGGCACGCCAAGGAAAAGAGGTAGAACGCCAACCTTGCGCTATTACTATTTATGAGATGGAGATTTTGAGTTACGACTGGCCGATTTTAAAAATCAAGGTAAAATGCTCCACCGGTACCTATATTAGAACGATAGCCTATGATTTAGGTGAAAGACTTGGATGTGGAGCGTATTTAGAAGAACTAGAGCGTACTAAAATAGGGGAATATGGGGTGGAAGAGGCTATTAGACTATAAGTAGACTATAAAAATCCCAAATCCCAATGCACAATGACCAATAAAATCCCAAACCCCAAGTCACAAAAAACTCCATTGGGCTTGTGATGTGGTTTGCCAGCTGGCGGATTGGTCATTGGGATTTGGTGATTGGGATTTTTGTCAACAGTATCTGGAACATCTTTATAGTATCTAAGTAAGTTTTTTGCCGTGAATCTTGACTTTTATAACCCGTTGGGGTATAAAAAAGACAAGAAAATAATCAAGGACAGCTGTCCTTGCTTCTTTTTGTTAAGATTATGTTTAAGAAAATCGCCGAAGACAGCTCTTGGCAAACGGCCCTAGTAATTTTTACCAGGTTGTCGGTGTGGATTGGTGTGCCGGTAATTTTAGCAATATTTTTAGGCAGATGGTTAGATCAAAAATATAATTCCGAGCCTTGGCTATTTTTAATTACGGTTGGTGTGGCTTTTATAATTTCTATGTTTGGTTTAATTTCTGAGGCTTTAAAAGAATTTAAAAAAATTGATAGCAAACAGCAAATAACAAATAACAAACAACAAACAACAAACAGCAAATAACAATAAGTATGATTGTGAATAATAGTGAAAATTCAGTGGAGGGTGAAGCTACTAATACTCAAGTGGCAGAAACTGCTGATGCTTCTAGGGCTGGCGAGTCAAAAAATGAAATCGTGACCGAGCATACTTTGTTTGCTGAACCGATTGGACATATTGGAAGTTTCCCTGTTACTAATTCTTTATTAAACTCTTGGTTAGTAGTTTTAATTGTTATTATTTTTGGTTTAGCTATTCGCAATAAAATAAAACTAATTCCACGCGGGCTACAAAATGGCTTAGAAATGGTGGTAGAAGCTTTTTTAAATGTTTTTGATGGAGTAACCGGTTCACGCGCCAAGTCTCTTAAATTTGCGCCACTAGTTTTAAGTTTTTTCTTTTTTGTTTTGTTGAATAATTGGCTTGGCACTTTTCCTGGCGTTGGTTCTATTGGACAAGTCGTTCAACATGGGCATGAAAAAATATTTATTCCTTTTTTTCGCGGAGGCACAGCTGATTTGAATACTACTTTAGCTTTAGCGATTATCGGTGTCGTGGCTAGTCATATTTTTGGCGTGATGACTTTAGGTCTTTGGAATCATTTTAATAAATTTATTAACCTGAAAGCTTTTTTAGAAATACCCAAGAAAATCAGAAAGGATCCGATGATTATTTTTGTTAATCCGATTAAAGCTTTTGTAGGATTAATAGAAGTGGTGGGAGAAGTGGCTAAGGTAGCTAGTTTATCTTTCCGTTTATTTGGCAATATTTTTGCCGGTGAAGTACTTTTGGCTTCTATGTCGGCTATTATGGCCTGGGGCATGCCAATTCCTTTTATGTTCCTAGAAGTCATTGTGGGCTTGATTCAGGCGTTAATCTTTGCTATTCTCATTTTGATTTACTTAACCATTAATACCACGGCCGAGGAACATTAATTTAAAGTTAGAATAATTTATAAATAATTAAGTTAAAATTATGGAAAATGTCATGTTGGCTAAAGCTTTAGCTATCGGTATCGGTTCTTTGACTCCAGCCTTTGCTATTGGTTGGATTGGCTCTAAAGCCATGGAAAGTATTGGTCGCAATCCAGAAAGCGCTAATAAGATTTTAGTGCCTATGTTATTAGCTTGCGCCTTTGCCGAAGCCGTAGCTATTTACGCTTTGGTTATCGCTTTCAGTATCAAATAATTATTTGATTATTTGCGTCCAACTTGGGCGCAATTATTAGATAACTATTAACTTTATGGAATCCTTAGTATCAACATTTCACTTAGACATTAAATTGTTGTTGGCTCAGATGGTTAACTTCGCCATTGTGGTGGGAGTTTTGTATTGGTTTGCTTTTAAACCTTTACTTAAAACCATGGGTGAACGTAGTTCTAAAATTGAACAAGGTCTAAAAGAAGCCGAAGAAATTGGGAGTCGCTTAAATGAGACTAAAGCTGAACAGGCGGAAATTCTTAAGCAAGCCAAAATTGACGCTTCCGCCCTACTAGAAGATGCTCGTACTTTAGCGGAAGATAAAAAGAATCAAATGGTAGGTAAGGCCAAAGAAGAAATCGGTAAATTGATTATGGAAGAAAAAGCCAAGATTCAAGAAGCTAAAGATAAAACCTTAGCGGAAATAAAATCCGAGGTGACTGACCTGGTGATTATGGTGGCGGAAAAAGTATTAAAAGAAAAAGTTAACACCAAAACCGACAATGAAATTATCGCTAAAGCTTTGAAATAATATGAAGATTACGGCTAAACAATACGCTCGCGGTTTACAAGAGGCGACAGCTGATAAAACAGAGGCTGAAGCGAAGATTGTTATTGCCAAATTTTTAACCATTTTAATCGGACGCGGTAAAGTAAAATTGGTGCCAAGCATTATTAAAGAATTGGAAGTTTTGGGTCGCACAGAACGAGGCGAAGTTTTAGCCGAATTAATTTCCGCTCGGGAGTTGAGCGCCGAGAGCAAAAAACTTTTAGAAAGTTATGTAAAAAAACAAAGCGGAAGTGATAAGGTAGTCTGGCAAGAGGCGATTGATGAAAAGTTAATCGGTGGAGGAGTAATAAAATTCCAGGACAGAATTATAGATTTCAGCTGTCAGCGAGTTTTAACAGAAATTAAAAAATCATTAATAAAATAAAAAATAAAATATTTTTAGTACATTAAAATAAAGGTTAAAATATGACCAATCAGCAATCAATCTTTGAATTAGTTCCAGGTATGAAAGAAATGACAGAGAAAATGGAACTGCCGGTTTTGGATCAGTCCATTGTTGATCAGATTGATTATTATTTGAGAGCAGTTTATTGTTGCTATCGCAAGAGTTCTGTCGTTGATTTTGATGCGGCCACTGTAGCGATGCTGTGTTTTAAGACAATGCAATTTGTTTATTCTCGCGATCAGCGTTTGGAAGATATTTCTTCAGAGGAAATGCAGTTAGCTATTAGAATTAAACAAAGTTTATTGCCTTTGGGTGTGCCTTTTTTCGTTCTCTGTCTGGATGGACGAGTATTGTCTAAATTGATGTTTTGTCTGTATGGACATGCTTACCGTACCCCAGCCGGAGATATTAGAACTGAATTTTTGCCGAAAAAAGACACCCATGAAGTTTTTTTGCAGGAAGGAGAATTTAGCGCCTTACTGGATAAAGCTTTTAAGACCAGAGATGTGGTGGTTGAAATTTTTGATAGCCATCTTCATTGCGCTGCCAACAAAATACATCACTCAGAGTTACACGGAGATGATTTGGATGATGGCGGATTAATAGAAGATGTTAGACGTAAACACGCCATGGCGAAAGCTTTGCGTAATTTTGTTCACCAAAAATATCAGGGCAAAAAAAGTATTTACGTTATTCAAACATCTTTTGATCCTTCTAATGGTTACAGCTATTTTGGTTTAGGGAAAACTACTAATATTACTTATGCCAAAGCTTCCGGTTCCGGCTATATGAAGAACATTCTGGATGAATTAACAGTCAGAGGTGATATTATTTATTCTAAACAATTAGCCGAAGAGTGTCCCGAAATTAATGATTTGTTTAAACGCAATTATTTTGAATTAGATTATCAAAAAAATTATCGTCAAAGCACCATTAATTTTTGGAGAAGAATGGATATTATGTCGTTGGTTGCTTTACCTATTATTGAAGCTAAACTGTTTAAGATTTTTCCAAGACTATTTGATAATCAATTTGATGATGAGCGAAAGGAATTGAAAGAATTATCAGTGTTAATATTGGCTAGTGCCTTTAATGGTTGGTTACATACCCACCAAGCTGATTTTTCTCCTAAGACTTATCCTTATTCAGCCCATGTAGAAAGTTTAGTAGCTGTGACGGTTAATGAGAAAGGTCCTTTTGATAGAGCTGAAGCTTTTTCTGTTAACCCTGATTATCAGGAAATAGATAAGGCCATCGCTTTGTCTAGAAGCATCGTAGTGGGTAATCGTAAGGACGGCAGAATGTCTCCTTTTGAACGCCAAGCCGTAGAAGCTATTTACGAAGACCCCACCAAGTATTTCACTAATCCGGTTTTGGTGTTTTTGTTTGAACGCCAGGAAGTTACAGAAAGTACTGTCAACGAACTTCGTCACATTGATTGGTCTGATTTAGCTGATTATCCTTGGTATTATGCCAGTGATGAAGAATTTCTTCATGAATATTTGAATAAAAAATTTCCAGATATTCCTGCAGTAGTGTCTGCGAGTATTAATATTTTAAGGCATCGAGCTAAAAAATTATTTGTCCCAGGCAGTGTCGCTAACAGCGCTTTATTATCCGGTAAAATTTTACTGGTAGCCTGCTTAGCTGATAAAAATAGAAAAATAATTGTTCCGTTTCCGTTCATTATGAACGGTTACTAAGTCTCAAATATCACTTCCTCGGAGGTGATATTTTTTTTGTAGTTAATAATAAAAAACACCGTCGTCAGAAATAAGTCTGATAACGGTGTTTTTTCTTTGGGGTGGGATACGGGAATCGAACCCGTAACTCAAGTACCACAAACTTGCGTGATAACCGCTTCACCAATCCCACCATATAAGCTTATTTTTAAGTAAAATTACAAAAATTAAGCTGGTTTATTTATAAACTATTTAATCGTTGTTGTCAACCTTATTTATTTGATAGAAATATATTTTTTCTTGGCCTATTTGTAAGGTTTTAGTCGGTTTAATATTGGGTAGTTGGAAAATGTAACTAATAATGGTTGCGCCTGGCTTACAATCATTTTTAAACTTATTAGCCAATTCAACCATTACTTTAACATTTAGGAAACAATAGATAAAATCGGCTTGGGAGAAATCGGCGCACCAGAAGTTTTGTTTGATTATTTTGATGTTGCGATAGGGGAGACAAAGGAGGGTGCCGATTAGCCAGGGGATTAGGGAATATTCAATTCCGACAAAGTTAGCGCGCGGGAATTTACGGTTCAAGCGTCTTAGGAGGGGAGCGCTACCGGCGCCGAGTTCAAAAAAAACTTGCCCGTCTTGCAAGTTTAATACCGCGCTAATAGCTTTAAGCGCGCGCGGTCGGCTGGGAATAAAAGGGGCCTGGTGTCTGAATAAAACATTAAAATTATGAATCAGCCCACTGCCCATAATCAAGAGTAAAACGATAATTATTATCCAAGCTATCATTAAATAGTTTTTAGGGCGTTGGTAATTGCAACTTCTACTACCGGCCACTCTTCTTTGGAGAAACGTTTTAAGACAAAACGAGCTACGGCGCCGGGGAAAATGCTTTGGCGGGTCTTGTCTAAAACCGGTCCAGACAAACCGATACGTAAACGAGTAAATTTGGAGGTGCCAATTCTTTCAATAATAGATTGCACGCCATTGTGTCCGCCTGAGGAGCTATTAGTAGAAGTTTTGTAAGTGCCTAGAGCAATATCTAGGTCATCGTGAATTACTACTAAATCATCGGGAGTTAAATGATAATAACTTAGGATTTTCTGAACCGCTTCGCCGGAATTATTCATATAGGTGGTCGGTTTAACTAAACAATAATTAGCATCCTTGGCTACAAAGGCCTTAAAGCTTTTATTAAAAGTCCAAGTCAAACCAAACTCGGAGGCTAGTTGGTCCACCGCCAAGAATCCGACATTGTGACGAGTGCCTTGGTACTTAAGGTCTGGATTGCCTAAGCCAACTATTAGTTTCATATTATAGTGTTTAGAGTCTCTATTTAATAAATTTCCAAATCCCAATGTCCAATGACCAACAAAATCCCAATGTCCAAATCCCAAAAAATTTATCCAAAATTCAAATTCTGGTATTTTGTTGGGGCTTAGGATTTGGGGCTTTATTGGTCATTGGGCTTTGGTGATTGGGATTTTTTGTTGTTTATTTTTTTACCCAAATTTTAACCGGGGTACCAATTAAATTATACCTTTCTCTGAGTTGATTAACAATAAAGCCCAGATAGGATTCGGCTAGGTTTTCTTGGGAGCCTAGGCGGACCATAAATTCCGGGGGGTTGGTGCCCGTTTGGGTGAAGTAATAAATGCGAGGATAGCGCACGCCTTTGCCACGAGTTGGGCGGTGGTGATTGATACAATTTTTAATAAAGCGTTCCAGTTCTTTGTCTTTTAATTCTAGCAAACGATTCTCGGCGATATTTAAAATCAAATCCATTAACTTGTTAATCTTGGTATTATATTTGGCGCTTAAAAACATAATCGGCGCGTATTGAGCAAAAGGAATGGTGCGATAAACATTTTGGGTATAAGTTTTGGTGTCGCGACCTTCCACTAAATCCCATTTATTCGCCACGATGATTAAACTCTTACGACGTTCCAAAATTTGTTCTACCAGTTTAGCATCTTGTTTGGTTAAATCTTCTTCAATATCCACGACCAGCAAGACGATGTCGCATTGGTCAATAATTTCCAAACTTTTGGTGATACCCATTTTTTCCAAAGAACCGGCGTCACGCCATTTTCGACTAATACCTGCCGTATCAATGATTTTAATTTTTTTCTCTTTGTAAACCAAATCAGTATCTTGTGGTTCGCGAGTAGTGTGGGCGATAGGCGAGACAATAACGCGTTCATAGCCCAGGATAGCGTTTAATAAACTGGATTTGCCGACATTAGGCTTGCCGAGTAAACAAACTTTAATAAAATCTCGTTCGTCATATTCTTCGGCCACGGCAATCTTTTTGCCGGGAGTAGTTTTAAATTTTTTAACCAAGATATCTAGGAGGTCGCCGGTAGAAGATCCGGTCACCGCCGAAATGGCCTGTGGTTCACCCCAGCCCAATCGCCAAAAAATATCAGCATTAGGAATTTCTTTACCGCTATCAATTTTATTAGCCACTAAAATAACTTTGTCGCTTTCCGGTAAAATCTTTTTCAAAATGCCGGACATTTCTTTATCTTGAGGCATCATGCCTTCCTTACCGTCCACCACAAATAACACCACATCAGCGCGAGTTAAAAATTCTCTAGCTTGTTTTTGCACTTGTTCATCAATACTGACCGCAGTTTTTTTAGTATTGGTGAGCCATTTGAAATCTAAAAATCCGCCGGTGTCCACCAGAGTAAAGTCACGGCGATTCCAACTAACAATACCAATATTGGCATCGCGAGTCGTGCCGGAGATAGTTGAAGTCAGCGCTTGTTTTTTTTCCACCAAACGATTAAACAAAGTGGATTTACCCACGTTGGTGCGACCGAAAATGACGACAGTAGGCAACTCTTTTTTGAGTTTTTTGGCTAACATATTTTTAGTTTAGGTTGTTATAGCTGGCTTCCACGTCTTGACCTAAAATAAGAATTAAATCAGGTTGTTGGCTAATAGTGCCAGAGGCAGCTTCGCGCGCCAGATCAGCTTTAAGCCAATCCGGTAGGGTAAAAGAAACATTGGCATTGGTTTTTTTCTTCAGCATTTCCAAGGAATCTTTTTTGGCGCCAAAAGTTAAATCATAAATAACCGAAGTCTCAAAATTTTGTCGGCTACAGTTACTTATATTAACAATTTGAAAATTAAATTTTTCCAAGTCGCTGGCCATTTTACTGGCCAAACCGTTAATCCAAGTGCCGTTTAAGATTCTAACTTTCGCTTGCTCGTTCGTAATTTTAGCTTTGGTTTGTTCGGGGGCGGCTTCAAAAATGTGTTGAAAATAATATTGAATTTCTGTGAAGTTGCCGGTGCGAGGAGTGAGTAGGTAGGCGCCGTCAAAGCCCGTGGTGTCCATTAGCAAACCATCGACGGAGTTGGATAAAACTTTGTTGATGATACTGGATTGATCAACGTTTTTTACTAAATTCCAAACTTTAAGAATTTCCCAAACTTTTAAATTGGTGCTCATGTTGGCTTGGAGAGTGCCGTAAATATTGGCAATTAAAGTCGGATTAGTGAGAGTGCTGGCTGACAAGGCTTTATCTTTTAAGGCCTGAATAACTTTTTGTTGACGTTTGGCTCGAGCAAAATCGGTGCCTTCTATGCTATAAGAATGGCGGGAGCGGGCGTATTTTAAAGCGGTTTCAGCGTCCATCGTTTGTAAGCCTTTGTTAAAATGCAAATGTTCAAAGCGATTATTATAAATAGGGTTGTCTTCTTGACCTGAGGCCGGATAGGTATAATCGTCAAAAGTGTTGTCTACGTTAATTTCTACTCCGCCAAAATAGTCTACGAGTTTTTTAAAGCCGGCGAAATCTATTTTAATATAATAATCAATCGGCGATTTTAAAATATCGGAAACGATTTGACTACTAGCTTGGCCACCGGAGCCTTTAACGCTCATTTCGGCGTAAGCGTTGACGCTGTTAATTTTTCGTGAACCCATATTTTCAATGGGTACGGCTAGGTCGCGAGGAATAGAAAGCATAGCGACTTTTTTGTCTTTAGTATCAATACTGAAAACCATCATGGTGTCGGTGAGTTGTCCTCCTTCGTGATTCTCTCCGCCAATACCTAAAAATAGAATATTGATGCGCCCGCGGTCTTCGCCTTTAAGTGGGGAGCTGGAAGTTTCGGCAAAGGTTTTAATTTGGCCAATTAGGGGAATACTGTTAATCCAAGACAAGGTGTCTTTTTCCGATAAACTGCTATTAACGTAAAACAAGATAAATAAGCCAACACAAAAAACCAAGGTATAAATCATGGTCTTAATAGCTTTTTTAGCCATCGCCGGAAAGTTGTTGATAGTAGGTAGGCCACTAACAGCGAGCTTAGGCTTAGTAGAAAACCATCGGCGTTTAGGCTTAGGTGTATCTAGGTCTTTTAATAATTTATCTTCTTCGTACATATTAGAAAGGAATTTTGAATTTTTAATTTAGAATTTTGAATAAAACAGAACCGTGCTTATTGAATTATACTTAACTTTAGGTCTTTTGGCAATTAGTGGTAAATAATGGCTTATATTGGCTAAAATATTGGTATAGTATTGACATTTTTCTTAAAGTGTGCTATACTGATATTATTAAGTAAAACAATCATTATTATTCAGTTATTCTGGGAGTTGTCATGAGTTCTGTAAAAAATACTCTTCGCACACTATTCAACAATTTGTTGAAAGTTAAAGAAAACAAAGGGTTATATGTAGCTAAATTTTCTAAAGGCTTGAGCATGATAATTGCTTTGTCCGGTTTTATTATAGCTAGTAGCGAACCTAAACCTTTAAGTTTAGGTAATATTTTACTCTACAGTTCTGTCGGAGCAGTTATCTTTATCTGCGGATGTTATCTAATTGCAGATTTTGATAAGCAGGAAAAATGGTATAAAACCAAAAGCTCAGCTAAGATTAGCTAACATAAGCCAAAAAGTCAACGTGGGTCTTACATTAAGTAAGGCCCCGTTTTTATTTTCTTCTTTATAGAGTTAAAAGGTGATACAATGTTAGTAATTAAACCCCGTTAAATAATTTTAAATAAATTTAAAATTAAGATTTAAGCCTAATGGCTCAAATCTTATTTAACCGGGGTAAACCCAGTTAAATCAGGTTCCCGTCTTTAACGGGAAATTTAACGGGGTAAATTTCAAATAATATGATTAATTGGTTGCATACTTTTTCTCCTGACCCGGTGCTTTTAGCCTTTGGGCCCGTTACTATTTATTGGTATGGGTTTATTTTAGTTTTGGCGATGGTTGTGGGTATTTTAATTGCCGTAAAATTGGCCAAGCTTTACAAAATTAAGGCTGAAGTTATTTTAGACTTGTCATTTTGGCTACTTTTTGGTGGTTTGATAGGCGCTAGATTGTATCATATTGGATTAGAGTGGGATTATTATAGTCAGAATTTTTGGAATATTTTTAAAATTTGGCAGGGAGGACTGGCTATTCACGGGGGAATTATCGGCGGAATTATTGTAGTTTTGATTTTTGCTCAGCGCCGAGGTTTGAATTTTTGGTTATTATCATCTATTGTCGTCCCGGCCCTAGCCTTTGGACAGGCGATTGGGCGTTGGGGAAATTATTTTAATCAAGAATTATTCGGCTTGCCGACCGGCTTGCCTTGGGGAATTCCCATTAATCCAGCGAATTTGCCTTTAGCTTATGCGGTTACTCCAGTCAGTCGATATTTTCATCCCACTTTTCTTTATGAATCTTTGTTTTGTTTGGCTTTGGGGATTTTTTTACTGATAGCTCATTACAAAGCTCGCCGAGAAAAAACTCTCAATGTTAATTTTCAGGCGATTACTTTAAGTTATCTTATTTTTTATTCTGTGGGACGGTTTATTTTAGAAGAAATAAAGATTGACATTACGCCGATGGTTGGCTTTTTGCGTTGGCCCCAATTTGTGAGCTTAGTAATAATGATTTTTTGTTTGCTCTGGGAAGTGGTTGTGTTATGGACAGTCAAACGTCACGCAACACATAGCACGTAGCACACAACAAAATACCCTACCCTGTCATACCCGCGAAGGCGGGTATCCAGTCCAGGGAAAAATTGGCAATCGTCTGGATTCCTGCCTCCGCAGGAATGACAAAACGAAACTTGATTTTTTATTAGCATTGGTTTAATCTTCTATAAATATTATAAAATAAACCTAGATCCCAGCTCGCGTTTCACTTGGCTGGGACAAATGCTCACACGCATTTGACTTTATAAATTTTATTCACCCAGTTAAATTTCCCACCTGCTGGCGGGATCCCTATTTAACGGGGTAAACTTTTAACTCATCTCTATGTCTGGACACTCCAAGTGGGCGACAACTAAACGAGCTAAGGCGATTGTGGATTCTAAGCGCAGTGCGGCTTTTACTAAATTTGCCAATGTTATTACGATTGCGGCGCGCACCGGCGGAGATCCTAATAGTAATTTTGTTTTGCGCATGGCGATTGATAAGGCGCGCGCGGTTAATATGCCTAAGGACAATATTGAACGAGCGATTAAACGAGGTACGGGCGGAGTTGACGGAGCGGTGATTGAAGAATTAATTTATGAAGGTATCGGTCCGGCTCAATCACAATTTGTGGTGAAATGTTTAACCGATAGTAAAAACCGAGCAGCCGCGGTTATTCGTCATTTATTTGATAGATTTGGCGGTTCTTTGGGCGCGGTGATGTGGAACTTTGCTATTAAAGGCGTGATTACTATCCCTAATTCGGAATTTTCTAAATTTGATGCCGATGAATTGGAAATGGAGCTAATTGATTTGGCGATTGATGATTTTATTAAAGAAGACGAGGGAATAATTATT
>Ga0172379_10009380_pt1 | contig 12093 bp, 5 predicted proteins | sample GrowelOW334metaG_FD_119756 | JGI IMG/M metagenome (GOLD analysis project Ga0172379, IMG submission 119756) | Groundwater microbial communities from an aquifer near a municipal landfill in Southern Ontario, Canada - Groundwater well OW334 metaG | ecosystem: Environmental > Aquatic > Deep... | reverse complement strand
TGGGTAAATACTACTTGTCCAAAATGTGGCGGAGAAGCTAAACGTGAAACTAATACTATGCCTCAATGGGCCGGTTCGTCTTGGTATTATTTACGTTATATTGATCCAAAAAATAATGATTTTTTTGTTGATAAGGATAAAGAAAAATATTGGTCACCAGTTGATTTCTATGTTGGTGGTGCTGAACATGCCACTCGTCATTTAATCTATGCTCGTTTTTGGCATAAATTTTTATTTGATTTAGGTTTAGTTAGTTACGAAGAACCATTTACTAAATTACAACACGTTGGCTTAATTATTGGTGAAGATGGCAGAAAAATGAGTAAACGCTGGGGGAATGTAATTAATCCAGACGAGGTTATAGCGGCGCATGGTGCTGACGCGATGCGGGTTTACGAAATGTTTATGAGTCCCTTTAATGAATCCTGTGCCTGGAATTCTCAAAGTGTCGTTGGGTCTCGAAAATTTTTGGAACGAATAGAAAAAATTCAGATTTCTGAAAACGCTGATAGTAAGAAAATTTTATCCTTACTTCATAAGACGATTAAAAAAGTGGGGGCTGATATTGAGTCATTTAAACACAATACCGCTATTTCTCAAATGATGATTTTAGTTAACGCTATTTATGACGAAGGGGCTTCTTTGTCACTTGATTCTTATCAAAAACTATTAATTATCTTATCCCCATTTGCCCCACACTTAGCTGAGGAATTATGGGAGCGAGCGGGAAATACTATTAGTATTTTTAAAACTTCTTGGCCAACTTACGACGAAGCCTTATTAATTGACGAAAATATTACACTAGCCGTTCAAGTTAACGGAAAACTTCGGGCTACTTTAGAAGTGCCCGCCGATATTTCCGAAGAAGATGCTAAAAGCACCGCTTTAAATGATGAAAATATTAAGAAATGGTTGGAAGATGTAGAAATTGTGAAGGTAATTTATGTAAAAGGAAAATTAATAAGTATTGTTTTAAAGTAAATATCTCATCAAAAGTTTTGTTGACTTTAATTTTATATGATGTATACTAAGTATATAAAAAGTATATACTATAAAAATATGAATTCTACCGTTATAAACATAAAAACTGAAGAAGGAATAAAAAAAGAAGCTCAGAAAATTGCTTCCGATTTAGGTCTAAGTTTAAGTGGGGTTATTAATGGTTTTTTAAAACAGTTGGTAAGAGATAAAACTGTCATGTTTACTCTAAACGAAAACAACCCTAGTCCCTATTTATTAAACTCTATTAAAGCTGCTAAACAAAACAGAAAAAGTGGAGATTTTTATTCTTTCAAAAATAATAAGGAAGCTCTCTCCTTTCTTGATGATAAAAAATGAAAATAGAGTATTCTAAAAAATTTATTAAAGATTTTAGAAATTGCCCAGAATATATAAAAAACAAATTTAAATCTCGATTAGAGATTTTTATTCAAGATCGCAGTGATGTAATACTTAATAATCATGTGTTATTAGGAGAGTTAAAAAGATATCGAAGTATTAATATCACGGGTGACTGGCGAGTTATTTTTGAAGATATAGATAATGGGGAAATAGCTTATTTTGTATCTATTGGTACACACAGCCAACTTTATAATTAATCAATTAATAAAAGGTTGCTTGTGTAAAAAGAAAATTAATTAGTATTGTTATTAAATAAAAATATTATGACTCTTGCCCAAAAAACAATTGAACTTTGTAAGATGTTTGAAATCAGACCCAGCCGTTCTAAGGGGCAGAATTTTTTAATTAACGAAAAGATTTACGATGAAATAGTTGAAGCCGCGGAAATCAATTCCGAGGACACTGTTTTAGAAGTTGGTCCCGGCTTAGGTTTTTTGACCGCTAAGTTATCCAAGGTTGCCAAAAAGGTGGTGGCCGTTGAGCTTGATGACAAATTGGCTAATTTTTTACAAATTGGTTTAGACTCTCAAGATGTCGAAAATGTTGAAATTGTTAATCAAGATGTTTTAAAATTTAACCCAACCGTTCTTCCTGCCGGCTATAAAGTGGTCGCTAATTTACCATATAATATTACTTCAATATTTCTTAGAACTTTTTTGAACCAAAAAAATCGACCAACATCTTTAGTTTTAATGTTACAGAAAGAAGTTGCCGAAAGATTAGTGGCTAAACCAGGGGACATGAGTATGCTGGCTCTGTCGGTTCAGTTTTTTGGTGATGTTGAAATTATTAGGGAAGTAAAAGCCGGAAATTTTTGGCCAGAGCCAAAAGTTGATAGTGCGGTTATTCGCCTGATTATTAAAGAAGAAAAGCGTGGCAATATATCTTTTAAAGAAGAAAAAGATTTTTTTCGTTTAGCTAAATTTGGTTTTAGCGCTAAACGTAAAATGTTAAAAAATAATTTAGCTTCAGGTTTAAAAATATCTAATTCCGACGCGGAAAAATTACTTCAAACAGTTGGACTTGATAATAAAGTGCGTGCCGAAGATTTGAGTGTTGATAATTGGCAAAAATTATTTGCGGCTACTCGGCCCTCTGTGTTATAATTGAAGCGTTATCAAAGAATAAATAAATACTATGAATGACAACCCAAAAGGTCAGTCTTTTTCCTCCTTGCCGCGTCCACAAAAGACTGCGGTTATTATTTTAGGCGTTACGGCTGTGGGTATTTTAGGAATTTGGTTTTGGCAATTTAATATGAGAATTAATAGCCCTTTTCTCCCTAGTAGCGCAGAAATTGCTCAAGGAGAAAAAGAGGCTGAGGCGAAAATAATCGCCCAAAATGCTGAAAGAACAAAAGATTCAGATAGTGACGGCTTAACGGATTATGATGAAACAAATAGTTATAAAACTTCACCTTATTTAGAAGATTCAGATGGCGATGGTATTTCTGATTTTGAAGAAGCAAGACTTGGCAAGGATCCTCTTTGTGCTGAAGGTACAACTTGTACTTCGTTTACTGGAACACCTACAAGCACTTCAACCGATATTGCGGCATCTAGTACTCCAGCCGAAAATGTTGATCAAGCTTTACTTATTAAGGCTCTAAGCGGACAAGGCGATGCTAATACAATGCGTCAAATTTTACTTCAAGGTGGAGCCGATGCCGACCAAGTAAAACTTTTAACTGATCAAGACTTAATGACTATGTATGCCGAGGTTTTAAAAGCCCAAAACCCAGATATAACTATTAGCACTAGTACAGCAACTTCTTCTAAAATCAATTAATTTTGCGATAACATATGAAAAAAAATATGTGGAATAAAAATTCTCTGCCAAAAACTAAGGCCGGCCTTACTGTGATAGTATTGGTGCTGGCTTTTTTTATCGCTAACATTCAGGTGGCAATGGCTATACCGACTGAAGTAATCGCCGATGTTCCTGCAGTACAAAAAACTATCTGGGACAAAATTAAAGCGTCAGCTACTAAATTATGGGAACAGGCCGGTAAAAAAGCTTTCGACGCTACTCTTCGAAATACTTTAAATCGAGTTGCTCTTGATTCAGCTAAATATGTTGGCACAGCGGGAGAAGGTCAAAAACCATTATTTGTTCAAGAAGATTTTAAAACATATGTCACTAATTTGGGTGACGCTGCTGCTGGTGATTTTATCAGTAGTCTTGGAAAAACCTGGCAGGTTGATTTATGTAAAATAGCTGACCCGGCCTTAACTGCTAAAATTGGTTTAGGTCTATCTCAATATCAAAGACCAGAGGCGCCAAATTGTACTCTTAGTCAGTTAACTAGTAATTACACTTCCACTTATGAGAAATATGCCGCTATGAAAAGTGGTGATTATTTAAAAGCGGTTCAACTTAGTTTTGAACCAGGTGGCGGAGAAATAAGTAGTACTTTCGAATTGTTTAATCGAACTGAAGCCGCTAAAACAGCTGAGGCTGATGCCCAAAAGTTAAATCTTACAGTTAAACAAGGTTGGCTTGACGTTACTAATATTGCCGGAAAGACTGAAAGTATTCCAGGTTATGCTCAGATGACAGTTCAGCAACAAGCTGATGCTAAACTTCAAGTTATTGCTGACGCCAAAACGGATAATAATCCTTTTATTGCTGCAGCTAATATTTTTCTTAATCAATTATCTTACGAAGCTTTTCAAAGAGTGCTTCGCGAAGTGGGTAAAGGAAAAAGTAGTAGTGAATCCTACGACTTTACTAAAGCTGGTAGCGCTTTTGAATCTTTAATTCAGTATGGTGAAACTGTTATTGGTGAAAAATTAGCCACCATTGTTAAACCTCGTTTTGATGTTCGCAGTGATTATAGTATTTTATCTGATTTATCAATTTGTCCTGATAAAAATAATCCAGGTCCTAATAATTGTGTAATTGACGATAAGTTTTCTCAAGCAATTGCTGAAAAAGTAACTGTTAAAGAGGCTTTAGATAAAGGATATTTACATGGAGACTGGTTAGTTTCTAGTGATAATAAATCCGATGGTATATATAATTTACGTAGTGCGATTATTTTACGTAAATTTAGAATTGTTCCTGTGGGTTGGGAACAAGCGATTTCAACCGCTTCAGAAAAAAACTTAAGAGTAACTCTTCAAGATTTAGTTTCTTGTTTTAGTCGAAATGATAATATAGAAACTTTTTCTGCCGATTTTGATAAGACTAATGATTTTTGGTGTGTTGGTTTAGTTGATCCTAATTGGGTTCTAAAAGCACCACTTAATTTATGTGCTAAAAAAGGAGCTGGTGGTCAGATAACTAGTAGTTTACTTTCCAAAGACGAAAATGGACTTTCGGCTGTTTCCATTGCTCGTGATAATGAATATTGTGCTGACGAACAAACCTGTATTAATGAGAAGGCTGATGGCTCATGTGAAACTTACGGTTATTGTAATGAAGAAAAAAGAACCTGGAGTTTTAATTCTGATTCTTGTTCCCCTGTCTATAATACTTGCCAAACTTTTTCGAGCGCAACTAGTAAACAACCAGTTTCTTATTTACAAAATACTTTAGATTTTAGTACTTGTAGTGCTAGTAATTCTGGCTGTAAACAATATGTTTATGGTGGTGTGTATTCCGCTGATACCAATAAAATATCTTGGGATAAACGTTACTCCATCTTTTTAAATAATCAAGCCACAAATTGTAATGCTAGTAGCGAAGCTTGTACTAAATTACTTCGTGGTAAACCAGGTTGGAGCGATGCCAATTTTATTATGAATTCCGATTTTAGTTTAAATAATATTGGAGATAACCAAGCTTCAGCTAACTGGCATTGGCCAATTAGAATCGGTAGTGGAGAAATAATTACTGGTAAAGCTTTAAATATCGTAGGTGCTAGTGGCGCCGCTCTTTACTCTGATAATACGAGTAGTTTATTACCAAAAAATTTATCAGTCATTCCTGGTTGGTCTTATACTTTATCAGCTGAAGTAAAAATTACTTCAGGGGACAAAGTATCTGTTACTTTGGGTGGTCTTTCTTCAGACATAATAACTAAGGATGTTTGGCAAACTGTTTCTGTTGCCGTTACGGCCGATAAAGGCATGAGTAGTTTAAATTTTGATATCACCGGTACTGGTGCTCAAGTTAATTTTGCACTTCGAAATTTAAAACTTACACCTAATGACTTCCTATCTTCTTATAAAAATTATGGCGCTTTCCCAACTTATGAAAAATTGCTACCCGCTTATTTAGAAAGTGTTTGTTATAATTCGGTTAGTGGTACAGGAGATTACACTTTAAAGGCTGGTGCCCCAGCTATTTGTTCTACTTTCGCTCGTAAGTGTAACCGCACCGAAGTTGGTTGCGAACTTTATACTTCAGTTAAAGATAATTTTGCAGTAGCCGCTAAAGCTAACTCTGCTGATTATTGCGATGCTAAATGTATTGGTTATGACACCTATCTAGCTAAGACTTCATATTTCTATGGCAACTCTGCTGATAATATAATTCCTACAACGGCTAAAACTTGTAGTGCTGAAAGTGCTGGTTGTGCTAGTTTTACTAATCTAGACGCAGTTGCTGCTGGTGGTGAAACTTTAGAATACTATGCTAAGGTCAGACAATGTATTAAACCAGATACTACTTCTTGTGGTGATTTTTATTCTTGGGATAATTCACAACTTAAAGTAATGTCTCTTAAAAAAGATACTGGTGGCGATCCATTTGTGGTTGATATTTTAAATGATGCGCAGTGTACTAAAGAGATTTATAATTTAGCACCAAGCGATCCTAAATATAATCCTGATTGTCGTGAATTTTATAACAAAAGTGGACAGATAACTTATCACATTTATTCAAACACTGTATCTTGTTCCGATAATTGTCATACTTATCGTCTAAACGAAAAAAATGTTGATGCCAATTTAGTTGCCAGTACTTGCACCGGTAATGACAAAAATTGGGATACTAGTGCTAGTGCCTGTTATGTTTGTAAAAATGGTGGTGTTTGGAATTCCCAACAAAATTCTTGTTTATATCAAGCTGTACCTGATGAAGGAACCACTTGTTCCGCGGCTGAGGTTGGTTGCCGTGAATACAATGGCAACAATGGCAACAATTTAAGATTAGTTGCTAGTTATGATTTTGAAACAGGTGTTGATAATTTTAGTGGAGTAAGCGGGGCTAGTGTTTCTCAAAGTACAGAATCAACCGCTAAGAATGGTCACTCCCTAGCTTATGCTGGAAATGGAAGTGCTGAAGTTGATGTTTCAAAATTTGCCAAAAAAGATTCTTCCTATGTAATTAAATTCATGGCGAAGGCGCCGGCTAATGTAAATACTAAATTCTCTTTAGAAAATTCTGACGGAGCGATGTCTATCTTTGGAGCAACTGAAAGTGACCCTCAGGGCAATTTAGTGATTAAAGGTGATAATCAATGGAATTTATATGAAATAAATCTTCGCAGTTTAGATCATGAAACAAAAGCTGAAAAATTAAAAATAAAAGGCGATAGTAATTTCTTTATTGATCATATTGTAGTGAGTGAAATTAGTGATCGTTATTATTTAATAAAAGGCAGCAGCGTCATTCCCGATGTTTGTTATTATGACATGGCCAATAAATATCAAGGACCAAATTATAATTTAGGTTGCGCTCAGTATAAAGATAGATCAGGTATTATTAATAATTTGCATCAATTTAGTGAGCTTTGCCAAGACTCAGCCGTTGGTTGTGAACAAATGATTCAAACCAATAATTCTTCTGATTACTATGGTTACACTTTAAATTTAAATACGGCCGATAGAAATACCGTCTGTACTCCTGGAACCTCTGGTTGTGTTGAAGTAAAGGGTCATCAAGCCATATACGCTGTTTATGATCCAAGTAAACTTTGTAACTCAGCTGATTTAGGTTGTACTAGATTTGGTTATTCTCAAACTACTGGTAATACAACTAGTTGGGCGGACGCCTATAAGAAAAATTTACCAGATACTTATAAGAGTGACTCAGTTTCACCATTATGTCAGGCTAGTGAAGTTGGTTGTGACACTTGGGCTAATGAGAATGGTTCAAATAGTTATTTTAAAGATCCAGGTTCAAATACCTGTGTTTATAAAAATAGTAAGTGGATTAAATCAACTGTTAAACGTTGCGATGCTAGTGGTGACGGAAAAATTATCGGCACCGAAAAAGATGGGGTAATTTGTTTAACTGATGCCGATTGTTCTGGCAAAAAATGTATTATTGATACTAATGAGTATGCTTGTACAGTTACCGATCTTAAAACCTTTGGTTTTGGTGGCTTAGGTAATACTATAAAAACGCCTGATAGTTCAGTTGGAATTTGTGATGCTGAGTCGGCAACTTGTAGCGAATACATTGACCCAGTAAGTCGAGCCGTTAGTAATTTAGTTACTAATCCAGCCGCTGAGGATATTGATAAGGATACTAAGCCAGATAGTTGGACAGAGGAAGCCAGTGGTTACTATAGTCAGAAAATAAATGTTAAACCAAATAAATTATACACTTTCGAAGTCGATGGTGCGGCCACTTTAGCTTCAACAATAAGTAGTAATGGTACGATTCGTACTTTAGGCGGGGCTCCGACTAACGAACTAAGCGGCATGGTTCAAACTGTTTCAGTTAATGCTAACAGTTCATTGGTTTTATATTCAGGTACCAATACTTTCTTAACAGTTGTTCGTTATGGGGCCACAACCAATACAACAGATAATAAAATAACTATTTCACTTCGAGAAGTGATTGTTAATTATCAATTGAGTTCAAATATCGATGCAACAACTTGTAATGGAGTAGTAAACACTGATGGTGGTTGTGTTCTATTTAACGCTCGAACTCAAGTTGGTGCTGGTGGTTTACAAAAATTAACATTCGCCACGACAGCTGAAGGACAAGCTCCAGTCGCTTGTAATGGTGCAAATTGTATTGCTAATTCAGTAATTAAAGTTGCTCCAGATCGTGTTTGTTCTCGTTGGTTATCTTGTCGCACTTATGTTGAAGATCCTCTTACTCACGAACGTACTTGTTACGCGATGGGAGAATGTGATCAATTAAATGATAAAAATGAATGCGGTAATTTTGTGACCGTCGATGGTATCACTCGTGATATTTCTAATTCTCAAAATAAAAATGCCACCGGATATTCAATTCTTGGTAATTATTATTTAGGAGGCATGAAAGAAGTTGGTCAAAATACTGATGCTCACTTTGATTTTGAAAGTAATTCAGTAAATTTATCTTGTCGTCGAAATGTTGGATTTGCTGCTAGTAATATCGCTTGTACGTTTGATAAAAATATTAATGAAAGTCTAATTCTTGAGCCAACTGGTTCACCAACCGATTATCCGGCTCACGGAAAAGGTTATCTCAAAGTTTTAAATTATTATCAAATTTCACCTCAAGCTGAAAATGCCTCGACTTTGATTTATACTAATCAAGATTATTATATTAATTATTTAATTAATACTAAGGGGGCAAGTGCTAAGGCTAAGGTAATGATTACCGATGAAGTTGGTTCTAAAGTGTATTTAAGTTTCTCAGGCGAAGAATCAGATACTTGGGGCCGAAAAGTTCATCGCTTTAAGATTACTGACAGCGCTAACAAGCAAATTAAAATTAAAATTTATTTAAGTTCTGATACTAAAGATACAGACACTGGCTATGTTTATTTCGATGATATAAATATTGAACCAGTCCTTCAGGTAGGCTCTGATAATTATGTTTCTAAAGATTGTCGGCTTTATCCAAGTGACGATTCTTTATCTTGTTTATCAGCAAATAACAATGTTATCAAAGATGGTTTATATGGTTATTGTTTGCAATATGATCCAAATAATTTAGGTGTCTGTTTAATGTGGTATCCAATTGACACCATTGCCCCGGTAACTCGAAGCAGTCAATCAACTTTAGGTTACTCTGGTAAATTCCCTTTGTATTATTGTTCTGAAGCTAATGGAAACTTTCAATTAGTGGAGAAGATTAAAACATTTGAGGTGGCTCATGATTTTGGTGGTCCATGGAATGAATCAGGCGGACATATGCAAGATTGGTGTCAAAGTCTTTTGGGATATGCTTGTCCAGCAGCTGACACTTGTGCTGTTTCTAATCTTTCTCAGGAAAATACTGGAATTGCTACAAAGGGGTCTTATGACACAACTTACCCAAAGTGCGGTAGTGATAATTACAAGATAATGATTAATGTAATGGCTACTAATTATAAATATCGTTTAAGAATTTTCTGTGTTCCTAATCCAGATAAAATTTTAGCAAAAACCGGTGAAGATACTTCAGTAAATAAAGTTCTCTACGAAGGACAAGCTGGTTGTGATCTTCAAGATTCTTGGGTTCCTTATGACGGATTTTTCCTTCACGGAACAGTTAATTCAGCAGATAACGGAGCTGGCGCCACCGATAAAGTAAAAACTCTAGAAACGGTAAATGATATGGCCTTTAGTGAGAGTATTAGTAATTTCTCAATTAATAAAATAAAACCATTAGTGACAGCTGATACGACAGATTACTATCACTTTACTTGTAACAGATTTACTCAAGTAGTTGATAATGAAGGTAATAATCAAGCTTGGGCTGGTCGTGTTGGTCGTGGTTCGTTGTTTTCTACTACTACTCCAGATTTCTTTTATAATACTAAATTAAATTACAGTTACACTCCTAGTTCTGTTGCTACTGCGCCAACTAGTAAATGTTCTGGGGGAAATTCTTTCTGTGATGTTATTCCAGATGAAACAGCTTGTATTAACGCCGGTTGTTCTTGGGATATAATTTACAGTAATCAACCTTCTAGTAATCAACACGCTATAAATTTATATGGTCGTAACCGTGAAGATGTACCATTTGGGGCGGCTGTTTTTCCAAGTAATTTTGATTTAGTAAATAGTGAAAGAGTTAATTTAAGAAATCAATATTCTAAGAAAAATAGCGAAACAGTTTTTGCTGGTCGTCCTTATGGATGTGTTGGTGATTCATGTAAATATATTGGACAATGTAGTCTTGATCCTAATGTATTCTGTATTTATACTGGTAGCGGTAGTGAGAACTCTGACGCTAATAAGGTTGGTTGTTCTGGCGGTGGTAATGGCACTTGTATTCCTTTGTGGGAAAGTATAATTCCTGAATATGTAAAAGATAGTCCTTATATTTTAAATAAGTTGTTTGTTAAGAATTATGCAGATTACAACTTTACTAGCGGTTATACGACCGCTAACGGCACCCCATTTTTGGCACCAGACTGTTCTCCTATAGGAGTTAGACCAACTTCTCCAGCTTCATCTTTTTGCAAAGTTAGTGCTGTCGTAACTAATTTAAAAATGACCTACGGTGGAGTAGATGCCAAACTTACAGGTGGTAATTTAACTGTAGAAAATGGTAATTTGTATCAACTAGAATTTAATTCTAAAGTTGACGTCGAACAACAACCTCTAAAACAAATAATTATTAAGTGGGGAAATAATGATATTCAAATAGTTACTAATTTAGATAACAAACCTCAAACCGGAACACCACATAAATTTTATCATTATTACTCAAAAGGAAATTATCCTGTTAGTGTTAAGATTATTGATAATTGGGGAGGTTATGGTTGTATGAGTATAGATGGCAAAATTGCACCCGATGGTTGTCTTGGTCTATAAAAATATTTTGTTAATAAAAACCCATAATTTATTTATGGGTTTTTTGTATTAAAAAAGGGGTGTTATTAAAACACCCCTATCATTTCATTTATTTTTAATCTTTTACCAGTCGAAGTGCATTGCCGTATAAGCTTGTGCTTCCGTATCCGCTATATACACGTCCGACAAGTATATCTCGTTGTTCATTTTCCAGGATAGAAATAGTACCCTTATTTTGTTCATCATATATCCACCAAACAGCCCAATATCCCCCTTCTTTAAAACCTTCTTTGTAGTTTCTAAACCCGGTAGCTACCGCGGTAAATCCACTACTATTAGTCGCATAGCTATTAGTTCCGAACCAAGTAGCGGTTCCAGTTTCTTTTAGCTTATCGGCAGGATTAGGACTTAAGTATTTTTCTAATATACTCCATTCTTCTTTAGTTGGTACATGCCAACCAGTTGGCGCTATTCCTTTTGGATTAGCAATGGCGTACCAATTATATAAAACACTTTTAAACTTTGTATTATTTGCATAGTAGCAATATACGCCAATACCATCAAGCCCCTTAGACCACCACTTTGTATCATCGGTTTCAGCCTCAATTGCGCTACCATCTCGATAATGAATCGCTTTCCAATCTTCGGCGGTCCAAGTTTGAGTACCAATTTTAATAATGTTAATTTTATTTCCATCAACATCAGTAATTGTTACTAGCGCTTCATTCGTTTTGAAACTGACTTCATTACTGTAAGCGGTACCCTCTGGAACGACAGCATATCCTTTCACACTATAGCTAGTGTTAGGTGTTAGAAGCCCAAGCGTCATCGTGTAATTAGCTGAACTAGCTGGTTCTAATTTAATTTTAGTTCCACCAATTATTATCCCTGACTCGGTAAATCCAGAGCTAACTCTACCAACCTCTATACTGAATGCAGCGCCGGTTGTTGAAATTTGTGTCGCCTCGCTAATTTTAAGCGTTGGCAGAGGATTCGGAATTGGTAACGGATCATCCGGCTTATCGCCTCCACCACCACAATTAATAAATAACGCAAAAGTCATGCTAACTAT
>Ga0172379_10009379_pt1 | contig 12095 bp, 11 predicted proteins | sample GrowelOW334metaG_FD_119756 | JGI IMG/M metagenome (GOLD analysis project Ga0172379, IMG submission 119756) | Groundwater microbial communities from an aquifer near a municipal landfill in Southern Ontario, Canada - Groundwater well OW334 metaG | ecosystem: Environmental > Aquatic > Deep... | reverse complement strand
CGGAATTAGGTTCCAAAAAAAATGTTTAATAAAGGAAAAAGACCTCCTCTTGGGGTAGCCGGACAAGAAAAAGGATTTAATTATTTTAAAAAAAATGCTTCCCAACCCGTTTCTGGTTTGAAAAAAAAAGAATTGGATATATTATGAAGATCCGAGAGGGTGGTTTCAGTGGTACTGTAGGTATTTCATAGGTAGGCGTTGCGCTGATGATATTCGTCAGATAAAAAGATGGAAAGCAATGATCAGACATATAGCCCAAATCAAGAAAGGATGCAAACCTGGAGACTTACAATGCAGGAAAAAACAAAGACAAGCTCTATTGCACTGGGCCTATGATAGCCGAAAAATATAATGACATTTAGCAAACAAAATCGGACTTTTTTTGAACGTACGGTCACGTAGATATCCAATTTATCTACCTATGGTGATTGGTGGTTTTTGTATCTTAGCTTGCATGTGCGGAGTTAATTGTTTAACAAGCTCTGCATTGTATGCGCCAGAGGGCATAAGGTTTTTCACATCATTAAATATCTGATGCGCTGCGATAGCATAAGTACGAGAGAGCGCAGCCGGCGATCCGTCTGTAACCGCCGGATCAACATCAGTCGCAAAAATTGAGATAGTGTTATCACTGTTCTGAATAATTTCAAACGTACGGATCTGTTGAGGAAACTCCCGTAATGATGCGGTTTCTACTTCCCAGAAACCGAGTTCAGGACGATTTGGATCAGGTGATTTTAGAGCGGTAACCGTATTCAGATGGCGATGCCCTGAAACCCACAAAATAAGATTTGGATATTCATGAAGCTTGGTAATCAAATTTTCGTCGGATATGAAAGAAATAGAGGTCCAGCCAAGAAAAGAATCCACTTTTTCAACACCTATTGGTATGTGCGCCGCGATAATCATGAGCTTATCTTCTATCTGACCCTTGTCAAGTTCCGAAACAAGCCATTCATAGCGTTTTTGATCTAGTGCGCCACGTCCATACGCATACCCATTGGGATCATCGTCCCTTTGAGTATCGTCCAACACAATGACTTTGATCGGTATATTTGATACTGGTTCAAAGGTATAGTTGGCAAATCCATTTGCCACATTCGCTTGACTGAATCCATGCCCTTTTGGGTTTGAGGATGTGTTAAAAAATTCATTCATCCACTCATTTCTGGAAAGAAAATGGCGCTCTGGATCGGCGGGAACTGTTGGAGGAGTTTTGAAGTCTGCGACCGGTCCAGCGCCAATGATGTCGCCGTACGGTGTTCTTCCGTCGATTGCGCCCATATAGAAACCACGGGCTTTTACACCAAGATGGTCAGCGGTAAGTACATTCCCCATATTGAGAAGTTCATTACCGGTCATGGCATTTTTGATGTACGCATCCGGAGGAAACATGCCCGCCCAGAAATGATCGTGATTGCCGAGAGTCTGATACCACGGAATTGTTTTATCGAATCCTACCGCTTTATATTCGTCCTGATAATCATTATGAGGTCCTGGGACAGGATCATCCTTAATACCAGAATCAGGGTTAATTTTTTTGCCGTCAAAAACATCGATAAACCATCGCAGTTCGTTATATTGTCCACTGTTGATATCATCACCCAACGAAATACCAAACTGAAACGGATTTTGTTTGTGTAGGGCGTTCACTGTTTGGACGGCTGCGTCCAAAATTTGAGTTGTGTACAACATCGCAGGAGAATATCCGGAGATGACACCCCATTTATAGCCGTAATACACCATCTCTGCTGGAGATTCTTTGTCAGTAATATGGATGTCGCTCATGGTGAAAAAATTCAAAAGTTTTGCGGTATGTGTAACCGATATATCGTTATATACAGATGGCATAAGATCCAATCTTTTTTGATACGTCAGTCCTGAGCTGTGCTTCCAATTACCATACCCGTACTGTGAAAATTTAGAAATATCGTATGGATTAAGCTTAGGTGAATCTGAGAGGACGGGAACGGGAATAACAGTCATCTTAACAGTCGTACCAACATCGGAAGCAATGGGGTATCCTTTGAGTTGATTATTTTTATAAAAAAATCCGATAAAACCGGCAACCACGAAAACAAAAACAGAGATACCAACGTAGAGCCTTGTTGAATAGTTTTTATTAACAGAGTGTTTTGAGTGACGGGTATTTTTTTTCATAGAATACGTGTCTGTATCTAACAATAATGGAACGACTAATAACAATCAATACCAACTTACCTAAAATATGTTTGATGGTTTTCAGAAGAATTACGGATCAGAATGATTTAAATTTACTTAAAAACTAATGAATGAAGTTATCCCTTTCGGGCATTCATGAATGAAGCCTATTGCCGTAATCTTATTACGATACTGATTCCTCATTCCCGAACCAAAAGTTGGTCTTCATCAGGTATATGCTGGGAGACTTGGATTCGAACCAAGATTCCATCCTCCAGAGGGACGTGTACTGCCGTTGTACGATCTCCCAAAATTTATTCAGGCAAAGAGATTATATCACCTGGAGAACGGCTAAGTAACCCTTCCTGAATCAATTTCTCAATGCTTTTTTGATAAAAGGGTTTGTCTTTTTCGTATGTTTGGATCATTTCCCGGATAAGCATATCTTCCTTCCAATCTTTCTCCCTCACGAGATCCATAATCCTTCCCCGGAAAAAACGAGTTGACTGCCTGAAGGAAATAATTTTCTTCTGCCCCGTCCTTCGACTACGTCCCTCGACGAGCTCGGGACTCCGCTCAGGACGTCGCCATTCACTCGCGTTCATGGCTCCGTAATCCATGAGCGCTTGGTGCCATTCCCATGATTTCCCTTTTGGTACTAACCTATCTGCCGTTTCTGCTATATTTTTTTCTGGCTGAATTACATCCGAATAAAAAAAATGGGTAATAATTTTCCTGATATTCGTATCTACCATCGTTACATCTTTTTTAAAGCTAAACACGAGAATCGCTCGAGCAGTATATTTCCCCACGCCGGGGAGGAGCAGCAATTCTTTTTCTGAATCAGGAAATACGCCGTTGTAATTCTTCACAATTACTTCTGCAGCCTTTTTCAAATAAAGCGCACGACGGTTATATCCCATCCCCTTCCACAACTTTAAAATATCTGAAGTTTTCGCTGTTGCAAGTGACTGGGCGGTCGGATAGATATAAATAAATTCCTGATATCGAGTAAGCACACGGGACACCTGCGTTTGCTGGAGCATAATCTCTGAAATCAATATGTAATACGGATTATGCGTACGACGCCATGGGAGATCACGGCGATTTTTTTCCCACCAATCAAATATCTTCCCTTGGAATTTTTTAATTCTGTCTGTATTCTTCAAAATATAATTATGGCTTAGAAGTAACGGCTGGTTTGACTGGGAGATCAAAATCTTTTATCTCTGTTACTTCAGTAATAGTATTGTTTTTGTTATCCCACAACCCTTTTATCCGAACTCTGTGTCCGACTAAAAGCGAACTTTGCAGAATTGAGTTTCCAGTGCGATCCACTAACCTTCCACCCGTAATCGTCACAGTCTGATTTCCCCGTTTCAATGTAGCCATAATAAATCCTGTAGATTGTATGGAACTAATCGATCCAAAAAATACACCATGTCGCTTTTGAATAGAAATATTTCGTATCAATTTTGCTTGAATTGAAGTCATTTCTTCATTTGTCCATTTACCATACACATTCAGTACATCACCTACACTCAATTCTCCTATATCTGATTTACCCCAAAATTTTCTTCTCCACTGCGTAGCACCATCGACAAGTATCGTATATTCTTTTCCTTCGTTATCACGGGAAACAAAAGATGTCGTTCCTTTTGAGACGACAGTCACTTTTACAAGAGCTGCGCGGGTAAATATATTTTTTTTCAAAGCAGAAAGACTGGCTCTTTTCTCTACTACCATTTCTTTTCTTTGTTCGACAACCGTACGCATCTCCTGAACTTTTGGTGGTGCTGCAAAAACCGGCTGAACTCCGACTAATAAAAACACCGCGCCTATACCCATACATATATTGTTTTTCATACTTTCCTCCTTTTCATTTTAGACATTCACTACTCTGCTATTTCATACACGATAGAAATTTCTACTTCTCCTACATTTCCATTTTGGTCATTCGCGACGACCATAATAGGATTTTCCCCTTCTTCAAGCGTTAAAGCCACGGAAAAATTTCCTTGAGTATCCGCAATTGTTTCTTTATCATTTATAAATACTTCCGCTTGCGGGTTTGTTTTTCCCCTCAATGTTATATATGGAGAGGTCACAACAGACTGATGGGATGGAGATACTATTTGAATTTTAAGATTTTCTTCAACTGCTCCCATTTCTCTTTGTGATTCATTTATTTGCTTCGGAACGCTCGTCTCCAAGAGACTATCACTCTGTTCCTTTATCTCTTTTGATTCTGTCAACCTCTTAGAAAAAAATGAAAAACCAGTTAGAAGCAAGAGACCAACAGATATAATACTAATTCCAAGAATAAGTAGTAATGCTTTTTTCATAAAAAATTGCCTCCTTAAGATGGGCATCTATCACTATCACAATAGTAGCGTTTATCGTAAAAAATGCAACTAAAATGCTACAAAACATGTCAATACCCATCAAATATAGTACAATTACAGTATGAAATCAGGAATAGTCGCTCTTATAGGGAGGCCCAACACAGGTAAATCAACGCTTCTTAATAATATCCTTGGTAAAAAGGTTTCTATAACGTCGCCAAAACCACAAACAACACGATTTTCTATTCAAGCGGTGTTTGAAGATGACCGTGGACAGATAATCTTTGTGGATACTCCCGGAATATTTGAACGATCATCTAATCCTCTATCAAAACGGCTCAATAGCACTGCTGAATCGGAACTTTCTAAAAATATCTCTTTAGTCCTTTATCTAGTTGATCACACGAGAATTCGTGATGTAGAAGAAAATCGGGTACTGGGCATCGTCAGAAAAGCGACTGTTCCAAAAATCCTTGTGATAAATAAAACTGATATCCGTTCTCCTTCACATATCGTGCAATATGAATTCATGAAGGAAGAATTCGATGAAACGATCGCAATATCAGCCTTACAGCGAAAAAATCTTAATACGCTTATCACCAGCATTTTCTCCTATTTGCCTGAAGGAGAGCCTATCGTGGATACAACGACTTTATCCCAACCAGCGCTTAATGTGGATAGCAAATTATTTATTTCTGAATTAATAAGAGAAAAGGCATATTTATTTTTACGAAAAGAGGTGCCATATACGCTCACTGCCGTTACGGATGAAATAACAGAACGATCAAGCGGGACTCTCTATATACGAGCACGCATCCTTACTGCTGATGATCGATATAAAAAAATGATCATAGGCAATAGTGGATCTATGATCAAGGAAATCAGCATGGCAGTCAGAAAAGAATTAGAAACTGCGTCACATAAAAAAGTCTTCGTCGAACTTACGGTAGAAACAGATAAACATTGGATGGATTATATTGAATAAAAAAAATCAATATTAATTGTTTCCGATAACAATCTTTTGAAGTCTTTCCTCTACTTCATCTTTTCCAAGAATGACAAATGACTCTAAAAGTGGTGGTCCAACAGTCTTACCAGTAACAGCAACCCGAAGTTCCATAAAAACATCTTTTGCTTTTAATCCCGTTGTACCTGCTGTATCCCGAATTGCTTTCTCCAAAGCATCGTGAGTCCAATCGCAATGCTGCAATGCATCCAACCCAACCTGAAGTATTTTCTTTTCTATTGGGCGTTCAAACACAGTTGGTTTTTCAAAGAAAAAACCAGCCAGCGACTCAAACTCTGAAAGTGTTTTCATCCTGTCTCGAATCAAGGGAAGAATATTTTTTACCATCGGTTTATTTTCAGAAGTTAAGGTTGGAATAAATTGATATAATAAACTCATAAGTTCTTCATCGGTTTTTTTACGAAGATATTCCCCATTCATCCACCGTAACTTTTCCTGATCAAATACCGGCGCAGTCGTCTGAATATCTGATAAATTAAATACATTCATCATTTCTTCGGAAGTAAAAAACTCTTTTCCCGAAGGGTTAGACCAAGCCATGAGTGAAAAATAATTTTTCATGGCGTTCGGCAAAAATCCCTTTCTCCTGTAATCCCCTGTCCAAACAGGATTCTTTCGCTTACTCAATTTACTTTTATCCGGATTTCTGAGAACTGACACATGAGCATAAAACGGCAAATCCCAACCAAAAAATTGGTAGAGTAAAATGTGTTTTGGTGTGGATGAAATCCATTCTTCACCACGAATCACATGGGTAATTTCCATGAGATGATCATCAACAACAACACCTAAATGATACGTTGGAAATCCATCTGATTTAATGAGCACCTGATCATCAATAAGAGCGTTTTCAAATGATATATCCCCTCTGATTTCATCATGAAAAGAGGTAGTTCCTGTATCAGGAACTTTTAAACGGATAACATATTTTTCTCCATCCTGTACTCGTTTTTTTGCGTCAGTTAGTGGAATAGCTACACATTTCCCATCGTACATAGGTGCTTTGTGATTGACCTCTTGATCTTTTCTCATTTCTTCCAAACGTGCGGCCGTGCAAAAACAATAGTACGCGTGTCCTTTTTCTACTAACTCCTCCGCATATTTTTTATATACAGGCAATCGTTCAGACTGTCTATATGGAGCGTATGGTCCACCTATATCAGGTCCTTCATCGTGAGGAATCCCAAGCCATGCAAGTGACTCAAGAATTCTATCTTCCGATCCTTCAACCAAACGAGTCCTATCTGTGTCTTCAATCCGAATAATAAACTGTCCGTCGAATTTCTTTGCTACGATATAATTAATGTACGCGGTATACGCATTTCCAATATGTAGATCATTACCGGTTGGTGAAGGCGCAATTCGGGTTCGAACAGGTTTCATACCGTGATCATATCACGACCAATCATTTGATAAAATACTGTATACTTACTATATGGCGTCTCTTACCATAACAGCCTATCATACCCGTAGAGTAATAAATTGGAGCATTCTCGGACTCATTGTTTATATTATCCTCCGTTTAAGTTGGGGAATTTTTGCAGCAATCTGGCTCCTTTTATTTCCTCCTCCCCCAACACCAGCGAATCATGCATTTGGAAAATTATCGGCGATTAAATTTCCTGATGCAACCGCTTCTGCAAACCTCCAATACCGTTTAGAAACAATCGAAGGATATGTTCCGCCTGCATCAGAATCAGCACTTGTTTATTTCATGCCCAAAACTCCACCGAATCTATTGGGATTAACCAACACAAAAGAATTTGCAAAACAATTAGAATTTACCAATGAACCAACTCAGGAATCAAAATATCTTTACGTTTTTACAGATCCGGATGAACGATTACGTCAATTGCGATATGACATTGTTTCGAAAAACTTCTCGTTAACATATGGATATAAACAAGACCCATCACTTTTTACTGAACGGGATGTTCCACTTGCACAGACTGCACTCATGGAAGCTCAAGGCATCCTTCAAAACTTTCAGTTATACCCAGATGATATCGCTACTGGATACAATACGATTAAATATCTAAAATATGTCGGTGACACGCTCGTTCTCACTACAAGCCATTCTCAGGCAGATGCGTTACGGATTGATTTCTACAGAGGAAAAATTGGTGATGCGTCTATTTTTTACCCCAATCCTGACCAAGGACCAATAACATTTATCTATTCTGGATCCAAACTCTCAAAAAAAAGACTTCTAGAATTAACATATAATTATTGGCCTATAGACCGTCTTACGACAGCTTCATATAACCTAAAAACCAGCACACAAGCGTGGCAGGAACTACAAAGCGGTGCTGGATTTATAGCTAGATATCCAAAAGGAAACAGAAATGAAGTAATCATCCGAAAAATATATCTGGGGTATTATGATTCATTGGATTCTCAAACATATCTCCAGCCTATCTTTGTATTTGAAGGAGACAATGACTTTTTAGCATACGTATCAGCGGTCGCTCCACCATGGACAGAATAAAGAGGTAAGAGGTAAGAGGTAAGAGGTAAGAGGTAAGAGGTAAGAGGTAAGAGGTAAGAGGTAAGAGGTAAGAGGTAAGAGGTAAGAGGTAAGAGGTAAGAGGTAAGAGAGTGTAGCAGTTTAATAATTAATCAATTCTTATTTCTTAACTCCTATTTCCTATCTCCTGCATTAATAGTACTCCACTCATAATTTTCAAACACCCAATCAATAAGTTTTGTCGTATCCTTAAACCGGTCTTTACTATGTAAGACTACCACAATTACTTTATGGGTATTTCGTTCGACAAACGTTATAAGATTTTCACCTGCTTCTTCTGTCCAACCCGTCTTAATACCAGCAACTCCCGGAATCTTTCCAAGCAGTTGATTCACATTTGCGAGTTTATGAAAATAAATATGATTTACGTCTGAAACAGTAATCTGTGGAATAGCAACCATTTTTGCAATAGTTGCATTTTGCATTGCCGCAAGAGCTAAAAGTGACAAATCTTTTGTTGTAACTTTATGTTCAACCCCGTCAAATCCCATCGGGTTGGTAAAATGACTTTGATCCATATGTAGTTCTTTTGCTTTCAGGTTCATCAAATCAACAAATGAATCAACACCATCTTTATAATGTGCAGCTAGTGCCCATGCTGCATCATTCCCTGAATGAATAAGTGCTCCATATAATAAATTCTCCACCGTTATCTTTTCCCCTTGAACCAATCCCATAAGCTGTCCATCTACAGATGGAGCGCCGATTGTAACAATATCGTCAAGTTTGTATACATCCAGTGCCACAAGAGCAGTCAAAAGCTTTGTCGTTGATGCAGGTGAGAGAAGCATATCCTCATTGCGTTTATACAAATATACATGAGAAAGAACATCAATAACGACAACTCCTCGAGCGGTAATTTCATCACCTGGAACAACACCCGTCTTATTCATCGGATATGGAGCAGGGGTGGGAACTGGAATAGTAGGAGTTGGAATCCACACCTGTTTACTCTCTTCCTCTTTAGCTTTAGAACCAAAAGAGATCGATATCAATACTATGGGAACAAAAAGCAAGAGAATAAGTATCTTTATCCTCCAAAAGGGGTACTTCGATATAGAATAATTAAAAAAGGAATGATTCTTTTTCATGTGTATCATTGTACGTTCCTTTTCAATTCTTGACAAGAATAGATGTAATTTGATAAAAATGCATTGTATGAATTTCCAACGCAACTCACTATATACACGTATTAGCATTTCATGCTCTATGAGAAGAGGGGTTGATTGGTGAAAGTATATAGAATTATATTTTATCAACAACCTCCTTCAGAATAAGGAGGTTTTTTTATGCAAAAGAATGAAAAAAATCCCAGGATGACATTTGAACAAACAGCACATTTGTTTCAAGATCTTCCATTAGATATATTGGAAGATGAAATATTATTCAATGCGCATGTCGCAGTTAAGGAAGACATTGCAAAACAATACCCTGACAACGTGATAAACGTCAACGGTGAATATATTATTCCACAAAGGCTATTGAAATGACCTTCCAAAAAAATTACGATATGTGGATGTCTTTTATATTCATTTGAATTTTCTTTGTCCCATTCCATTCATTCATTTCTATGGTATAAACACAATCAACAAACATATCTGGTTTAAATGTTTTACATTGCTCTGATTGATTAAACGCAATAGCATCAATTATATATTCATTTGAATTGTTCAGTCCTTGAGATAATTTTAACTTCACGTGTTTTTTTTCTGCTCCAATAATGCGGACATCTCTTAATGAAATATGCCTTGATGCAAATACAGGTTCTGGATTACCCAACCCATATGGTTCAAAATCCTCGAGTGCTTTCAATAATTCTTCTGTAATTGCAAACATAAAGATTTCGCAGTCTACTGAAATAGTTCTAATAAACATATCGGGTGGAAGATGTTTCAATGCATATTCCTCTATCTTTATTTGAAATTCAGGAATATTTTTTGTTTCAATGGTAAATCCAGCAGCTAATGGGTGACCTCCAACATCAATAAGAAGATCCTGAAAACTTCGTATAGCCTCTACTATATTAAAGCCCGGTATTGATCTTGCAGATGCTTTTGAAATTGATTCGCCGATCGATAACACTATGACGGGGCGATAGTGTTCTTCCATTAGTCTTCCAGCAACCAATCCAATAATTCCCTGATCATACGATTCATGCGAAATAATTAATATATGTTTCAATAATTCAGAACCATGAATTTTTATAACCTCTGATTTGGCATGATTCACTGAATCTGTCGTCATCTGTTGACGTTCTTTATTGGTTAATCCTAAAACAGCTGCTAATCCTTCTGCTCGATTTTTATTTTTAGTACAAAGGAGACGCAATGCATCCATAGCGTGTGTTAGCCTACCCATCGCGTTCAATCGGGGTGCGATCATGTGAGAAACGTTATACGCTTTTATAGATCCTGGAGTTAGACCTGCATTTTCAATTAATGCCATTAACCCGACGCGATGTGTTTTGTTGATCAATTGTAACCCATATTTCACTATCGAACGATTAGGCCCAAGAAGTGGCACCATATCAGCAATTGTACCTATTGCCGCGAAAGGCAAAAGCTCATATGCATCTGTTTTTGGTTTTTGAAATGTTTTTAATAGATGATTTGCTAAAAAAAATGAGATGCCAGCCCCAGATAACATTGTTGTATGTAGTATGAGACATTCAGGAAGAACCTCTGGTTTTACGTGATGGTCCGAAACAATAATTTCCATTCCTAAGTTTTTTGCAAACGGAATAAAATTTCTTGCAGTAATCCCGTGATCAACTGATATTATTAATGTTGGGTTGAATTTATTTTTTACAGCAGATAATCCCCTCTCAGAAAAACCATATCCCTCTTCTTTCCTGTGAGGGATATAAGGCATTATCTTTGCTCCTAATGAATATAATGCTTCCCAAAGAATAGCTCCTGCAGTTATTCCGTCCGCATCATAATCAGCATAAACGACTATAGATTCTTTTTCTGAAATTGCTTTTCGTACGCGGTCAACAAATTTTTTTAGTGAAACTGCATCTATTTTTACGTCCTCCGCCGTTAATTCTGTTGGGTCTTTTGGGTGAAAAAATAATTTTTTATCCTTATCTGATATGATATGGCGTGCTTTTAATAATTCCTCAATAATCTCATTCACAGAGGATGATTTTTCATTGATAATGCTATTAACATTCCATTTTCTCATGGTCTCTATGGTATCATAGAAGCAATGATTCCGTTACCGAAAAAAGCTCAAACTATAATAGATATACTTACTGCGAATAATTTCCAGGCATATGCCATTGGTGGGTCTGTCCGGGACACTTTTATGGGAAGAGTTACTCACGGCTGGGATTACACAACAAATGCAACCCCTGAAGAAATTCTCACATTGTTTCCTGATAGTTTTTATGACAATCAATTCGGTACCGTTGGAATTAAAATATACAGAGATGACAAAAAGAATGAGAAAATTCTTGAAGATATTTTTGAAATAACTACATACAGGAATGAAGAAGGATATACGGATAGACGTCACCCAGACAAAATTTCATGGGGAAAAACTCTCGACGGAGATTTATCCCGGAGAGACTTTACCATAAATGCGATCGCTTATGATGGAAAAACTATTATTGATCCATACAACGGATTAGAAGATATTGAAAAAAAAATAATAAAAACAGTTGGAAAACCAAAAGAACGGTTTTCTGAAGATGCTCTCCGTATGATGCGTGCAGTTCGGATAGCAACTGAACTTGGATTTACTATTGAAGAGGATACATTTGAGGCTATAAAGGAATCAGCACATCTCATAATAGAAATTTCGGCGGAACGAATTCGCGATGAATTTCTAAAACTTCTCAAAAGTCCATTTGCTTCTGACGGCATACTCATCCTAAAAAATACCAATATACTTTCATTTATTCTTCCAGAGCTGGATAAGGCATTTTCAGTGCCACAGAAAAGTCCAAAACGCCATCATCTCTATGACGTTGGCATGCATTCTGTTATGTCATTACATTTTTGTCCAACACCAGATCCGATCATCAAGTTTG
>Ga0172379_10009378_pt1 | contig 12096 bp, 11 predicted proteins | sample GrowelOW334metaG_FD_119756 | JGI IMG/M metagenome (GOLD analysis project Ga0172379, IMG submission 119756) | Groundwater microbial communities from an aquifer near a municipal landfill in Southern Ontario, Canada - Groundwater well OW334 metaG | ecosystem: Environmental > Aquatic > Deep... | reverse complement strand
CTTGAGATGTACGAAGACCTTAAAGCAAGAGTATTCCCGGAGCTTTCCGTCGGGCTTCTTCACGGCAGGATGAGCTCGAAGGAAAAAGAAGCGATGATGAAAGAATTTAAAAAAGGGAAGATCGATATCCTGGTCTCTACCGTAGTCATAGAGGTTGGCATAGATATCCCGAATGCTTCCGTTATGCTGATCGAGAATGCCGACAGGTTCGGGCTGGCGCAGCTCCATCAGTTGAGGGGCAGGGTGGGCAGGGGCAAACACGAATCGTACTGCATATTGCTCTCGGATACCTCGTCGCAGGAATCCGTATTGCGCCTGAAAGCGATGGAGGAGACTCTCGACGGATTTGAGATAGCCGAGGCGGATCTTGAGCTCCGCGGGCCCGGTGAATTTTTTGGGACCAGACAGCACGGGCTGCCCGAAATAAGATTCGGCAATATATTGAAGGACATCGATATAATGGAGATCGCCCGGAAAGAGGCGGCGAGCCTGGTGTCCAGGGACCCGGGATTAAAAGAAGAGCACCACTCGGTGCTTAAAGAGAACCTGAAGAACAGGTTTAGGGGAAAGTTCGAACTCATAAAGGCGGCGTAGATGGCTATCAGGATAATAGGCGGGGAATTTGGCGGGAGGTTCATATCGATGCCCAAGCGCGTCGAAATAAGGCCCACGCAGGACAAGGTAAGGGAAGCTATATTCAATATACTCGGAGATATAAACGACAAGAATGTTCTCGAGCTCTTCCCGGGCAGTGGAGCTTTCGGAATAGAGACGATATCGCGTGGGGCGAAATATGTGACTTTTGTTGATAATAACGGTATTTGTTTGGATACTATCAGAGAAAACTTCGAATCGCTGGGTGTTGATGAGTCGAAGTACGAGCTTGTAAGGGCCAATGCGCTCAGCATCATGTCCAGGCTCGAAAAGCAGGAGACCCGGTACGATATTGTATTCCTGGACCCTCCATATTATAAGAATATAGCTAGAAAATGCTTGATAAATATAGACTCCTATGATATATTATCGCCAATCGGTACAGTAATAGTAGAACATTTCAAGAAAGACAGTGTCTCTCTTGATCTGAATAACCTTGTCTTCGAAAAGGAGAGAAGGTACGGCGATACCGTTATTTCAATATTCCGGAAAAAGCATGAAAAAACAGAAGCTGGCCATATACCCGGGGACATTTGACCCTGTGACATATGGTCACATAGATCTGATCAAAAGAGCCACGAAGATATTTGACAAAGTGGTCATAGCCGTAGCTGCGAATAGATCAAAGTCACCTCTATTCAGCGTTGAAGAGAGGGTAATGATGCTCAAAGACGCGGTGAAGGGCATGAATAGCGTCGTCGTGGAGAATTTTGACGGGCTGGTAGTCGACTATATAAAAAAGTCCGGCTCGAACGTCATGATCAGGGGTTTGAGGATGCTTTCGGATTTCGAATATGAGTTCCAGATGGCGCTAACGAACAGGAAGCTCGACGAGGACATCGAAACGATATTCATGATGCCCAGCGAATCCTATTCGTATGTTTCGAGCAAACTGATCAAAGAGGCGGCATCGCTCGGCGCCGACGTGAGTAATTTCGTTCCAAAAAAAGTTCAAACATTGTTAAAAAAGAAATTAAAACCATAACAAATTAAGGATGTGATATGAGTTTTCTTGACCAGATGCGTGAGAAGGCGGCAAAGAACCTGAAGACCATCGTCCTCCCCGAGAGCGATGATCCCAGGACGATAGAAGCGGTAGATTATATTTTGGATAATGGTATAGCGAAATTGATCGTGGTGGGCCCGGCGGGCGTCAAAGATATGATCAAATCCAAGAACCTGAAGAACCTGCAGATCATCGACCCGGCGACCTATAAAGAGACGGAGAGTTACGCTAATGAGTATTTTGAGCTGCGCAAATCCAAAGGCATGACGATCGAGGAAGCGCGCGAATCGATGCTCAAAGAGTATGTAATATTCGGCGGCATGCTCGTACGCCACGGCTTGGCAGAGGGTTTCGTGGCGGGCGCGAACCATACGACTCCCGACGTCATCCGAGCGGCATTGAGGTGCCTTTCGATAGACAAACTTATAGGGGTCATTTCAGGATCATTTATAATGGAAGTACCGGATACGCCTTATGGAGAAAAAGGCGTATTTTTATTTGCGGACTGCGGGGTCAATCCCGATCCGAACGCAAGGCAGCTCGCCGGTATCGCCGTTTCATCGGCTCAGCTTTTTGAAAAGCTCGTCGGGGTGAAGGCGAGAGTGGCGATGCTCAGCTATTCGAGTAAGGGAAGCGCCGCAGGCCCGAAAGTAGATAAAGTGACGGAAGCTTTAGCCAAGGCCAAAGAGATGGCGCCCGACATGTATATAGACGGGGAGTTCCAGACGGACAGCGCTATAGTCCCGGAAGTGGCGAAGTTGAAATGTTCCGAGAGCAACGTCGCCGGCAAAGCGAACGTTCTCATATTCCCGGACCTTAACGCCGGAAATATTTCTTACAAATTGACGCAGAGGCTCGCTAAGGCCAGGGCGATAGGGCCGCTTCTACAGGGATTCACAAAACCCTGCAGCGACCTGTCTAGAGGCTGCAGCGCCGAAGATATAGTGGATGCTGTAGCAATAACGGCGGTAAGGGCCTAATGTTAATACTCGTTATAAATTGCGGCAGCTCGTCGGCGAAGTACCAGCTCTTCGACATAGAGAAGAATGTATCGGTGGCGAAGGGGCTCGTCGAGCGTATAGGCCAGGAGGGCTCAGGCCTTAAGGCTCAGAAGAACGGCTCCGTATTCACGAAGAAAATAGCTTGTAAAGACCATTACGACGCCATCAACATCATCGTCGATATTCTTACTGATAAGACTCATGGCGTGATCAGTTCCCGCAGCGAGATAGACGGCATAGGCCACAGGGTGGTCCATGGCGGCGAAGAGTTCAAAGAGTCGACGCTCATTACGCATAAGGTCATAAGGTCGATAGAGAAATTTAGCGTCCTGGCGCCTTTGCATAATCCGCCGTCGCTGTTGGGCATAAAGGCGTGTGTAGAGATATTGAAGGATGTCCCGGAGGTGGCGGTATTCGATACGGCTTTTCACCAGACGATGCCTTCAAAAGCCTTTCTTTACGGCCTCCCGTTCAAATATTATAAAAAGTTCGGGATAAGGAAATACGGGTTTCATGGGACGAGCCACAGGTTCGTAGCGGCTGAGGCGGCGAAGAAGCTTAAAAAGCCGCTCTCAAGCCTTAAGCTCGTGACGTGCCACCTCGGTAACGGCTGCAGCATGACGGCAGTAGACCGCGGGCAGTCTGTAGATACGACGATGGGATTCACTCCGCTGGAAGGGCTTCTGATGGGCACGCGATCCGGCGATATCGACCCGGCCGTCGTATTGTACATAACGGAGAAAGAGAGGGTATCTCTCCATCGCGTGAACGATATCCTGAACAAGGAGAGCGGGCTTCTCGGTATATCCGGCGTCAGTAACGATGTGCGCGACCTGCTGAAGTCGGCGTCTAAGAATACGGAGAACGGTAAACGCTCGGCGATAGCGCTTGAGATATTCGCTTACAGGATCAAAAAATATATAGGTGCCTATCAGGCCGCTATGGGCGGCCTGGACGCGGTCATATTTACCGGCGGAATAGGCGAGAACAACCCCTGGCTTGTCAATGGGATAGCCAGGGACCTTAAGAAAGTCACCCCTAAGAAGGCAAAGTTTCTCGTGATACCTACGAACGAAGAGCTTTTCATAGCCCGGGACACTTTCAAAATAATAAAAAAAAGGAGCTGAGAAAATGGCATTACCTAAACGTAAACATTCTAAGGCTAGACGTGACAAACGCAGGGGTGGTCAAAGGAAGCCCGTAGCGGTCAACCTTTCGATCTGCACTCAGTGCAAGAAGAAAATACTTCCGCACAGAGTATGCCCTTATTGCGGATACTATAAAGGAAAGCCCGTCATCGTACTCAAGACAAAAGCAGAGAAGAAATAAGTACAAGGAAGAAGGGTATTTATGAAGATAGTCATCGATGCCATGGGCAGCGACAATGCGCCCGCGGTAGAGGTCGAAGGGGCTATACAGGCGATCGAAGAGTTCGGCCATGAGCTTATACTAGTAGGGGACAAAGACCGCATCGAGAATGAACTGAAGAAGCACAATTTCAGTTCCGACAAGATGTCGATCGTGCATGCTTCCGAAGTGATAGAGATGCATGACCCGGCGGCTATATCCGTAAGGCGTAAAAGGGATTCGTCGATCGTGGTCGGTATGGACCTTATAAAGAAAGACAAGGCCGACGCTTTCGTCAGCGCCGGCAATACCGGCGCGGTAGTCTGCGCTGCGACGCTGTCACTGAGGCTCTTACCGGCTATTGAGAGGCCCGGTATAGCCATCATACTGCCTGCCCTGGCCGGCACGTCTCTTTTGATGGACGTGGGCGCGAATATCAGCGCCAAGCCGATCCACCTTTTACAGTATGGTATAATGGCGGACGCCTATTCACGGTATATCCTGGGAAAGTCCAACCCTACGGTCGGACTTCTCAATGTGGGTGAAGAGGAGTCAAAAGGAACGGATTTCATAAAGGAGACCCATACGCTATTGAGCGAGTCGAAGCTCAATTTTATAGGTAACGTAGAAGGGCGCGACATATATTCCGGCAAAGCGGACATAGTCCTTTGCGACGGATTTGTGGGCAACGTCATCCTGAAGGTGTCGGAGAGCGTAGTCGATACTATACTCCAGCTCCTGAAGCGGGAGATAAAGTCGAGCATTATAGCAACTGTCGGAGCGGCGCTTGCAAGGTCCGCTTTCGCAACTTTAAAGAAAAAGATGGATTATTCGGAATATGGCGGCGCGCCGCTATTGGGCGTCGACGGCAGGTGTATTATCAGTCATGGATCATCTTCAGCAAAAGCTATCAAGAACGCAGTTAAGTTCGCCGGAGAATTTGTGGCGAAAGACGTTAATAAGCATATAGTCGAGGAATTGGAGAGTTATTGATATGTGCGAAACGAGAAAAACAGGAATACTTGGTGTAGGGATGTATCTTCCGGAGAAGATATTGACCAATAAAGATTTGGAGAAGATAGTAGATACGACGGATGAATGGATAACTACGCGCACCGGTATCAAGGAGCGCAGGATCGCCCGTGAAGACGAAGCGACCAGCGATATGGCGGCTGAGGCAGGGCGCAGGGCCCTCGCCGACGCGAAACTTACCGCGGCCGACATCGACCTGATCATCGTGGCTACGATAACACCCGACATGTTCTTTCCCGCTACGGCGTGTATCGTACAGGAAAAACTGGGCTGCAGGACCGTACCGGCTTTTGATGTGAGCGTAGCGTGCTCCGGGTTTATTTATGGCCTTGCCATTGCCAACCAATTTATAGCGTCGGGAACGTATAAGCATGCCCTCGTGATAGCCGCGGAAAAGCTTTCATCGATAACTGACTGGAGCGACAGGTCCACATGTGTCCTGTTCGGGGACGGAGCGGGCGCTGCCGTGCTGGGGCCCGTTGAAAAGGGCGGCATACTTTCAGTATACTTGGGCGCGAACGGTAAGGAAGGGGAGCTGATAAAGCTTCCGGCCGGCGGCTCCAGGATGCCTGCGTCAAAGAAGACCGTTGAAGACAAGCTGCATTGTATTAAGATGAACGGTTCGGAGCTTTTTAAACATGCCGTGAAGATAATGGCTGATGCGGCGCTTCAGGCGACGCAGAAGCTCGGTTTAAAGGGAGAGGATATAAGCCTTGTAATACCGCACCAGGCAAATTTGAGGATATTGAACGCCGTAGCAAAGCGCATGGGGCTGACCCCGGATAAGATATACCTTAATATAGAGAAGTACGGGAATATGTCCGCTGCATCGAGCGCAGTCGCGTTCGTGGAGGCGGTAAAGACCGGTAGGATAAAGAAGGGCGATAAGATCCTGATCGACGCGTTCGGCGGCGGACTTACATGGGGGGCGATAGTAATAGAATGGTAGATACAGCACTGATATTTCCGGGGCAGGGCGCGCAATTCGTCGGGATGGGAAAAGAGCTTTACGATAACTCGCCTAAGGCAAAAGAGGTATTCGACAGGGCCGGCGAGATCTTGAAATTCGATATAAAGAAACTTTGTTTCGAGGGGCCTCAGGATATCCTCTCGACCACCAGCAATAGCCAGCCGGCGATACTCACGACGAGCATCGCGGCTCTTCGGGCATTTGAATCGTCAGAGATATACGCCAACTACACCCCGAAATACAGCCTTGGCCTGAGTCTCGGCGAATATACCGCGCTTGTTGCGGCAGGAAGCATATCTTTCGAGGATGCGCTCGTGCTCGTCAGAAAGCGCGGTGAGCTGATGGAAGAGGCTTCGAGAAAGAATCCCGGTAAGATGGCATGCGTCATAGGGATGGACCTTGAGATCGTCGAGGACCTCTGCAAAGGTATCGGATGCGAGGTAGCCAATCTAAATTGCCCGGGCCAGGTCGTCATCTCCGGTAAAGCAAATAACGTCGAGCTCTTTGCAGGGCTTGCCAAAGATAAGGGGGCCAAGCGCGTGCTCGTCCTCGATGTCAGCGGCCCGTTCCATTCGTCCCTAATGACGTCGGCGCGCGATAAACTGAGAGATTACATAGAGAAAGTTAATATTTCCCAGCCTGTACTGTCATTCATAAGCAACGTAGACGCAAGTGTCCAGACGGATCCCGTAAAGATAAAAGAAAATCTCATCAGCCAGGTGAATTCCATGACGTTATGGGAAAGATCGGTGAAGCTTGTCGCCTCCAGCGGCATAGTCCAATATCTTGAGATAGGGCCGGGACAGGTCCTTAAAGGTCTGCTGCGTAAAATTGACCCGAAACTGGAAGTCAAAAATATTGCCGTCCCACAGGATCTTAAAACGGACCTGCAGGTTCAAGGTTCATAAGCAGATCGGGTAACCGATAAAGGGAAAAATGCTCGGCAGGGCACTTTTATTATTAACCATCCTCATTGCGGCAGTCCTCATCATAGCCTATTTTAATGACCCCTATGTTTTCAGCAAAAAAACCCCCGGCACATTCGAATACGTGAGAAAAGCCGAGGACCTGCTCGACGAAGGAAAACTTCAGAAGGCCGTCAGCGCCTATGAAAAGGCCTTCGATTCATCTCCCGATAATGTGGCCGTGAGAAGCGATCTGGCGGCCGTCTATCTTAAATACGCAAAAGCCCTCATAGAATCCAGAAATAACAGGCGCGCTCTTATATATCTCATAAAGGCGCGTGACATTCTGCCCAACGCCAGGACGATGAATGATCTTGCCATATTCTACTCACAGCAGGCTTTGGAATCGGCCCGCAAATACAGGTGGGATGAGGCCGCGGGATACTATCAAAAGGCCCGAACGGCAGCTATGGGCTCCAAGGCGGCTCTTAAGGCTCTCGCCATCTCAATACATAACGATGGCGTGGTGGAGCTCAAGAAGGATCATGTGTCTTTGGCTATAATGTGTTTTAAAGAATCTCTTGCCATAAACGAGAACTCAAGGACGCTCGGGCTCCTCGGCGAGATCTATCATAATAAAAGAGACCTTGAGATGGCGAAATTGTATTGGAGCCGCGCGAACGAACTCTTCCCCGACGACAAGTCTATAGCCGACAAGCTCGAAAAGTTGTCGCGTGAGACGGCGCTTACCGTTACAGAGGAGAAGAGGGAGCTTGCCCATTTCGACCTGCGTTACAATAAGGACCTTCCGTTCGATATGGCCGAAATGAGGGATATGCTCGAAAAGGCATACTCCGCGGTAGGTAATGACCTGGGGTATTTTCCGGCGTCCAAGACGATCATAGTGCTGTATTCAAAATCGGATTTCATGAATATTTATAAACTGCCTTCCGTGATACGCGCCTTCTACGACGGCAATATAAGGATGCCGCTGCCTGAAACCAGGCTGGGGAAGAGCGAACTTTTGCGTTATATATACCATGAATATACGCACGCAGCCGTGTCGGCCATCACCAACAATAATTGCCCGCCGTGGTTCAGCGAGGGAATAGCTATGTTTGAAGAGTATAAAGAGCGCGACACCGAGATCCGTGAATTTTTTCCAAAGATCGTAGGAAAGCGGTGTATCGGAGACCCGCGTTTTACAATAAGCTCGATCGATGCGGTATTCAGGACAGGTTATAAAAATACCGACCTGCGCGCAAGTTATATCATCGCGTATACCGCCTTGAAGTTCATTGTCGACAGGTGGGGGGTCGAGGGGCTGCAGGGTGTGCTGAAGAGGATGTCCGGCGGCCAGCATGTAGTGAACGCCATCGACGACCAGTTCTTGATCTCCGAAAAAGAATTTGAAAAAAGGTGGGCCGAATATGCCGAGAAAAATTACGCATCACCCCCGGCCTGAAGATACAAGCGGCAGATTTTTACCGGTATCGAAGCTAGGCCTTGAGAAGAGAGGGTGGGACTCTCTCGATATCATACTGGTTACGGGCGACGCCTATGTAGACCATCCTTCTTATGCCGCGTCCTTACTGGGCCGTCTCCTCGAGGATGCCGGTTACAGGGTCGGGATCATATCCCAGCCGCGCTGCTCGACTACGGATGACTTCAAAAAATTAGGGCGGCCTAACCTGTTTTTCGGAGTGACGGCCGGGAACCTTGATTCGATGGTGGCAAATTACTCGGCTTCGAAAAAACCGAGAAGTTCCGACGACTACTCTCCCGGCGGAAAGCCCGGCCTTCGGCCCGACAGGGCATCTATCATATACACGAACAAAATTAAAGAAGCGTTCCCCGGAGTGCCGGTCGTTCTGGGAGGCGTAGAAGCGAGCCTCAGGAGATTGGCTCACTATGATTACTGGTCGGATAAGGTCAGGCGTTCATATCTGGTAGATTCGAAGGCCGATATCCTGGTCTACGGTATGGGGGAAAGGCAGATACTCGAAATAGCGTCACGGGCGAAAGCGGGCGAGAGCATAAGAGAGATGAGCGGCATACGCGGCACAGTTGTGGCGCGGAGTTCCCTGGACGGGATCGGCGAGTGCATGGTCATACCGGCTTTTGAGGAAGTCAGCTCCGATAAAGATAAGTTCAATGCGTCATTCAGAGCCGTTTACCGTGAGGCCGACCCGATAAAAGGAAAGACCGTCGTTCAAAAACACGCGGAGAGGTTCGTGGTGCAGTTCCCGCCGGCGTATCCGCTGTCCGAACAGGAGCTCGACCGGCTGTATCTTTTTAATTATACGCTCGGCTGGCATCCCGATTATGATAAAGACGGCGGCATCCCAGGATTTGAGACGGTGAGGAATTCAATAATATCGCACCGCGGCTGCAGCGGAGGATGTAATTTTTGCACGCTCTATCTCCATCAGGGCAGGATCGTGCAGAGCCGAAGCTCCTCATCGATAGTGGAAGAGATAAAGAGGCTTTCGCAGCGCAACGATTTCAGGGGTACGGTGACGGATATAGGCGGCCCTACGGCAAACATGTATAAGGCCGAGTGCGCGTCATGGAAGACGAGCGGCGCTTGCAGGGATAAGAGTTGCCTCGTCCCCGCGAAATGCAAGAATCTCAAACTTGGATACAGGGAAGCGCTGGGCCTGTGGGACCGGGTGAAGAAGATACCGGGAGTTAAACACGTCTTTGTCGGAAGCGGTGTGCGGCACGATCTTCTCGTCGGGGATGATTCCGACGAATACCTGAAAGCGCTCTGCCGGGACCATGTGAGCGGCCAGTTAAAGGTCGCTCCCGAGCATTTATGCCCGCCCGTGCTGGACCTGATGAATAAACCGTCATTTAAAGTGTACGAACACTTCGTAGACAGATTCAATGCCGTGAACAAGGCACTGAACAAAAAACAGTACCTGGTCAATTATCTTTTGAGCGCGCATCCGGGCTCAGACCTTTCATCGGCGCTCGAGCTGGCGCTATATCTGTCGAAGAGGCATATAAATCCCGAGCAGATACAGGATTATATACCGCTGCCTATGACGGTTTCGGCGTGCATGTATTTTACGGGCAAGGACCCTTTTACGGGTAAAAAAATATATGTGGCGAAGAGCCCGAGAGAGAGGAAGCTGCAGCGTTCGCTCATACAGAGCCGGCAGCCCAAGAACAGGAAGTACGTCCTGGAGGCCCTGAAGAAATTGGGCAAGCTTTATCTCGCGAAGGAACTTTTGAATTGATCTATATACGCAAGAATTCGCTTGCCTTGCATTTGTACGAGTATTATCATATATAAAAGTGAGTTTAAAATGATTAAGAATTTTTCGCCGATCAGGACCCTTTTGAACATAATCTTCTCCATCTTTGTCTGTGAAGCTATTGTGATGTACTTCATATCGATCATGGCGCCGATCTCCGATCTGCACGCTATTATCCTCGATTCCACTCTGCTCGTAATAATCTTATCGCCTGTACTATACTTATTTTTATTCAGGCCCATGGCTCTCGAAATAGAAGATATCAAGCTTACCGAGCATAAGCTTCGCGATTCGCGGGAGATGGGGCAGCTCGTCATGGACAATATACCTCAATTCATTTTCTGGAAAGATACGAGATCCGCTTACCTGGGTTGCAACGAGAACTTTGCCAAGGTCGCCGGAGTGGGTAAACCTGAGAAGATCGTTGGCAAGACGGACTATGACCTGGCCTGGAAGAAGGAAGAGGCCGACTTCTACAGGGAGGCGGACAGAAGGGTTATGTATAATGACAAGGCTGAATACCACATAATCGAGCCGCAGTTGCAGGCAAGCGGTAAACAGGCGTGGCTCGATACCAACAAGGTCCCTCTTCATGACGAGAACGGCAAGGTCGTCGGGGTCCTGGGCACGTATGAAGATATTACAGAGCGCCGTAATGCCGAAGAAGACCTTATGAGGCGCGATTACCAGCTCGAGATACTTTCCCGCACGAGCGTTCACATCAACGCGGTCCTTGAAGTGCCGGTTATCATGCGCACGCTCATAGCGTCGGCTATGGAATTGGTAGGCACGGAGAAGGGCGCCGCCGGACGGATCGTGGACGGCAAAATGGTCTTTACTGAGTATTATAAAGAAGGCAAACCCATTCCCGTTAATTATTGCTTTGAACGCGGCCAGGGCATACCGGGGCACGTCATGGAGACGAGAAAACTTTATTTTACGAACGATGCATCAAAAGACCAGTTCGTATTGCAAAACAGGCGCGAAGAGATAGGTTTTCATAGCGTTGTAAACGTCCCGATAATTAGCAGGAAGGGTGATATACTCGGATGTTTTGAGATATACGACAAATTCGCGGATAAAGATTTTGACGTCCAGGATTTCTTTATGCTTCAGGGGCTGGCGGCAAGCGCGGCGGTCGCGCTTGAGAATGCCTACAGGTTCACGAGCGAATGCAGATAATATCAAATGGGATGGATATGAAACGTAAAATCGTATGCGCGTCCGTTGCCGTACTTGTTATGGCGCTGTTGTTAACATGCCGATCAGCTTTTTCTGCTGAGCCGGAACGGTTGGTCGAAATGGCAAAGGATTGCGAAGTCATACCGGTAGAAGAGGTGAAGACGATAGGCCTGCCGAACGGGTATCACGAAGGGCTTTTTTTCGACGGTAAAAATATATGGGTGGCCAACGGCAAGAAGGGCAAGATCTGGGTTATAAATGCGTCGACGGGGAATGCCGTCTATGACATAGAGCCTATAGGCGAGTTTACGGAAGGTATTTGCCAGCTGTCGGATGGAAGTTATTACGTGACGGACTGGGACGCTAAGAAGCTTTACCGCGCAAGCCTGAAGGATAAAAAATTGATCCCCGAGGTCGAGGTGGATCTTGCGCCTTCATATCCGGCGGGTGTAGCTTGGACCGGCAAGGACCTGTACGTGATAACGTGGACAAGAGGGGTGGGAAAGACAAAATATCACCTCGTGCGGTTCGATGAAAAAGGAAAATTTCTCGGTAAAATACTGATAAAAGATATACAGGAGCCGGCGCATCTGGCTTGGGACGGCAAGGGCCTGTGGATAACGAGCTGGTGCAGTAAGCAGGTATACAGGGTTGACCCCCAGAACTTTAAGTGTACGGGTGTTTTTACGTCGCCGGTCCCTGACGCGACCGGGATCGTGTGGGATGGTAATTATTT
>Ga0172379_10009377_pt1 | contig 12099 bp, 6 predicted proteins | sample GrowelOW334metaG_FD_119756 | JGI IMG/M metagenome (GOLD analysis project Ga0172379, IMG submission 119756) | Groundwater microbial communities from an aquifer near a municipal landfill in Southern Ontario, Canada - Groundwater well OW334 metaG | ecosystem: Environmental > Aquatic > Deep... | reverse complement strand
ATATTATTACAACAACATCAGGATTAAAACCAGTTTGAAAATGCCGCCTTCACAGTATTACGCCCTTACCGCCAAAGGTTGATTTATATGGACAAAAGTGTCCGAAGAAAAGGGTGCATGCCACCATCTCATGGAGACTCTTTGGATTCCAGTCTCGTTTTAATTTATTGGCTATATCTTTCACCTCCATCGCCCGCAAAGTAGCCAAGTCTATCGGAGCCCTAGATAATACAGAACCGCTTATAACAGGGCCTATGCTTGGATGCGGTTTATAATCGTCTGATATTTTACCTTCAAAAACTGATTCTAATTCAGTAATCTTTTCGGCGCTCAACGATGATTTTATACAGGACAAAACTTGAAGGCCATGGGTCTTGTAATATTTTTCCTTGTTTTTGGCTCCAAAAAATGAAATTGCTTGATTTACATAATCTTCTTGCTCTGGAGGACTTAGAACACCAAAACATTTTTTAAGAAGTTGCTCGTATTCAGCGCCAGATACTAGCTCCAAGGATTCCTTATATTTGAACACTTTAAACAGATATTCTTTTATATAAGCTTTAAAAGCTTGAGGGCAAAGACTAACGACAAATAACCTTAGCCGCCACATGGAACGGCTTAGCGGTAATGAATTAATATATTTTTCATATAGAGTCGTGGCTTTTGCTTTATTGCCGCACTGGCCGCCGACAACCTTTTCAGACAGTTTTTTTATAACAGCCGCGAGATCGCGCACATCATCCCTGTATGAATGATGGCGTTGTTGGTCAACCTCTAATTCATAAAAATCAACATCAAACAAAAAAAATTGTTCCCCAACTTCAAAGATGTTATTTTCTGATTCCTTGTCGGCTATCAAAACTATTTCTTTCATTTTTTTAGTTGCCAATTCTAAAGCTTGTTCAGAATACGATTCTGGTATCTCTGATAAAATTTTGAACAACTTAATTTGTCCGAGATCATTAAAATAAAAAGGATTATCGGTTGTGTAGCCACTTGAAGTCTCGTGTATTTCCTTTTTTGTTCTAACCGTCAAAATTACATCAATTAACGTTAAAAGATTAGTATAATCTTTAATACTAATAAGTTTCTCTAACATTTTTTCGTATTCAAATCCCCAGTTGTTAAACTTTTTCATTAATTTAACCCAATTTTCCTCTTTAATTTTTGCAACTAATCTCGCTATTTGCTGTCCAGGTAGAGAACTAGAAATCCATAGGAATCGGCTTACCACTTCTATATCAAAATTATCACGTTCTGATTTAACGTCTAAGATTATATTTGTAACCTTCTCGGGTAACTTTTCAGCTACATTAGCCAGATAGTTTAACTCCGACATTCTATACATTTGACCATCTAATGACTTTTCTTTTATTGCATCTAATAAATTATTCTGCCACAGCCAATCAAGCCAAGTTTCATCGGCCTTAGCAAAAAAATATCTTTTTGCGTCTTCGTTAAGCGATAATAATATTTTTAATTTTTTCTGGTCTGCTGTTTGTCGAGAAGCTAATATGCCATCAACGGTTTGATGTATTTTTAATTGTCTTGGTATTGATTCAACCCAAGTATTTTGAAGATGTTCAACTAACAATTCAAAAATACTACCATCGAGATCATTAATTGTTTTTATTTTTATATTAAACTTCTTTAAGATTTTTATAGTTTTTTCTATTTTCCATTTTTCTTGAAAATGATGAGCTACATTAGTAAATATTGTATGCAGATCGTTTAACCTGGCGGCGATCTTATCAGCCTCTTTATCCTCTTGATATGATAATAAAATAAATTTTAATTTTTCTCTCCTTGACGACTTAAATCTGCTTAAAAACTTTAAAGATAGTATAAAATCTAAAAATTTTGATTTCTTGGTTTTGGGGGATCCGACCCCGTACATTATTTCTCTTAATGAGTGGGCCGATTGAGCCATCCAGTCAGGATTGATTCTGTTATCCGACCTCATAGCATAAAGAGCACCTTTAAATAAATTTGATGGTAAATTTTTAGAACAAAAAAAAGCGACTCTATTTAAATTATCTAAATGAGTACATATCCATTTTTGTTTGTCCGTTAATACTATTGGACTTTGTTCTAAAATTTTAGTATTCAAGCTATCGTTTATACCATCTGACATATTTTTTAACTTCAGTTTAATTTTAATTGTATTCTATCAGAAAATCCTATAGATTTAAAGGCTCCAAATGCGCCCTATCTTGATAGTGGTAGTGGGGATGAGTTATCAACAGCTTACCTTGGTAAAGGGTATCATAATATGGTATACTCTACATATGGACATCAAACAAGGGTTCAAATCTATATATTTTTCTGACCTAAGAGAAGATAACACATCTTCAAAATCTTTAACTTTGGCGTTTTCAGAACAAGAACAAGATTTATTCGAATCTATTAAATACCTCTCCAGCTATGACGTGAGAAAGCTCATCGGTGTAGGTACTTTTAATGACTTAGAAACAAAAGCAGGAGAAGAAGGTCTCCCAGTAAACAGATATTGTATTTGGAAGTTAAAAAAAGAACTTAATGACAAAGAGAATAAGAAAGAATTTAGATTAGATCCTATTCACACAACTTTTCAAAGTAGCAAACAAATTCCGCTCCAAAGTTGGTACCCCTATCTTGAGGGTTATGCCCCTGATTTTGTTAAATATATTATTCAAAATTACTTACCTGATGATATAAAGGTTATTTACGATCCATTCTCGGGAACAGGCACAACCCCATTGGTGGCATCTGAACTAGAATACACGGCGTATTATTCAGAAGTGAATCCGCTTCTGCAAGTGTTAACTAAAGTAAAATCTAACGCTAGGAGTTCAAAAAACAGAACTAAAATAATAGCCATACTCGAGGATTTACTGGCTAATTTAGAAAAAAATATTCTATCTCAAGAAGAAGATCAGGAGCTTAAAAATAGCTACTTTAAAACTTTCAAGGAAAGCAGATTTTTTGATGAAAAAGTATTTAGTTACATTTTAAAAACTAGAACATATCTTAATCAAATATATTTCAAAAATGTACTAGTCTCGGAATTACTTATTATTGCCACGCTAGGATCATTGGTCGAAAACTCATATCTAAAACGACAAGGTGATCTTCGCTTTAGAAGGGGCAAAGAACTGGAAGAATTAAAACAAACAGATTTTTTTGAAACACTAAGGTCAAAACTCAAAAAAATTATTGAGGATTTAATAGTTGTAAAAACTAGTCCTGCGCCAATGTTAATTACAGAAGATGCTCGCGCGGTTGGTAAGCTTCCTTTTTTGGGTATAGATGCAGTTATAACTAGTCCTCCGTACCTAAATGGTACTAACTATTTTAGAAATACCAAAATAGAACTTTGGTTTTTAGGATACCTTAAGAGTCCTAAGAATCTTGCAAATTTTAGAAAATTAGCGGTTACTGCGGGGATAAACGATGTTGCCTTGGGGAGAGAAAAAAAAGTAAATGATGTTGTTTTAAGTAAATTATTATCAGAACTTAGAAAAAAAGCTTATGACAAAAGGATTCCAAAGATGGTAAATGATTATTTTGCCGATATGAAAGTAATTTTTACTGGAATTAAAAAACAACTAAATAAAAATGCTGTGTTAGCAGTAGATTTGGGAGATTCAATCTATAGTGGTGTCCATGTTAAAACTGATGAGATTTTTATCAGAATCCTATCTGAAATAGGCTATGCCTTTGATCGAAGTATTACCCTTCGCAAGCGCCAATCTAATAATGGCCAGGAGTTGAAACAGGTATTGCTATTATTTAAAAATAAAGATGTAGTAAAAATAGGACAGAAAAAATCGTATTGGGAACAAAATTGGAAGACATTTAAAGAAAAAATGCCTCATCATGAAGGTCTTATGGCCAAAAGAAATTGGGGCGATCCGATCCATTCTCTTTGTTCATATCAAGGTAAACTTAAACCATCTATAGCGCACCAACTAATATCTACTTTTGTACCAAAAAATGGTTGTATGCTTGATTTGTTCGGAGGGGTAGGGACTATTCCATTAGAGGCGGCGCTACAAGATAAAAAATCATTTTCATTTGATATAAGTCCGGCTGCAATAGCAATTTCAAAGGCCAAGCTTGATATACCTTCTACAAGAAAAATAGAACAGATTTTAGAAAATTTAGAGTCTTTTATTACAAAATGCTCTATTTCCAAAGAGGAAATTCAAATTGAAGGTCAATTTGGGTTAAATAAAACTATAAAAGATTATTTTCACCCAGACACTCTAAAAGAAATATTACTTGCAAGAAAATATTTTAAGCAAAATGGATATGTATCACCAGAACATGCCCTCGTGTTGTCGGCATTAATGCATATTCTTCATGGGAATCGTCCTTATGCATTAAGCCGAAGATCTCATGGTATAACGCCATTTGCACCAACAGGTGAATTCGAATACAAAAATACAATTAAAAAGTTACGAGAAAAAATAGATAGAACATTATCTAATCTTAAGAGAGATATTTTCCAGCCAGGAATCGTTTATTATCAAGATGCTACAAAAACCTGGCCAGAAGAAGTAAAGGATTTAGATGCAATTATTACAAGTCCACCATTCTTTGATAGTACGCGTTTTTATGCTGCAAACTGGATGAGACTTTGGTTCGCCGGTTGGGATAACACGCACTTCAAAACTGAACCTGTTAATTTTATAGATGAACTACAAAAAAAAGATTTATCTATCTACGATGGAATATTTATGCAAGCCAGGGAAAGATTAAAAGAAGATGGAGTTTTTGTAATGCACCTAGGAAAAAGCTATAAATGCGATATGGCAAAAGTACTTTCCGAGAGAGCTAAACGTTGGTTCAACGTGTATGATATCTTTGAAGAAAGTGTTGAAAATAGCGAATCGCACGGAATTAAAGACCGTGGGTCAGTAAAAATACATCAATATCTAATTCTAACTTAAGACAAATAACCGAGAAGTCTCTTGTTTTGTTCAGATAAATTTTGTACCAAGCTATAATCTTCGAGAAGTTTTTTGAGTTCTTTTATTCTTTTTGTAATATTTGTCGCACTTCTTACGGTAAGCATACGTCTTACGCAAGCATCAACATCAATTTGACTGTTTACAATCGGAGTCTTACGGGATAGTAATTCTAAATTTGTGCCAGTAATTAATGCCATTTTTTTTAATTCATCGTTAGTGTAAAATTCACTTGGCCATTTATCCCTTTTGTTATCATTGGCCTCCTTCGATAAAAGGGCTGCGTTCTTGTTGCTTAATGGATATAACCATTTAGAAGGCAGGATATGATCAATTGCCCAAGTTTTTCTTTCTTGAATTTTAAGTGGTTTACCAGTCTTAAAACATTTACTATCAAATTTTTTAAACAATTCTTCAAAATCAAGGCGCTCGTTTTCTCCAACCAAAAGCAAATCAGCAATTCGTCTGCGAGCCGCAGATTCATGAAGCTGCTCTTTTGTTCTTTTGGGATTTAAATTTGTATTTATAACCGCCTTGCAACTTCGACACTCCATCTGCTTTTCTAACGGACCCCAACTGCTGTGACCGCTGAAAGCTCGCGCAGGTAATTTTCTGCCACACGTATTACATTGTTTCCAATATGCATCCCTTGCTTCTGTCGAAATGGTAAAAAATGACTTCCAGAACCTCTGGGCCGCCAACGATCCTTTGGCCGTTATTTCTTTATTCCATGTCGCAAATGATAATTTTTTACCTTGCTTATCTTTAAGCGGTAGAGGAGACTCTTTACTATGGACAAAACCACACCCTTTACATTTCCAAAATTGAGTTTCGTATGCCTCTGCTGAATTTAAAAGTTTATTGCCAACATTTACGAAATTTAGTTGGCCGCATCGTATACAAACGAAAGAAGCCAATGCTTCATGCACGGTAATTCCGGAAATCCTGGCGATGTTTGTTTTATTCTTTGTTTGTCGTCTTGTCATATCGGTTAAATTATTACACAAAATATGGCTTTTATCAATGGGCGTGAAAAAATGAAAAAATGCTCTAAATATCGCCTTAAAGTTATCTACTTCTTATCTACTTGGGACGCTCTGGACTCCTTCAAGGGGTTGCGTCATCAATGTTAGTATATGAATACAACATCAATGCCCGTGGGGACTACGAGCAAAATAATAGTCCCAACCAAGGTTAAATACTGTCTTTATGCCAGGAAGTCATCTGAGAGTGAAGAGAAACAAATCCTCTCCATTGATAGCCAAATCAAAGAGATGCTTCAGCTGGCTGAACGTGAGGATTTAGAGGTCGTAACAATGAAGCGAGAATCCCACAGCGCTAAGGAAACCGGCCAGAGACCAATTTTCAATGAAATTATAGAAGAATTAAAACAAGGCAAGTTTAATGGCATCCTGACTTGGGCGCCGGATCGCATTAGCAGAAACGCCGGAGACTTAGGAAAAATTGTAGATTTAATGGATTCGGGCGCTCTACTGGAGATAAGAACTTTCGGCCAGAGGTTTAGCAATAATCCAAATGAAAAGTTTTTACTAATGATTTTAGGATCGCAGGCAAAACTGGAAAACGATAACAGAGGTATCAACGTTAAAAGAGGACTACGAACAAGGGTGGAGATGGGGCTATGGCCGGGAGTAGCACCACTAGGATATCTGAATCAAAAGCATATGGATAAGAAGTGCCAAGTCATAATTGATCCGCAAAGAGCGCCAGTGATTAAAAAGATGTTTGAAAAGTTGGCGTTTGAACATTACTCGGGCAGAAAAATATATAACTGGCTTAGGCATGAGCTAAATTTTTATACGAGAGGCAATAAATCGCTCACGCTCAGCGGAATTTACCGCATATTAGATAATCCTTTCTACTATGGGGTATTTGAACACCCAAAGGAAAGTGGAAATTGGTATACCGGCAAACATGAGCCGATTATCAATCAAGAATTATTTGAAAAAGCTAAGGCGCAACTGAAGCGAGATCAGATCGTCAGAGAAAACCATGAATTCTCCTTCACCAAATTATTTACCTGTGGCTACTGCGGATCTGGCATATCGGCCGAAGAAAAATATAAACAGCTGAAAGACGGCACGCATGCGAGATATGTCTACTACTCCTGTTCAAGGGCGAGGGATAGAAACTGCAAAAATAAATATATAAGAGAAGAAGAATTGATTACGGAACTGCTTAAAATACTTGATAAGGTAAATATTAACGAACTAGGCATGAGGCAAAAATTGGAAGATGAAATCGCGAGATTTAATATCTTTCAAAGATCGGTGCTGGGGAGTACTGATAAGGTAAAAAATAGAGAAGACATGGATATACGAAACTATGCGAAGTATATTTTGAAAGAGGGGTCGGTATCGGAGAAGCGAGAACTGCTTGGAAACTTAAGATCGAAGATAGTTTATAAAGACAAAACGCTCACACTATTAACTGAGTAAAAATAAAAACAGCGATTACAATCAATATAAGGAGTAGGATTATTTTAGAGAATAAAAAATTGACTTTATTAAATAGTTAAGAAACAATGATGTCTTTTTTTAATTTAAATAATTTATAAAGCCTGGGGCTTTCTGATATAAGAAATTGTTCTTTTATTTGTTTTATTAAAGATTCGCTAGTTTGTAACTCATATACTAATCTAAAAAATAACCCCTTGCTAAAAATTAATTTTTGTTCTCCCTGATCATAAACTAACAACTTATTGTTAAAAAAAGGTATGCTTCTTTCGTCTATAGATTTTAATATGTGTTTTGCAGATTTTCTATCCACTGCCGCTATTCGCAACTTATATTTTTTACATTTATCTAAAAATATATTTACATCAAAATAGAAATCAATAGAAATTATATCTGTCAATAAATCTATCGAGTATTTATCCTTTAATAAAGAAAAAAGTGGTTTATGAGATAATATATGAATAGAGTCTTTTAATGAATAAATTTGGTATTTCATATAATAGGCTAGCTCTGGGATAAAATTATTATCAATATCGTTTTCTTTAATGTTGCCATATTGGCACTCTTCCCAAGGTTTTTTTATTATGTGATAAATATGATGTTTAAAATTTAATTGATTGGAGAGCCCATTACCCCGTGCATCTAAGCGACAGATTCGGACTATAAGACAATCCATAAGAAAAATTATTTCTTCTTTTTTGTTTTCATATAAATATTCTAAATTTTTATTTAATAATTTGCAATTATTTTTTTCCGGGGTGATAATATTTATTGCTTTTTTAGGCATATTAAAATTATAGTCATAAGCCTCTTCCTTTTCGATATATTGAATTAAATTTAGTGCTCTTTTGTACTGTCTTATAACACGTAATAAATTTTTTATACCATGCTTTTTTGATTCACTATGCAATATTTTTACAGATTCTTCATTTTTTTTATGATCATCGCTATTCAATATATCTAAAATAATATTATTTATTTTACCATCTTGCTTAATTTCTATTATTTCAAAATGGCCTTTCCTTTTTACGAGTAAATCACCTAAATTTAACACCGACGTAATATCACAGATTAAAGCAAATTCGTTTTCATTTTTATTGATTTCCTTAGCAATCTCGATACTGGATTTAATATCTTTATCTTTTAAATACCCACTATTGCCATCTTTTTGGATAAAACTTTTTACAGTAGTTCTCTGAAACCCTATGATTGTCCACGCTATCATGTTTGCCACTTCTTTAAAGGTGGAAATCTGAGTTTTTAAGAAATTTATATCTGTACAAATTTTAATAAAATTAAGATCTTTTTTCAGATCTTTTTTGTGCTTGTTTTTTATAAATTGTTTATGTTCTTCGCATATAATTATTAATTCATTTTCTACGAACAGAATGTTATTTACTATTTTTTCTTGTGCTAATTTAAAACCCTCATGACATTTATTTAGGAAATTTGTTTTTCCAATTGATTTTATTTTTTTAATGTCTCTAAAACTTGATAAATTGTAAAAATCAGTAGCATAAGTATTTATGTATTTTAGTAGTTGCTCTAGTTCGGATGTAAATTGTTTATTATCCATATAAAGTTAATGGCGTGTATTTATATTCATAATAGTTAATCTATCAGAAACAACAATAATACGTCGCTGTTTTTGTTAATTTAGCGAACATATAAAGTATTGGGTGCTCTAGCGGTTAACTGCCGCGTCTCGGTTAGGGTTAGACTTTTTTATTTTTTCGCCTAGTATAATTCAAAGATTCAAAATATTGATTGAAACCAGCCCGATTATTTAACAGGGTTTTTTGCTTATTCGACTTTGTATATTTAAAGAATTCAATATGTTGATCAGGGAGTTTCACGACAAAGTCGTGTGGCTTTTGTGATCCCCCAGAGCCCAAAGCTGTTATGATATGAAGTGACTTCCTAGCTCTTGTTATAGCTACATAAAAAGCATTTCTGGTCACCCATGACATATTTACGTTATCAAACCCAATAATGATTACATGATCAGCGGATAAACCCTTGGAACCAACGATTGTTATAAGCTCAACCGCGGACATTTGTTGAATTTCTAACTCGTCTAATTCCGCCTCTTCTTCCTCTTCGTGTTCTATCTCTTGAATTTGGGTTTCGTTAATAGCACGTTTATCGATATCATTTTTTAGACTAACCGGATCTGATAAGTTAATTTCTTCTCCAATTTTATCTAGTTTAATGTCGATATTATCAGACGACTCGATAATGGCTTTTATTTTTTGACAACGAATCAGGGCAGATGAGAGAATAGTTTCTGTTTCTTCTAAATTATAAAAGTTTACACCAGCCATTAAACACTTTCTTATTAATTCAACAACATTCATATCCGGCACCTGCTCATAACTAAGAACTTTTCTGAAAATAAAATTGTTTTCTGGATGATTTGCTAATGAGTAATAATTCAATACCTTATAATAGTCTTCTGAAAACTTTTTTGTTTCTTGTTGGAATTCAGCAATCAGTTTAAATAATTCTTGGTTAGCGTGTCCGGCAGCATAAAATTTTACTTCTTTTGCGGGGGTCAAAATCAACAAAAATGGATCTTTGGTGTTTCCGTCAATAAGTTCGTTTTTACGAGTTTCTATTTCTGATTTGTTATCATCAATAAATTTTTTTATGTAATCAACGGCGGTAGTTGAAGTAGCGCATCCGATCACTTGAACTTTGGGGTGCTCGGTATTAACAGAGAGTGGCAAGTATATTTTTTCAATACAATTGCTTTCCGAACCTTGCGATATAAAATGTCCGGCTACTTTCGTAATATGCAAACTGCTTCTGCCGCAGAATGGCAACATGGTATTTACAAAATCGGTATTGCTATAGAGGTTTCGTATTAATACTGCCTTTCCAGATTTAAGTTTCTCGTAAAGAACTTGGTCATCATCTCCCACAACTAATAGCCCACGCGACTGTCGTGAAAGCTGATTGATTAATTCCTCTTCGGCAGTATTAAAATCTTGATATTCGTCGATGATAAGAAAATCGTGTTCGTTTAAGGATGAATTTTCTAATAATGCGCTTTTTGCATAAATAATTAAATCTGCGAATCCGGTCGCATTATAAAATTTATTAAGAGTTAAGTAGCCATTTTTGAGATTCTGCCAATCGGAAAAATTCTCAAAATGAGCATCATGTAGTTGCTTCTCGTAATTTTTCCACGAATATCTATTATGATCTGATTGTCCTGCATATAGCAAAACATCGTTCCAAACAGTATCTTGCCATGATTCGCTGATTATCCTGAAATGAGGGTCGAATCTTATCTGGACTGTGCCGTGATTTTTTTCCACAATACTGCGTGCATATTTGTGTAAAGTAAAAACATCAGTCTGTTTTTTTTGCTTATCGGTTAAATTGCGATCTCCTTGAATATCGTGTTGTAGATCGGCGACAAGTTTCCTAACAAAACTTAAAGCTAAAATTTTAGTTAAAGGATCGGCCCGTAACCAGTAATTGATTCTTTGTTTAAATAGGGTACTTTTCCCCGTTCCTGGACCCGATACAATTAAAATTTTAATTGCCGGATGCTGGGCAATTGCTTGAGCATTATCATTTCTAAATTGTGCGCGTTCATTGTCGGGCAATGCATCAAGATCAGCACGGAGAGTTTGAAGCTCTGCTTTATCGAATGGTTGCCCATCATTATTTATTAAATGTCGTATTGGCATCGTTATGAATGTTATTAATTTTTCTTTTAAACCTTTATAATTAGATAGCACATTATTTCGCTGTAAATATACTTACAATAAACGTTAAATACTTATTTAAAATACCATTCCTTAGTTTAAAAATCAATTCCTAGCTTTCTTAAGTATAGCCACCTCTATAACTCAAAAGCCCCGCAAAAACGGGGCTTTCTAATCTGCCGATAAAAGTTGTGCATACCAAAGAGAAAAGTAATCGAACCAGTCGGGTCGCCCTGTTCTCTCGGTAATATGGGTCTATCCGATACTAAATTGTCCTGGCGGAGAGACAGGGATTCGAACCCTGGAGGCTCGTTAAAGCCTAACACCTTAGCAGGGTGTTGCTATCAGCCGCTCAGCCATCTCTCCAAAAGTAAGAAAACAAGAAAACCATCTTTCTTGTTTTCTTGTTTTGTGCTATAATAAATATATATAATTCATCTAGTTTTGTCAATTAAAAAATATGGCAGAATCAGATCAAACAATTGATTATGGTGAAAAAATAACCGGCTGGAGCATACCGGAGTATGATAAGCATGAACGGCAAAGAAATTGGTATATTATTTCCGCCATCGTCGGTTTGATATTTTTAATTTATTCATTTTTCAGCGGTAATTTTTTGTTTGCCGCCATAATTATAATCGGCGCGCTGGTTATTATAATTCATGACGGCCAGGAACCCATGGCCATAGATTTTGTCATAACCGACGAAGGTTTGGTCGTGGGCAAAAATTTTTATAGTTACGATGTTGTAAAAGATTTTTCCATTGTCTATAAGCCGCGCGAGAATGTAAAGAATTTATATTTTGAATTTAAGAATGTGGTTAGGCCGAGATTATCCGTGCCTCTTAAAAACATGAATCCCTTGCCAATTCGCGAGAATCTGTTAAAGTATTTACCGGAAGACTTGGAAAGAACCGACCAGCCTTTGTCCGAGGCTTTAGCCAAAATGTT
>Ga0172379_10009376_pt1 | contig 12099 bp, 9 predicted proteins | sample GrowelOW334metaG_FD_119756 | JGI IMG/M metagenome (GOLD analysis project Ga0172379, IMG submission 119756) | Groundwater microbial communities from an aquifer near a municipal landfill in Southern Ontario, Canada - Groundwater well OW334 metaG | ecosystem: Environmental > Aquatic > Deep... | reverse complement strand
TTAACCCGATATTTTAAGCAAATCGGGCACTTTTTTATTCATAAATTTAGTTCAGGCTTATTTTTTAACTAAATTATGCCACAAAATCAACTTTTTAGCCCCACCATTTTTTCCATTAACTCAATACGGAGAAATTATTCTCCACCTTTACGAAAGGGGGAGCTAGAGGGGGTTTGTATTTAGCTTTTTTGTCATTTTACTCATAAGGTGTTATAATTTACTTCAGTCCAGCTATTATGCCAAAAATAATTCTTGGCATTTTATAATTCGAATTAATTCAATTAAAAATGACAGAACCAGTCAAAATTAACCTTCTTTCCGACCAAGAAACAGAAAACAAGCATTCTGTCAATATTAACCGTGATCAAAATTTGTCGAACATGGTGCCAGCGGCTAAGGCAGCAAGGCCGGCGGATATAAGGACAGCTCACGCGCGACCCAAAAAACGAGGGGGCATCAAGAAAGTCCTGGCCAGTATAGCGATTGTCATAATTATCGGCTTTATCGTTTTTTCCTCATCAATCATATTTTCCAATGAAAATCTGATCAAGGGCTTCACCAATTTGAATTTCTTGAGCCAGATCGGTAATTTGATAGTTTCCGGCGATCGGCCGCTCGTAGGTGAAGAAAATGACCGCATAAATTTCTTGCTCATCGGTATGGGCGGAGCTGACCATGAAGGCGGCACTCTGGCGGACACCATAATCATGGGAACGCTCAAACCTTCGACCAACCAAGTCGCCATGATGTCTATCCCCCGCGATCTGTATGTGAAGCTTTCCAATACAAGCTGGTCGAAGATTAATGCGATCAATGCCTACGCTGAAAAGAAAAATCCCGGATCGGGCGGCGAAGAAACCAGAAAATTCATGAACGAATTGTTGGGAACGGAAATCGGCTATTACGCCGTTATTGATTTTGACGGCTTCGAGAAGCTAATCGATGAATTCGGCGGCATCGATGTCTACGTCGATAATGATTTGATCGACTACTCCTATCCGATCCGCGGCAAAGAAAACGATTGGCCGATCGATTCCCGTTATGAAAAATTAGTCATCAAAAAGGGCTGGCAGCACTTCGATGGCGCAACTGCTTTGAAATATTCCAGATCGCGCCACGCCCTGGGAACAGAAGGATCAGACTTCGCCCGCTCCAAGCGCCAGCAAAAAGTCTTGATCGCGCTAAAAAATAAAATTACTCAATATAATTTCGTCCTGAATCCGACTAAAGTTTCCAGCTTACTGCAAGCATACAATAAAAATGTCACGACCAATCTGCAGATGTGGGAAATTCTCAAGTTAGCTAAAATAACCAAGGATGTTGATATAGAGCATCCGATAAATTACAGTTTGGTCGAAGGCCACGCACCTATGCTGTATGACCAGATAGTCAATGGCGCCTATGTCTTATTGCCTTACGGTGGCAACTTTGACAAGATAAAATTTGTCTGGCAGAATATCTTCACTGTCGGCACTTCCAGCGTGCCGATCGATTACACTAAGTGGGCGGAATTCAAAGATCAGCCGACCTCGACCAAGGCGACCACCACTTCCGTTACCAGCACCCCAGCCGTTTCTATTCCAGTCGTCACACCGACCAATGCGGTGCCATACAGCAATGAGACAACCAACTTATCAACTCTTGAGCCGGCTCCAACTAAGGAAACTTCTTATCAGACGGAGGGCGCTAAAATAGAAATCCAAAACGGCACGGCCATCGAAGGCTGGGCCGGCAAAGAAGCGGCGCGATTAAAAGCCAAGGGCTTCACAGTCGTCAAAACCGGCAACGCGGCGCAAAAGAATTATGCCAGCATAAAAATTTATGACTTCTCAGGCGGCAAATATCTTTTGACTAATTCAGAACTGCAAATCATCTACGGCGTCAGCGCTACCGTGCCTCCCAGCGGCCTGAAATCAGCGGGCAATATCTTAATAATATTGGGGAAATAAACATATGCCAAAAAAAGCTATTTTTAATCCGGACACGGATAAATTTTTTACCGATCGTTGGCGAGAAAGAACGCTTGATGAGGGCGGAAAAATTCATCACCATAAAAAATCCGCGGAAGCGACCGAACCAGAACAAGACGCCAATAAAATGGAAAATGGGGAAGCGATTAAAATATATTTGGAAATGATTGACGGCATCGGAGATGATGAAGAACTTAAGCCGTTGTTAGCTGATTTGAATAGGGCGATTATCCATTACGCTTCAACAACAGCCCACTTCCATCTAAGCCGAAAAGAATTAGTTGCGGGGAACGAAATGTCAGAAAAAGACAAGGAAGAATCAGACTTAGCTAAACGCTTGGCTCATAATAGTGTTATTTCGGCTCTATCAAGCTTATCGAGAGCTTATGTGAAGAAAAAAGGCGTCAATATGTGGCGCTACAAGATTGATGAAGGCCGAGGCGACCGTGATCGCATCGCCGAATGGGTCAAGGAAGTAGCGCCCTTAGTGGAAAACAAAATGAACGCGGAATAACATACCAATAAAAAAATGCGGAGTTTACACCCCGCATTTTTTTTCATATTTTTAAACCACGATGCTGATCATCTTGCCTTTGACGTAAAATATCTTCTTCGGCTCGGTCATGACATATTTCTGGACTTGCGAATCATCCAGCGCGGCTCTGGTCGCCACAGCTTCCTCCACGTCCGCCGGCAATTTTAATCTAGCCCGTACTTTGCCGTTGACCTGCACCGGCAATTCGATTTCGGCATCGATTATCTTTTCCGGGTCATACGTCGGCCACTGCTCTTTGCAGATACTCTCCATATGGCCGAGCTTGCGCCATAATTGCTCCGTCATGTGCGGCGCGAACGGCGACAATATTATCAATAGTTTTTCAAAATAATCAGCCGGAAATACCTTGGCTTCCTGCATCGCATTCGCCAGCATCATCATCTGCGATATCGCCGTATTAAAACTCATCGATTCAATGTCCTCGCCAACCTTCTTGATTGTTTTATTTAAAAGTATTTCTAATTCTGCGTTTGCATTTTGTTCTATGCTATGTGTTCCATGTTTCATGACAATTTCCCAAACCTTGCCCAAAAATCTATGTATGCCCAAAATATTCTTCGTCGACCACGGCTTCATGTCTTCCAGCGGACCCATGAACATCTCATACATGCGGAAAGTATCGGCGCCGAACTCCTTAACTATATCATCCGGATTAACGACATTGCCACGGGATTTAGACATCTTTTCCCCGTCCTCGCCAAGAATCAATCCTTGATTGACCAATTTAGTAAAGGGCTCCTCGAATGGAACAGCTTTAATATCAAATAAGAACATATTCCAAAATCGCGCATAAAGCAGATGCAAGACCGCATGCTCAGCACCGCCCAGATACAGATCAACCGGCAGCCAATACTTCAGCTTTTTCGGATCAGCGAATTCCTTATCGTTATTCGGATCGATATATCTCAGCCAATACCAGGAACTGCCCGCCCATTGCGGCATCGTGTTAGTTTCGCGCTTAGCTGGCCCGCCGCATTTGGGACAAGTCGTATTGACCCAATCTTCTATCAACGCCAAAGGCGATTCCCCTGTTCCGGTCGGTTCGTATTTTTCTACCTTAGGCAGTGTTAATGGCAGATTTTTTTCATCCAGCGGCACGATGCCGCATTTGTCGCAATGCACCAGCGGAATCGGTTCGCCCCAATACCTTTGGCGCGAAAAAACCCAATCACGCAGCTTATAATTGATCGCTTTTTTGCCAACGCCTTTTTCTTCCAGCCAAGCAGTCATTTTTTTGATCGCTTCTTCAGGAACGAGTCCGTCAAGGAAATCGGAATTTACCATTATACCGGAATCAATCTCCGTAAAACAAAAGCCACTTCCTTCATTTACTTCTTTTACCTTCTCCAAAATTTTATCACAATCATCTGGACAACTTAATATTATTGAGTTTCCATTTACATCGGGGTAATAAAATTGATTTGGAATAATTACATATTCAATTGGAATTTGTTTTTTCTTCGCAAACTCCCAGTCTCGAGTATCATGCGCCGGCACTGCCATGATTGCGCCTGTGCCATAGCCCGATAAGACGTAATCAGACAGCCAGATCGGAATCTCTTTGCCATTAACCGGATTAATCGCCTTGACGCCCTTGAGTTCGACGCCAGTCTTCTCTTTATTCAAATCAGTCCGTTCCAAATCTGATTTATTTTTCGATTGAACAACATAATTGTTCACTTCTTTCCAATTTTCTATTCTGTCTTTCAACTCCTGAATTAATTTGTGTTCGGGCGATAGCACCATGTACGTCGCGCCGAATAACGTATCAGGTCTCGTGGTATAGACTTTGATCGTCTCCTTACTGCCTGCAATCTTGAAATCAACTTCCGCACCCTCGCTGCGTCCGATCCAATTCCTCTGCTGAGATTTGATCGATTCCGGCCAATCCAATCCGTCCAAGCCCGACAATAACCTATCGGCATAAGCGGTGATCTTCAGCATCCATTGCCTCAGATCCTTTTTCTCAACTGCCGCGGAACATCTGTCGCATTTGCCATCTTTAACTTCCTCGTTAGACAAGCCGGTTTTGCAAGACGGACACCAATTTATCGGCACAGTCGCTTCGTAAGCCAAGCCTTTTTTGAACAGCTGCAAGAAAATCCACTGCGTCCATTTGTAATATTTCGGATCGGTCGTGTTGATTTCCCTGTCCCAATCATAAGAAAAGCCGAGAGATTGGATCTGGCGCTTGAAAGTCGCGACGTTTTCCGCCGTCGTGATGCTCGGCTGAGTGCCGGTCTTGATGGCGTAATTTTCCGCCGGCAGGCCGAAAGCGTCCCAGCCCATCGGATGCAGGACATTGAAGCCCTTCAGTCGGAAATAGCGGGAATAGATATCGGTCGCAGTATAGCCTTCCGGATGGCCGACATGCAGCCCTGCTCCGGACGGATACGGAAACATGTCTAGGACGTATTTCTTCGGCTTCTCGCCGAAGTCTTCCGCCCGGTCGATTCCCTCTTCCAGCCACTTGTCCTGCCATTTCTGTTCTCCTCCCTTTTGCAAAAACTCTTTATATGTCATATCGATGATTATGTTATATTCACTGCTCGCCCGCCATCGCTTCGCTCAGGCGTTGCGGGCGAGCCATTTTTTCTCACCTCCTTGGGCTAAAAATTCCTTATATGTCGCCATATCTTAAAAATTATATGTATTATCGCTGCGTTTCTCCACAGACAAGATATTAACATTATCCTTAAATAAATAAAAGACTATTCGCCAATCGCCATGGCGTACACGGTAAATATCATCGCGGCCTGATAATTTTTTAAAATCCAAGTTGGAATAATCCCGAGCGCGAATCCTTATCAAGACCGCCAAAATTTTTTGCCTGTCTTTTTCCGGCATTTTTGCCAACGCCTTAGCAAGCTTATCCATATCAAAGGGCTTTAATCAATTCATTGATTTCAATGCCGCCCTTTTTGATTTTAGTGAAATCAATGACTGTCTCCCAATCTTCATCGGACTCAGGCGACGATATGCGAAAAACTGGCTTAGACTTCTTTAAAACCAGGAATTCTCCACCGCGCCTTATCTTATTGATTATTGCCGGCATATCCTCGCGGAGCTCTTTGACCGTTATCAAATTGTCTTTAATCATATATTGATCTTAAGTTTATCTTAAAGTAATCTTAACATAAACCCTAAAATTTAGCACTATTGACAAATATTAATAAATTTGATATATTGAAATGTCGAGTATTTACGGTCATTACAATCCAAAACAGGGAAAGACAACGAAGGGAGTGAAAAATGACGGAAGGCGATGTTAATGGATGTGATTGCTTAGCAACAATAATTCTTATGATTAGTTTAGTAATTGGACTCACAATTTATAGAAGATACATCCTTCCATAAAAAAACCTAGACCAACAAGGAGAAAATCCATGCGCAAAGTCATATTAAGTGTGTGTTTAGCAACAGCTATTGTTGCTGTTTGTATTGTTGTTTACAAAATACATTCGGAGATATCTCCGTCGATTCCGATGGAACCGGAAAAAATAATCGTACAACAAGTTCGAGAACATATTACTTGTTTTTCGATTAAATACATTAAGCAAGGCGATGAATCAACAAAAAAACTGACGCAAATTTTTGTGAGCCGCGATTATAATATTATTATCGATGTTCCCGATGGCCTACCAATATATGCCCTACTCAACCGCAAAAAGACTCCCAGCGGTATAATCAGCTACATAGATGGAGGTGAAATTCATCTAAGATCGGCTAATGACATCCGCTAATGCACATTTTCAAAACTCCTCGCGAGCAACGGCTGCGAGGAGTTTTTCAATTCATAAGTTTTAGTACATCGCCAGATATTTCTCGATTTCCCACGGCGTGACTTGCAAGCGGTACTCGTCCCACTCGGCAGCCTTGGCTTCGATGTATCTTTTGTAGGTATGTTCCCCTAACACCTCCGCCATGAGCGGATCGCTCTTGAATTCCTCCATCGCTTGCCACAGAGATCCGGGCAAAGTTTCTATTGAGCGCTCGGCCAGCTTGGAATCATCAAAATGATACAGATCTTCTTCGACTGGAGCCGGCGGAACCATGGTTTTCTTTATGCCTTCGATGCCCGCCTTAAGCATCACGGCGAAGGTCAGATAAATATTGCAAGCGGGATCGGGACTGCGGAGTTCGGCGCGAGTCGCCTTGGTATTGCCTGCGGCAAAGCGCGGAATGCGGATCAAAGCCGAGCGGTTATTCTTCGCCCAAGAGATATACACCGGCGCCTCATAGCCCGGAGTTAGACGTTTATACGAATTGACGGTCGGCGACAACACAGCAGACATCGCCTTGATGTGCTTGAGCTGGCCAGCAATATAAGACAACGCCAGCGGCGATAAATTATACGGATGATCGGCATCGTAAAAAGCATTCTCGCCCGAAACGATATGGAATAAGCTTTGATGCACATGCATGCCCGAGCCATTGATGCCCTGGATCGGCTTCGGCATAAAGGTTGCGTGCAGGCCGTACTTGGCCGCGACAGCCTTGAGGACGAAACGGAATGTAACGGCGTTATCGGCAGTCTTAAGCGCCTCATCGTATTTGAAATCGATCTCATGCTGGCCGACTGCAACTTCATGGTGGCTGGCTTCGACATCGATGCCGAATTTTTCCAGCGCCTCGGTCATCTCGCGGCGCACTTCATACGCCTCATCCATGGACAGATCGAAATACCCGCCGCTGTCATTAGGCAGGATCTTATTTTCCGCATTTTTCTTGAACAGGAAGAATTCCAATTCCGGACCGGTCTTGAATTCATAGCCCATGGCGGTCGCTTCGGCGATCGCCTTCTTCAATATATATCTCGGATCGCCCTCGAACGGCCGGCCGTCGGGCATATGGCAATCGCAGATGAATCTGGCGGTATTGCCTTCGGCTGACTCGAGCCAAGGAATGACATTATAAGTATTGAGATCGGGCTTGAGATACATGTCGCTTTCAGCAATGCGGCAGAAACCCTCGACAGACGAGCCATCGAACCAAGTGCCGAACTTCAGGCAATCAGGAAAATGGCTGGCGGGGATAGTCAAAGATTTCACCATGCCGTAAAGGTCGGTGAACTGCAACTGGATGTATTTGACGTTATCTTCCTTGAACCGTTTGAAAATCTCCTCGTTTGTCATACATTTTAGTTAATAATTATTACTTCAGATTAGCACTTTTATGGAGTTTGTCAAATAAAAAAAACTCCCCGCAAGCTTCTGCTCCGAGGAGTTTTTAATTTTAAAATAAAATTGCATTTTGTATTTGTATCGAAGTTGCGCCATTAATACATCTTTTAAAAAATCTAGCCATGATTTATTTCGGCGCGATTCTTTTGCAATACTTTTCTTCTAAAGAAAAGTATTAGAGAGATTATTTCAATATCTTCTTCAAATACTCCCCAGTATAACTGCCTTTGACTTTGGCCACCTCGTCCGGCGTGCCCTCAGCGACTAGGAATCCACCTTCGTCTCCGCCTTCCGGGCCGAGATCAATAATCCAATCGGCAGACTTGATGACTTCCAGATTATGCTCGATGATCAAGACGGAATTATCCTTGTCCGCCAATTTATTCATTACTTGCAATAAGCGCTTAATATCGTCGAAGTGCAAGCCGGTCGTCGGCTCATCAAGCACATATAAAGTCTTGCCGGTCGGTCGGCGGGAAAGCTCAGTCGCCAGCTTGACGCGTTGCGCCTCGCCGCCCGAAAGCGTTGTGGCCGATTGGCCGAGCTTGAGGTAGCCCAAGCCGACCTGCTCCAAAATTTCCAACTTGTCATTGATCTGGCTTTGGCCGGCAAAGAATTTTTTCGCTTCTGTCACAGACATATCGAGCACATCGGCGATATTCTTTCCCTGCCCGCCTGATTTTTCGTATATCGGCGGGGCGTAATAAATTTCCAGCGCTTCATGATTATAACGCTTGCCATGACATTCCTCGCACTCCACATAAACATCCGGCAAGAATTGCATCTCGATCTTGACCATGCCGTCGCCGCCGCAAGTTTCGCAGCGGCCGCCGCCTTTGACGTTGAAGGAAAAATGCCCCTGCTTAAATCCCCTCATTTTGGCTTCCGGCAATTCGCTGTACAGGTCGCGGATATAAGTAAAGACGCCGGTATAAGTAGCCGGATTGCTCCTGGGCGTCCGGCCGATCGGCGACTGGTCGATATTAATAACCTTGTCCAGATTTTCCAAGCCCTTGATTTCCTTATGCTTGCCCGGCAATTCTTTTGTTCGGTAAAATCTGGCAGACAAAGCCTTGGCCAAGATCTCATTGATTAAAGTCGATTTGCCAGAACCGGATACGCCGGTGATGACCACCAATTTGCCTAACGGAATCTTAACATCGATATTCTTCAAATTGAATTCCGAAGCGCCGATGATCTCGATGGATTTGCCGTTGCCTTCGCGCAAGCTGCTTCGAGCCTCGATTTTCTTGGCGCCCGAGAGATATTGGCCGGTAATCGATTTCTTATTCTTCTTGACCTCGGCCACCGTGCCTTCGGCGGTGATTTCTCCGCCGTAAATCCCCGCGCCCGGACCGACGTCGATCAGCCAGTCGGCTGAACTCATAATTTGTTCATCATGCTCGACGACAATGACGGAATTGCCCTTGTCTCTGAGTGCAAATAAAGTGTTGATCAGTTTTTCGGTATTTCTCGGGTGCAGTCCAATAGACGGCTCATCCAAGACGTAAGTCACGGATTCCAAACCGGAGCCGATCTGCGTGGCCAGCCTGATTCTCTGGGCTTCGCCGCCAGCGAGCGTGTTGGCGCTTCTGGCCAAAGTCAGATAGCCTAAGCCGACGTTTTCTAAGAAGGCAATTTTTTTCATCGTCTCTTTCAAAAGCTGCTTGGCAATCTTGCCCTCTTTCTTGTCGCCCCATTTTTTCCCCAGCTCGATTATAAACTCAGTCAGATTATCGATGGATAAGCCAGTGATCTGCGAAATATTTAAACCCTCGATTTTAACGGCCAAGCTTTCCGGCCGCAAGCGGCTGCCGCGGCAGACCGGGCAAGTGGAAACGCGCATATAATCCTCAAGCGTCTTCTGCAAGTATTCCGATTTCGTGTCATTATATTTGTCATCTAAAAATTTAAGCACACCGTCAAAAAGCATTGGCTTGCCATCCACGGGATATTCTTTGCCATCGCCCTCATAAATAAGAGAAACAATTTTTTCCGGCAGTTCTGCCACCGGAACATTGAGCGAGAAATTATATTTTTTCGCCACTTCCTCGAGTAGCTTCATATTGGAATTCTGCGAGGCGAAATTCCTCGACCAAGGCTTGATGGCGCCTTCGGCTAAGGTCAGTCTTTTATTTGGGATGATCAAATCGCGATCGGGATTAAGCTTAACGCCCAAGCCGCGGCAGGACGGACAAGCGCCGAACGGCGAATTGAAGGAAAAAGTCCGAGGCTCGATTTCCGGCACGCTAATCTGGCATTTGGGACAGAAATAATACAGATTGAAATTCATCTCCGCGCCCTTATCCGTCACGATGTTGATGAAGCCATTGCTCAAATCCAGCGCCAATAAGAGCGCCTTGTTCAAACGTGCATAAGATACATCCTTAGCATCGAGACTTTTTATTTCTTTATTGATTTCCAGATCATCGACTTGAACTTCGATCGTATGACTAGAATCCTTGTCCAAAGCCAAGCGGCCTTGGGATATTTCGTGGGCTTGGTAAAAACTGCCGTCGATGCGAAAAATCTCGTAATTGGCTTTTAGTAAATTTTCTACGATTTTCGTCTGAGCGCCTTTCTTATTTAAGACGACTGGCGCCAAGATTTTTATTCTCTGGCCCTGAGGCAATTTCGCTAGCTGTTCCAAGATTTGCGTTGGCGTCTGCCGGCTAAGCGCTTCGCCGCACCTGTGGCAATGCACGATGCCGACTTTGGCATAAAGCAAACGAAGATAATCATAAATTTCCGTGATCGTGCCGACAGTCGAACGCGGATTGATCGAAGATGATTTCTGATCAATGGCAATCGTCGGAGACAAGCCTTCGATCGAATCGACATCCGGCTTATCCATTAGGTCCAAGAACTGCTTGGCGTAAGAAGACAGAGATTCAGCATAGCGCCTCTGGCCTTCGGCATAGATCGTATCAAAGGCGAGTGATGATTTGCCAGAACCAGAAAGCCCGGTGATAACCACTAATTTGTCGCGAGGAATATCGACGGAGACGTTCTTCAGATTATTGACTCTGGCTCCGACGACTCGGATGGCGGAACGATCGGCTGGTTTGCTTTTCGGCATAAAGTATAAAAAAGAATTTTTAATTTTTAATTTTTAATTTTATAAAAAATTTCTAAATTTCTTAATGTTTAAAAATTAAATCATTAAAACATTATTTAAAAATTGATAATTACAAAATTTAAAAATTCCATAAGATGTCAACAACAAGCATATCATAAAGTTCAAAACTGGTCAAGCGAGATGGCTAAACAAAAAGTTAAACAAAAAAAGCAGGGGCAGGTCGTTTATGGCGACCTACCCCCGAAGCAGCGATAATATCCGCTGCGATGAATGAACTACTAGGCGACGACGGCCGTTTCCTTCTCCTTGAGGAGAATGCAATTGTCGACGATGCGAAGCTCGAAATCGGCTTCGATGGGAACGGACTTTTCACCTACTCGATAGCCGTTCTCGTCCTTGAGCCACTTCGTCATAGGCTTGCCATCAGACTGGAAGAGCGGCACGCGAGCATCGCAGTTGATGCCGATGACGCTCTGGCCGGGAACAATCTGGCCGTTTTCGAACAACGGGTTCGAGTATGCCCGGACGCGCCAGTTCGCCACGCTGCACATCTTGGCGAGTTCGAGGTAATTGGTGTCGAGCATGATGTCATTCATCTGCTCGCGACGAACGAATTCGCCGCGGCAGAAAATGAACTTCACCATACCATACACGCGCTGCCGGCGGACATCCTTGGGATCGAAGCGTTCCTGATAAGAAGCGTCGACCAACTCATAGCCGGCCGCCTGGAGCTCCTCGAGGATGTAGGACAGCGAACAGTTTTCGAGCGGCTCAATGATCAACTTGCCGCTAACCGGGCGGCTTTCGCGCACCATCCGCTCCGATTCCTGTTCGAGTTCGAGCTGTTTGACCGATGCCGGAAACGCATCCAGGTTCGTGCACTCGATTTGCAAAGTAACCAGTCGCACCGTTTTATCCAAGCGATTCATTTCAGAAACTCCTTTTCAAGAAAGCCTTCGATTTAAACTACTGCATCCGCATGGCGATAGGCCAAACAGATAATACTGTTAATATTATTATATTGTAACGATCTCCCAAAGCCTTTTTTAGGCTAAGTTCAATCCGGGCTAATTCCCGAATCAATATATAATTGTAGCATACATTGATAATTTTGTCAAGTCCCTTATCCGTAATTCCTCACTGACTCCCATTTTCTAACAGCTCAAAGCCTCAGAGTAGGCTCTGAAAAAATCCTTTTTAGATCTGAACCAGAGCGACATGACAACAGAGTAAAGCGTGCTCATAACATCGGCTCCTTGGGGTGTTTTCGATCCAAAAGACTTTTTTCTCTTGATAACCAGATGCCTCAGC
>Ga0172379_10009375_pt1 | contig 12100 bp, 14 predicted proteins | sample GrowelOW334metaG_FD_119756 | JGI IMG/M metagenome (GOLD analysis project Ga0172379, IMG submission 119756) | Groundwater microbial communities from an aquifer near a municipal landfill in Southern Ontario, Canada - Groundwater well OW334 metaG | ecosystem: Environmental > Aquatic > Deep... | reverse complement strand
TGCGACCATTGGCACGATTAATGACATGATATACTTCTCCTCCGACGTCGGTTCTTGCGTTGCGTGGCATATTTAATATATTACACCATGTGTTTTAAAAAACAATGGTGGCTGTCCCCATTATCTACGTGAGTGTGAGATGTTACAGAATTAGTAAACATTCCTGTTGTGGGAAATATTCTAGTATCTTCAGCAAAGAAACAGAATAAAAGACGTGAAAGAAATATATTTAGATCGTGACTGTTTGTTTTATAGTATTCAGGGTCGTCGTTCACAATTGACTGATACAACTTATCCATTTTGTAGGCAGCCCGAATATCAGCAGGGTTTTCATTTACGTGCTGGGATTTTTCCATTCCACACCATGGCAAGAAGAATGCGTAGTGCTTTCCAAGATCTTTAATTTGAATATCAAGTGTTTCTTTTGTTTTTGTATCAATTGCCAAAAAGGTTACGAAATCTGTAACAATAATAAATCGTGGATTGAACTTGTATGAATTCTTATCTTTTTGTAACGTATCAATCGCAACATGTTCATCTTCCTCAAGGGTAGTTATATGGAAAAGTACTTTGTTCTTTAAAATAATCTGATCTTCCTTGCCAGATAATTTAGAAGGATTTTTGGACAGTAAAGAAATGGTGCTTTTCGGCAACTCATACACTGAAAGCAGATCAAAGATAAACGATTCTTTGGAAAAGTTTTGACTGAGGTTTTCAAGATTTTCTTGTAGGGTTACTAAATTGATCATAAATTATTTAAAAAGCTCATTAACTGGAACTTTTAAAGCCTTCGCTAGGTTAGCAATTGTTGAAAGTGTTGGATTATTCTTTCCATTCTCAATATTACTCACAAAAGACTTATCGACATTAAGCGTCTCGGCAAGTTCTGTCTGATTAATATTCTTCTTAGTTCTGATCCTCTTGAGATTTTCCCCTAGTTTTTTAGCATCATCTTTCATGGATAAAGTATATCATATATGGTTGTGTTAAACTACAACAAAAGCAAGTCAGGTTTTGTCGTGGGAAACACCAACGCGCAACGTACATCCACCATCGTACATAATCAACACGCACATATTTCGCCTCGGGTCGATTCGATACGCGAGGCTCTGACGTGTGCATTCCGCGACACACTCGCTTGCGTTGCCGGGCTCGATGCTTGCGTGTGTCCGATTAAAATCGGTCTAACATCTTGACGTGCCGTGTGTATACCGTATAATACGTAATATGTACGGGTATATTAATAATATAACAAAAAATTACAATGGATGAAAATAAATCTATTCGTTTTGAAATGAGACTTGATCCAAGTCTTGTGTCAGAAATTGACAAGTGGTCTGAAGGAATGCAGATGTCTCGCTCGGAGGCTGCGCGATCATTAATCTCCCGTGGTCTGGGGATGGAAATCAGCAAAGGCGAAAAACTGATTTTGTCTTCCTTGGGTGGTATTGCTCAGGAACTTAAACTTAAAAACTCCACCACCGATCTTGGGCTAATTACAAATGCATTATCTCGTGGACACACCTGGGCAATAGATTGGGAGTATGATTGGCTTGGTTGTGACGAAACTCGATACCAATTCGTCAAGGAGACTGTGGACATTTTAAGTATGTGGAATGATCTTGCTCATGTATACAAAAACTTATCTAAGGAAGATAAGCAGAAAGTAAATACCGCAAGCAAATTTGTAAAATGGGACAAATTTCCCGGATTTGATGGGAATTATGAACCACATTATGGTATAGCACTCTTTCTCATAGAAAAGATGAAACGGTTTACTAATTTTGATCCACAGAATATAAACTCACATTGTCCGATGGTGTCTCGCTACTTGGAGGCGTATTCCGAATTTCACAAGTTGCGGTATCAGGAACATAAGGACATCGGTATAAAGGAGTTGCTTGCGATTACCGCAAGGTACGACAAATAAACTACAACAAAAGCAAGTCAAATCGTGACTTGCTTTTGTTTGCCGTTTCGGCCCTTCTAGAGTGCTCGAACCAGCTCTCTAATTGGTGACCCAAGTGGTGCAGAATTGGAACTTATTAATGAGTCAAATGATCTGTTGGACTTCCTTTGGTCGGGTTACTAATGTTGCTCTCTGATCTTTATTGCTTCTTCCGCTATTGCAGATAAATTTTCGGATATCCAAGCATATCGTTCTTTACTATTCGCACCCGGCGGATTATAACATTTCACAAAAGCGGATAATTTCTTTCCCGAATCACCATATGTAATATAATCAAAAGGATTTTCCCCTTTATTTGAAATTTCTTCTTTTTGATTTTTTAATCCGTGAATATGTATTCCTACCACGCCCATTTTTTCATTCCACGACTGAACAATTTCATAATTTATCCATTTTCTGTTTGCTGTCTGATTTCCAATCAAAACAATTGTACAAGACCTATATTTCATCTGTTCGGTTATCCATTTTTTTATTGCCGGATCACTCCCCTTAATTATTGTTTCCCAGTCATTATCGGTGGCAGGCTTATTTCCTTCAATTGCACCAATACTCCGAACCTGTGCCGCGCGCCATGAATCTGGAACGTAATGGAAGCTATAAAAAACTTGTCTTTTTGTTATTGCCATAATTATATTTTGCAAATAAAAGTGATAACCTCTTTATTAATCACGGTAATAGCGGAGACCAAGAAGACAATTTGTAAACCGTAGAAAACTTTAAGCGTTGGGGAGAAGAACGCATTTGACCACGTGCAATATGCTAATTTTTTGTACTCTCGTGTATCCATTGAAAAATCTATTTTTTCTTCAGGAAGTTTTCTGACATCATCATAAAGAGCGCGGAATTTTCTTTCTTCTGCTAAAAAATATCCATCCAGTATCCAAAAAATAACTATTGGAAAAAAAGATAAATAAATAAGTTCTTTGTTTGTGTCTTTTGCTACAATAGAGAGAAGACCCGCAAACAATGTTATTGCCCATCCTTTTAGATAAAAAAGGCTTCCTGACATTCTGCTGATTATCGCCTGAATCATTTTGAGATGTTCTATCTTGTTTTCCATATTCCGAGTCTATACTTATTTTAGGAGAAAATCCAGTAATTTAGTATGTGAACAGACTTATCCATTTGTCCACCAAGATCCCACCCTAGCGGTAATTATCAAGATAAATGCGAGAAAAATAAGTAAAATGCCAAAATTTGTTGATCCTTGATTCACTATATTCGCCAATCCCCAAACTAAAAGAACCAATGCAAAGATATATATCTTTTTCCATGTTTTGTTTGTTTGCACAATCTCAACTGGCTTTTTACCTTCTTCAGCATTAACGGGTTGATTGTGGATTGGATTACCGCAAGAGGGGCAAGCATTTGCCTTGTCCGATACTTCTTTTGAACACTCCGAACATTTTATAAGAGCCATAAACTTTATTTAATTTATTCTCGCTAAAATTGTATTTATAAACTCTTTTGTTTTCGGGCCAACAGTGCTTTGATAAGGTATTCCATACGCAAAAGCGTCGCGATGTTTTTCTGGGTGAGACATTACGTCTCTGCGACAGGTTTGTACTTCTTTGCTCGCGTTAGCGATGTCCTCCGCATTTTGGAGCTGATCATTTGTTGGGGAGTTTGAACCAAATGAATAAGAGAAGCAAATGGGATTAAGCGGATCTTTGCCATTGCGACAGTTTATCGGGATATTTGCTTTTGCATATTCGTCTAATTTTTCGTAATAAATTTTTTGATATATTGTTCCGCAAGTTCCTGAATCAAACCCGCTTATTATGGCAGGCAAAAGTAAACCATAATATGTTTCTGCGGCTAATCCCGTAAAAGTATTTTTATATGATTCAGCAAAATCTTCTTGCGGTGATAAATTCCAAAATCCATCATTTCGGTTTGTTTCCGTTGGTATATTCCTTAGTTCATAATATTTTCTCCAATCCTCGTCCGTAAGAGTATGACCCACTGCGTGGCCAAGTTCGTGAGTAAGAACATCTGTAAGCTTTCCTTTTTCTAGGGTTGTTTTATTTATATAAATTATAGCCTTATCTGTATTGGTAACAGCATAATAACCCCCCTTGTAAAGAAAGTCGGGTCCAAAATTTGGCAGGGGTCTTTTTCCACTTGTGGTAGAGATATATAAGTTTGGTTTAATAGCTAAATCGCTTACAATGACTATCGGTATATTTTTTAAAAGACTTTTTGGAAATCTTGCGTCATAAATTATTTTTGTGATTTGAGTTTTTAGATTATCTCCTATCGGCGCATTTGAAGTTTCTACTTGTCCAAGATAAAAAGTGTAACCTAAATTATTAACTTCTTGAAGGACAATTTCATTCGGATCATTTACCACAGAAACAACATTTTTTATGGATTGCAAATTTTCACTCTTAAGTAAATTTTGTTTAATATTTTCTATCAAATCTCTTGGCTGTTGACTCGTATCAATTAAAATATTATTTTGTGTAAAAAAATATCCACTAAGTATTATAATCAAAATTAATACACTACGAAGGAGAACTTTTCCCCATGTTTTTGTCGGATGTTCCACTATCGCCACTTTGGTATCATCAACCTCAGGAGTTTGGTTATGAATTGGATTGCCACACGACAGACATGCATTTGCCTTGTCTGATATTTCCTTTCCACACTCAGAACATTTTATAAGTGACATAAATTTTTTGTATACAAAAAGCCCACCACATAGGTAGAGACCGAAATCTCTCATGCCGGTTTCCCGACATGGCAGGACATGCGACCCCATATGATGGGTTCTTTATGCATGTCCTGACTTTTTGCCATGCCACAGATTACTCAGTGGTTTAGGCAGACCGATATTTAATTGTGGTTTAATTGTAACAAAAACTTCTAAACTTTGCCAATTTATTCATTTTTATTTTTCTCATTTCCAATAAAGGGTAAAACGCTGATGCCGACAATTGCGATAACCCCAATAAAACTTATTGTCCGTAACCATACGTCCTTATCATTCAGGGCTATTCCAATTGAACACATTGCCATAATGCTCAATGCTGAGTTTAATAACAATACGTCGTGCACAGTTTTTTTGCGCCATTTAATAAGTAAGAGAACGTAGAAGACAAGCGCAATTATAATTATTAGAAAAACATTTTCCATAAATTAGTCAGATTAAAATTATTATCTTTTTTTTCACAACTTTGTTTTAATTTAATTTGGTCACTTGGTTTCAAATTATCAATCTCATTATTAAGAACTTTATCGAGTTTATTTTTTTCTTCTTCGTTTGAAATATGAGCCCAAGGAAACCTATCTTCTTTCCCCGCTTTGATACTATCGTTAGCTAACCATTTAGCATATACAATTTCTTTATAATGATCGTCCATTAAAGCGTCTTGATAACAAATCTGCACAATCAAATATCGCGATGTTTTTTGTAAATCAAATATTTTATCTGTTTGTTTTAAGTTTAGATCAACACTTTTTGGTGTGGCATCTGGTGGTAAATCATTAAAAAAGATTCCTATATTTCCGTTTATCTTTTGAAATTCTGGTTCGTTATTTGTGTAGTCTTTTATAAACACAACATTAGAAACAGGTCGATTCCCAATATTTTTTATTTCTACAGAAAGAGAGATTTCGCCGTTACTAGATTTTAAGTAAACAGGAACAACGGAAAGATATGGTCTATTTAGTCGTGCGTTTAATATCCATAAGTTTGAAGTTTGCCAAACAGCAATTACCGCTAATCCTACAGTCAGAATAGGGGCAATGTCTTTTAATATTTCTTTCCATTTCATATTTTTTCACGTTTGCATTACAAATCGTTATATTTTAATGATATTATCAAAAACTTCTAAAATTACCTAATTTGTGTATACTTTAAGGCATATATGCGCGAATTATTGGATATTCTTAAAACTCGATACGACGCCGTGCTTCAAAGCGATTCTGATCGTCTGTTTTATTTGAATATTCACGCATACATCGATATTATAGTAAAAAATCCCGAGTTCTTAACAATCATGGACAAGTACGAAACAGAGTATACAAAAGCCCATCGCGATATAGTGAGACCCTATACAGAAGATGAAGAGGTTCTCGACGAAAGAGGACGGCAAGTCATTAAACTTGAGCGGTTTAATCTTTATACTTCTGGGTATTGTAGTTTGCTCATGCGTATATACCTTCCTTTAGAGGATTACAAAAATCCTGATCCTGAATTGGTGGGCAGATATGACCCCGTTGTTTTTCTTATGCTCGATGGTTTATCAAGAACAATGACGATGGGATTATGGAGTAAAGAAGCATTAAAAACCTATAATCGGTGGTATGATGGGCAACGTAAGGAATATGAAAATAATTTACGCCAATTTCATGCTAATTTTATTACAGAAATAGGGCTGAGACTGCTTAAAGAAAAACCAATAATAACTGAGCCAGCAAAAGAAATTCCTGTCATAAAAAATCAGCTCTCTTTTGATAAAGAAAAAAGTGTGCTAACAATCAATGATAATGAAATCAAAATTACTTTAAAAAATGATAAAACTAATTCTCACTACGTTCTTGAACATATTTTTGAAAATGAGGACGGGCTAAGGGCTAAATCTTATTATTCTGAAATTATCGAATCAAAATTTTTGAATGAAAAAATAGAATGGCGGTCTCTTTATCGTGCTTGTAATGATATAAATGCAAAAGTAAGTAAGCAGGCTTCGGTGAGTAATTTTTTATTGATAAAATCTGGAAAAAGTGGCTATACACAAGTAAATTCTGCTTATTTGTAAATCGTACCCGTAAAATCCCGTAATATCGTTTTTCTATACTCCACTACATGATAGTGGGGTTTTTCATTTTAACCAAAAGAACGGTCGGACGTCGGCACGGAGCGCGCCAACGGCGCGCCCGCGACGGCGTCCGTCGTCGGTTAACTTGATTATAGTCACACTTAAAGAGAAAAATGGAAAAAATTACTGATACAAAAATCATAATATCTGGCTCTACGCTTGAGGTATATAAGTATAAAGACAAGCCTGTTCTTTACGATTTTGTTATACCAGAACATTTCCGAAAAAGAAGAAAAACAAAAATTCTTGTAATAGATGAGGAAAGCAGATTGAGAAAAATGGAATCACGGAAAAAAGGAATGCGACGCGCTCAATCAATCCTTCGACGTTTAATAAACTCAAATGCTTGGAGGTGGTATAAACCAAACAACGATATATTTTCTCCCGTATTCATAACTCTGACTTTTGCAAAAAATGTCCAAGATACCAAGACGGCAAATTTTTTGTTTTCAAAATTTATAAAGCGATTGACGTACCACATCGGAGAAGAAAAGAAATCTTTTTTGAAATATGTTGTCGTGACTGAATTTCAGAAACGCGGGGCAATACACTACCACGCCATATTTTTTAATCTTAAATTTATTGATAGTAATATTTTTGCGAAAATTTGGAAACAAGGTTTTGTAAAATTAAATCTGATTGACCATGTTACAAATGTCGGAGCGTATGTTTGTAAATATATGTGCAAGGAATTTGAAGATGATCGATTGGACGGAAAGAAACGATATTTTTCAAGCAGAGGATTAAAAAAGCCTGTGGTAATACGTGAACAGACCGAGGCGCGCCGAATTTTTTCTTTAATCCCAAAAGAGCTGATAAAGTTTGAAAGCAAATTTGGTGGACATATGGGTAAGGTGGAGTATACACAGTGTCAAATTGAAAAGGAAAGGTCGTTTAATAAGGTTATCCCTGAACTTTATGATAACGCCTGCTGACTGCCGAAAAATTGACCCCTCGCTTGCGGATATGACGGACAAAGAGCTTGGGGAAGTACTTCATACGCTTTACGGTTTGGGTGAAATAGCTCTTGATTCTTTTTGCGATTCCAAATATCGCCGTGGGGTATATGGACGGGATAACGAGGATATGCGAAAATGAATTTTATGGAAAATACTGAAATGAAAAATGGAATAATTTACTGTCGCGTTTCTTCGGCGGAACAGGTAGATGGTACATCTCTTGAATCACAGGAAAAAGTTTGTCGCGAATATGCCAAGCGGGAAAATATCAATATTGTCGGTGTATTCATAGAAAAAGGAGAATCCGCCAAAACTGCGAACCGCACGGAATTTATAAAAGCGATTGCCTTTTGTTCGGAAAAGAAAAATGCGGTCGCGTATTTTGTGGTTTACAAAGTTGACCGATTTTCTCGCAACCAAGCGGATCATATTTACGTTAGGGAAAAATTGAAAAAATATAAAACAGAACTTCGTTCTGTCACGGAACCGATAGGAAATAATCCGATGGGTAAAATGATGGAGGGTATTCTTTCCACCTTTGCGGAATTTGATAACAACGTGCGGACGGAAAGAAGTGTCAACGGCATGCGCGAACGTTTAAAACATGGCATATGGGTCTGGCAGGCTCCTCTCGGCTACACAAGAACCGAAAAGGGCGCAAACCTCAGTCATGACGCAAAACTCGCTCCGTATATCCTTCTTGCCTTCAAGGAATACGCAAAAGGTGTTCACACGTTCGCTTCGCTTGCGGAATTTTTGAATGTCAGAGGGTTTATTACTCGTGCGGGACATGAATCCACCGCGACGCTTGTAGAAAAGATGATTAAGAATCCGATCTATGCGGGGATTATAAAAGTGTGGGATATAGAGATGAAAGGAAGTTTTGAGCCGATAATTTCAGAGCAATTATATTATCAATGCAACGGAAACAGAAAACGGCAGAATATTCCGCACTTGGCAAAAAATCCGCATTTTCCACTTCGCAAACTTGTGGTGTGTCGCTCTTGTTCCCGCCCCATTACAGGAAGTGCTTCCACAGGAAACAAAGGGGTAAAATATCCGTATTACCACCACCATAAACAAACTTGCTCTTGCGCAAAATTTATTCCGAAAGAACATTTTGAACAGCTCTTTGTGGAATATTTGGAAAGCATTACTCCGAGCGAAAAATTTGAAAAAATATTTAAAGCTGTCGTGATTGATATTTGGAAAAATAACTACAAAAAATTTGACGAAGAAAACGAAATAATTCGAAAAGAAATCTCAAATTTTGAAATACAAAGACAGCGAGTTTTTGAACTTCATCAATCGGGAATTTATGATGACGATGATTTTCTTTCACAAAAAAATCTGATCACAAAAAAGATAGCACAGAAAAAGCTACTCATGCACGAAACAGATGTGAGAGAGTTTAACATGGAGGAAGCTCTTGATTATTGCTTTAGCTTTGTTCGGAATACGGCAAAAACATGGCGAGAACTTGAAAAGACGCCTGAAAAGCGTTTGGAGTTCCAAAAATTGATATTCACAGAAAATATACAATTCTCCGATGAAAAATTTGGAACCGATTATTTATCTCTGGTTTACAAGCTTAATCGCCAATTTGACGGCGAAAAATCTTCTTTGGTGACCCTACAGAGAATCGAACTCTGGTTTTATCCGTGAGAGGGATACGTCCTAGCCGCTAGACGATAGGGCCAACGAAGTTAAAAGTTTATCAAGTTATAAAGTGTGGCGAAAACGACGATTTACTTTAAAAAACCCGATGGACTTTGTAACTTAATGAACTTCGTATAATATAGCATATTTACAGAAAAAATCAAAAAAATCCCAACCAACTTGGTGGTTGGACCACCAAGTAAATAACCCCAATATATCAGATTGAGTACTACTTCCCTTTCAGTTTTATGGATTTGTAGATAATGAGAATTAGGGAAGAAACAGGAAAAAGAAAAAAACTCAAAAAGAACGCTACTTGTGTTGACATCCAAAAAATCTCATGGGGTGCGGTCATTAGAGTTAGTATCGCTAATATAACGGAGATCGGAATAATCAATGCAGATAATTTCAGCCAAGAAACAAACACTTCATCCCTGAGAAAAATGAGCCAAAACGAAAAGAGAAACAAAATAACAGAAATGATTGCGAGTGGAATGCCCAATACTTGAAAAATCGGTTCAGGACAGCTAACAAGTGAAACATGCCCATTACATAAATTGAACGTTTCAGCATTGCTTACAACATATCCCACGATGCAAAGTATTACACTTACGACACAAATAGAAATTTTATATTCTTTCATACCTTTATGATACCACACTCTCCTGAATTTTTTCAATAATTTCTGTTAACTGCGCAACTTCATCGCCCGAAATCAGTTTCTTCTTTCCTAGCGTGTTAATCTCTTTCAGCACGTTCTTAAAAAGAATGCTCGTTCTACATTTTTTCTTGTGTTCTTTTTTGTACTCTTTCTCAAGTGCTTTTTCCAGCTTATCTATTTGTTTTTCGAGATTCTGCTGTTTCTTTTTCGGCAAATCCAATGTTTTGATAATTCCATGCAATATATCCATAAGTTCTTCGGTAGAAATTCCATCTCCAGAAGAAACAACCGCGTCAACCACTCCGTCGCCGTTGATATCCATATTCAAGACTGGAGGAGTGGCAAGATCGGTAATGACCAACGTTGCCGTTGTGCTTGCTGTGACAGGGATATCGGCAAACGTAGTGCTTGCTACTATGTCGTTCCCTTGTGTTTCTTCCACATCAAAAGTAAATGAGCCCGCGGTAAGTCCGGTAAGTTTAACGGTTGTGGATGATTCCGTTTCAGATCCAGCGTATTTGCCTTCGCCAAAAGTGAAATAGTAACTGTTGGGGATTTCTTCATCTATTTTTTGTATGTCAGAGTCAGAAGAAGTGGAAGCGAGACCGGTGTGACGACCGAGCAAGTCGTATAAATCAATGGATACAGGGGAATGGACGGAGAAATTGAGACGGTGAACATCGGCGGTAAACGGCACGGAGGTTACAATACCTGGCATGTTTAAAGTTTGATCTGCGATAAATCCTGAAATTAGACCCTGCAATGATTTCACTTCGAGAATATTTTTATGTTCCCCGCTTGTAATAGCAAGATTCACGTAATAATTCGTTGCGCCATTCATCCCCAACGCACTCGGAACCGGCACCGTCCCATCTCCATCAATAATTTTTATTGGTTCAATATCCAATCTTGTGGTGCACGTCTCATACCAATGACACTTACGTTCAACATATTTAATTCCCGAAACTGTCGTTGCTCCCCATCCGGCAATTTGAATGACTTCTACTCCTTCTGGCGGTGTCCAGTTCGCTAGTTCTGACTGTTCAGTAAGAGATCGGTCATATACCGTTTTGTTGAGCACGTTCGGTAACCATGTTTCTTGCGGGTTTGGTTTTGTTCTCGCTTCTGTTCCAAGAAGGAAGTTGTACAATTCGGTCGTATCATCAATCGTTGTTCCGTAGATATTGCGATACGAAAGCGTCTTCGTGGTTGCTGTGTCAAAGGTAATCACTTTATCGAAAACATCGGTAAAATATTTGTCAGTGGGCAAAAGGTTGTAGGCGCTCTGCATGTTTTCGGCAAGCGTTCGTGCGGTTACCTCGTTTAAAACAAACCCTTTTCCTTGGTCTTGGTCTTCTCCGTGAAGAAGCGCTCCAATCGCAATCGGTGCTCCAGTTTGAGGAGAAGCGACGAGAATGATTTTATCAACAATATTTCCTTCGCCTTTTTCTTTCAATTTATTCGTCAGTTTTTTTGCAACGAGTCCGCCCATTGAATGACCGATAATCGTGACTTTGCCTGTGTCGGATTCATGAGCTAGCCGTTCTGTTTCCTGAATTATATACGGCGTTGAAGAACCAAGGAGATAAGAAATATTGCCATTCGGAAGCAACGAGCCTTTTGAAAGTATTTCGTCAAAACCAAGCCGCCAGTCGTAAGGAAGCGGTTTCCAATCTTGAATAGTTTTCGCGGTTTTTAGATCGTCCATTGAACCGATAAACCAACCATAAATATTACCAAGCACGCCATAAATGGTATCAATCGGATCTTTTGTTGAAACAGTGCTATCAATACTTGATCCGTCAGCATTGAGATACAGCTTTTGAGCGTCAGCGTTCCAGTTCGGTTCCCAAAGACGTGTATTGTCACAGGTGGGAAGTAATGCGCAATTGGTATTGTTGTAATATAACCGACTCGCCTCCAACCCCGGCAAAAACGCGACATTGCTGTATCCTGTCGTAAACGTTAACTCCCCACTTTCGGGAAAACGTTGCGCTCCTCCATTCGCTTCAAAGTGATAGCCATA
>Ga0172379_10009374_pt1 | contig 12102 bp, 14 predicted proteins | sample GrowelOW334metaG_FD_119756 | JGI IMG/M metagenome (GOLD analysis project Ga0172379, IMG submission 119756) | Groundwater microbial communities from an aquifer near a municipal landfill in Southern Ontario, Canada - Groundwater well OW334 metaG | ecosystem: Environmental > Aquatic > Deep... | reverse complement strand
TTTGTAAAGTTAAGCGCTTATAAACAAAATTGCTTCATCTGGATGAAATATACTGCACTTAAGTATTAACTGAAGTAAATTCTATCCAAAATCAAAAAGCTTACAAAGGTCAATATTTTGATAATATCCAATTATCGATGCACTCGTTTTTGATTTACGCAATTTTTACGCACTAGCCCAAATAAAACCAACTGAAAGCAAAGCAAACTAAATTATTTAAATTGTTATAAGTATCTTATTTTGTTAATGTTATTTTATCTTTTTTATTCCAGTTTATTTCTAAAAATAGAGTTCGATTCTCTCCACCTCCATTATAAGCCACTAATTTTTAACTACATACACAAACATGTATACAAAAAACACGATTTAGTATACATTTAAAAGCATAATGTATACAAAAAACAAGAGTTTTGACGTATGTGGCAGAAAATAGGCAACTTAGCCCAACAAAAAGCAGGTTTTAAGGCTTTTATTCCAACATCATTTCCTCAAAATGAGTCTTTAATACTTTCTCCTGAACTACAAGCTAAGCATGGAGAAGCAATGAGAATGCTAGGAAAATTGGATGGTATTAGTCAATTACTTCCTGATGTAAACTTTTATCTTTTGATGTTCGTTAGAAAAGAAGCAGCCTCTTCCAGTCAAATTGAAGGAACTCAAGCTAGTATGATAAATGCTATTGAAGCAGAAGTTTCATCCACATCTTTTCAAGTTAAAGATGTAGATGATATAATTTGTTACATTAGAGCATTGAATTATGGAATGGACAGATTAAAAACAATCCCCTTATCTGTTCGTCTAATTAAAGAGATACATCAAGAATTAATGAATAGAGGCCGAGCAACTCAACATCCATTTCCAGGTGAATTTAGATATACTCAAAATTGGATCGGAGGAACATCTCCTTCAAATGCAAGATTTGTTCCACCTCCTGCTGAAGAAATATCCAGATGTATAGGAGATCTTGAAAAATTTATTCATGATAAAAAAAGTCTTATTTCTCCGCTTATTAAAGCAGCATTGTTACATGCGCAATTTGAAACAATCCACCCTTTTACAGATGGAAATGGAAGAACTGGTCGTTTATTAATAACATTATTTCTTTGGCAAGAAAAATTACTTACCTTTCCTTTGCTATACCTATCTAGTTTTTTCAAAAAACATCAAGATTTATATTATGAACGATTGCAAAAATATCATAGTTCTGAATCCCAAGTAGATTCCTGGCTAGATTTTTTCTTTGAAGGTATTATTTTTACTTCTAATTCTGCTTGTGAAATAGCTTACAAAATAAATCAAATTCGTGAACAAGATATGATGAAAATTTCAAAGCTTGGAAAAACATCTTCTTTAAATGCGTTAGAAGTATTAAAAAACTTGTTTCATCAACCCATCGTTGATATATCAAAAATTCAAGAATGGACAAAAACAAAAACTAGAAGCGGGGGACAAAAAATCATCGACCGTTTTATAAACTTAGGAATTTTAGTACAAAGAGATCCTAAAAAAACTTATGGCAGAACATATGAATATCGTTCCTATATTCAAGCATTTGAAAATAGTGAAAATTAAATATCGAAGGAAACTTTTATTTAAGCATTCCTCCATGAAGTTTAAATATTTTAATGGCTTTTCTACGAATATTTAGTAATTTTTTCTTCTTATTGGATTATATATACTGCACTTAACTTATAACTGCAGTATATTCTATCCAATTAGAATTATCGATAGTTTTTATTCTTATGCAATTAATTTTGCATTACTTATTTGCTTTAGATACATCACTTACTATTTTTTTTCAAATGGTCTACAATTAGTTTTGCAATTTTTTCTTCGAGACTCCGATTAAAGAATGTATGTCCCATGCCTTTTATCAAAACAAATTTTGATTTAGGAATGATATCAGCTACAGACTTACCATATCTTAATAGAACAACAGGATCTTTATCTCCATGAATAACGAGAGTTGATAGATTAGTTTTTTTAAGAACATCTAATCTTTTTATATTAGCAAGAAAATCACTCATCATTAATTCATGATTTTTTCCTGCATTTTTATTTTTTGTACGGGTCAAAAAATCTATTGTAAAATTATTTGCGAGCTCTTCATCAAGTAAATATTCAGCATTTAGATGTCGCCAAGCAGGCAGATGATTTTTAACTGTTTCTTCAAAAGTCTTCCCCTCTTTAATCGAATGAAAAATTTTTGAAGTATAATCAAGAATTTTTTGTTCATTCTCTGTGAGAGGAATAGTCCATTCATTTTTTTTAATTGAATGGTGCATTCTTTTCTTGAACGAGAGTTATTTGCAAATTGAATTAATTATTAGCCTTAAAACTTATGCATGCTTATAATTACCGATCAAAAATAATTAATGAGTGTAATTATATGTCAATAACATGCAATACCTATGGAATTAGATCGATTAATGCCGAAAGTTTTAATACTTATGGTTCTCAAGATGCACATCTTCCCCATTCAATACGAGATTTTGCAGTTACCTCTCTAAAAATAAATAATTTAATTTTGAATATTTTAGGATACATTCCTGGAGTTGCTCAAATTTCTGGATGCATTCGAATGGGAATTGGTAGCAGCATTATAATTTTAAGCTTTGCATTAGGTAGTCCAAATGCAAAAGAGGGCTTGATTATCGGTCGTTGGTTTAAAGAGGCGTTGGTAACAGGAACCGCTCAAATAGCACGTGGAGCATTAGAAGCTTTCTTCTCATTTGGCAGACTAATCAATTTGTCTTTAGACGTTATTGGAACGATTATCAATCTTCATACTGAAGTATGTCATTTACGATATACAGGTGGAATGGAGGAAGATGAAATTCTAGCAGAAGAAGCTCGCCCTCCTTATCGAGACCCTAATTATCCGATTCTTTTTATTCCCTTATATTTTGCTTAAGCAAACTTGGATTTAACAAATCCCACTCCAAAGTTTTGAATACGCCTCTCCATCTCCATTTGTATCTTTTAAACTTTTCTAAAAAATGCTACTTAACAACTCTAAGTTGATTTTTATTTGAATTTTGATAGATCATGTTTTATAGATCTCATTTGTTTACAAAGACATTTAATTTTACCAGGTTTAAAAAAAATAATTTTACAAACAAAGTTGCGCCCGAAGAGATGCAGCTTTGTTTCTTTAAAAAGGGATCATAATAAATTACTTGAATTACAAAATTTCTTTTTTGATTTTTTTTAATTCTTTTATTCTAATGATTGCTTTTCCATGTAATGGAAAATGCATAACGAAAACTTTTGATGAAATAATTTTGTCTTGCCATCCGAAGCTAAATTTTTTCAGACCAGAAAATTTTTCATATGAAATTTTACCAACGAAACAAATGACTTCGGGTTTTTCTTTTTTAATAATTAAAGAAATCCTTTTTTGACCTAATTTTTCTTCTTTATGTTTTAATTCAGTAATATCGTGCGTCGGACGATTAATAACATTTACAAAGCCAAGTTTGTATATACTATTAAATTTTTTTAGGTAAAATTCTTTTAGTTTTTTATCATCTTTTAAATTTTTTAAATCTTCATTAATTATTCCAGCTTTAGCAAGAAGATACCAAAAAGTTTTGTTATTGGAAAAAGGAACGCCTCTTTTAAATGAACCAGGATGAGGATTAATGCCGACAAAAAGAATTTTTGGTTTATGAATTTTATAAAATATCATATTTTTTCTAAGAAATCTTTTATAACAACTGCATTATTATGCTCAGTATCTTTTGCGCCATAAATCAATGTGACTTTGCCTTTTTTTATTTCAAGTTCTAATTCGCTTACTGATGTTTTATTATTTTTTAGTTCTTTTATATATTTTTTTTTAAACTCTATCCATTTAATTGGATCATGTCCAAACCATTTGCGAAGCTCGCTACTTGGCGCAATATCTTTTAGCCATATATCAATTTTTGCGTTTTTTTTACTTAATCCTCTTGGCCAGAGCCTATCAACTAAAATCCTAATACCATCATTTTTTTGTGGTTTTTCATAAGCTCTTTTTATATTCAATCCCATAAATTTCTCCATACGGTCAAAAATTTTGAAATATAGATCAATCTATTTGCACTTTTTTCAAAATCTTTCTTTATTTTTCAAATTACACACTAATATTTTAGTATGTCTATATTTGTACATATGAGATTTTACAATTTTTATCAAATTTTTTTAGCTAAGGCTAACTTTTTAAAAAAACAGGAGCAAATATGATTTATAATTAAAAATAAGAGTTATGTTTTCCAAGAAAGATATTGATAATGCAAAATTTTCTATGAAGTTGCTAGCGCTCAGGACTTTTCGAAAGCTTCAATTTGTTTTAATAGAGTAAAACTAAAAAAATTATCGTAAGTTGAAATCAAGTTTTTAGAAAATTTTACTTATAAGGGTTAACAAAACCAGCTAAAACAAACCGCTTGTTTCTGATTCACTTAATTTTTTTTAATAAAAAATATTTCAATCTGGCAATAACTGACTTGCCAAATCTTTTGCTAACTTTGCATCTATTGCAAGATTAAGCTTCATAATGCTTTTCATAACCAATCCAAGATCTTTTTTTGTCTTTGCACCTGTCTCAGCTATTGCCTTCATAACAATTATTTTCGTTTCTTCTGGAGAAACTGTCTTAGGCAAAAACTCCTGGACAATCTTTAGCTCAGATTTCAGTTTTTCAACTATCTCAGGACGATTAGCCGTTTGGGCCTGTTCTAAAGCTTCTTGAAGATTACCGAAATAAGTTTTGAATAATTTTATTATTTCAGAATCAGAAAGACTAGCTCGAGCATCAACAGCTAAAATTTTTGATTTAAGCATACGCAAGGTTTCTAATCTAAGTAAATCTCGATTTCTCATCGCTTCTTTGATACCAGAATTTATTTGGTCAATAATAGCCATAATATTCTCCTTTCACTTAGTTTTTTAGTTATCTTGAGATCATAAAAAAATGTTTACAAACACCCCAGTTAAGGGTTTTTTGAACATTATCGATTTTATAACCGCTAAAAAAGCAGAACAAAAAAGCTCTGCTTTTTTATCTTTGTTATTATAAACCTTTAACGCTTTTAGCTTCCGGTCCCTTACGACCTTCTTCTTCAACATATTCAACTTTTTGTCCTTCTCTTAGAGAGTTTGTACCCTCTTCAAGATTGTTGATATGAACGAATAGCTCTTTTCCACCTGATTCAGGTGTAATAAAGCCAAAGCCTTTTTGTGAATTAAAAAATTTAACTGTTCCTTTGGATTTTTTCACTCTTTTTCTCTCTTTCTTAAAATATTTAAAAAAAACCACTGACATATTTTAAATTATATCAATGGGACCCAAATATTTTGGGCTTTTTACATAAATCATAACCTATTTGGGATAAATCTTAAAGCAACAATAAATTACAACATATAAAATTTATTTAAATACTTAAGATTAATTATCTCAAAGCAAGCCTCGATTCGCAGAGAGAATCCAAATGTAACTATATTATATTTTTTTATTTTATAATTTTTTTTTATTATAAATAATCGCCTAAGAATTGAAAGTAATAAATAAGATGAATATAATCTTAAGAAGATAAAAAGCTAATATTAATCAGTCAAGCAAAGCTAGATTTATTTTAGTTAAAAAATCAATAAATGACTTCTTTTTTAAAAACTGGAAAATACTTGATTATGTTATATAGAATCCATGACATTCATTTAAGATATGACGAGGATTCACTTCAACACCTCAAAAATTCCATTCTTCAGCTTCTTCAGTTAAATGAAAAAGATCTTTTGTTTTTCAAAATCGCGAAGCGCTCTATTGATGCTAGAAAGAAGCCTGCTCGCATCGTTTACAGTGTAGATGTAGAAATGGCTCAGACTCCTTTAATAATGGAAGCAGAACCCATCTCTGAAAACCATATTGAGAAAATTATTTCCGGAAAAAAACCAAGTCATGTAAATCCTATTATCGTTGGGGCTGGTCCAGCCGGTCTATTTGCTGGTTTTATACTCGCTAAATATGGATACAAACCTATTATTCTCGAGCGAGGAAGTGATATTCAGGGAAGAAATATAGCTTTGGATAATTTTAAAAAAACGCGAAAACCTAACATTAATTGCAATGCCCTATTCGGTCTTGGAGGGGCAGGAACATTTTCAGATGGTAAACTTACAACATCCCTATCACACCCTTTTATTAGATATATTCTCGAAATTCTAGTCGAATGCGGCGCTCCTCAGCAAATTCTTATCGATGCGAAGCCCCATATCGGCACGGATATACTTCAGGGGGTCGTCACTAATCTAGCAAAAAAAATTGAAAGTTTAGGTGGAATAATAAAAACCGATACAACGCTTACTAATATCATCGCTAAAAATGGACTGATAACAAAAATTGAAACTTCGGAAGGTTGTCTAGAAACAGAAACTCTTATTGTGGCTACAGGCCTTAGCGCAAGAGACACATGGAAAATTCTTGAAGCCGCCGGTGTAGAAATCGCGCCCAAACCATTTCAGATAGGGATACGGGTCGAACATCCCCAGAATTGGCTAGACAAACAGCAATATGGCGAAGGAGCTGGCCATCCTGCCCTTGGAGCATCTGATTATAAAGTAGTAGCCAACATAAATAAAACACCTGTGTTTTCATTTTGCATGTGTCCTGGCGGATGGACAATGCCAACAATAAATGAACCCGGTCATCTTTGTATAAACGGCATGTCCTTTCATAAAAGAGAAGGCCGTTTTTCATCTAGCGGCATAGTAGTCACCCTCGACCCCAATATATATGGAGGTAAGAATTTAGATTCATGCCTCTCTTTCATTAGGAAAATTGAAGCAAAATGTTTCGAAAAAGGCGGCTCTGATTATACAGCCCCTGCCCAGACTCTTAATGCCCTTATTAAAGGGCAAATAGATAAAACTTTGCCAGAAACCAGCTATAATTTTGGACTTTCCCCAGCTTCCATGGATGATCTTTTCCCTGGATTTATCATTGAAAAAATCAAGGAAGCTCTACCAATTTTTAACAAGAAACTGCCCGGCTTCATTCAGGATGCAGCTATAGCAATAGCTCCTGAAGCAAGAGCGTCGTCACCAGTTAGAATAGTCCGCGACCAAGAAACCAGGCAATCTACAACGATAAAAGGTATTTATCCAATCGGAGAAGGTTCTGGCTATGCGGGCGGGATCATGAGCGCTGCTCTAGATGGTCTTAAATCTGGAATAAAAATCATCGAAGAATTCGCACCGGTTTCTTAGCGAATGTTTAAGAAATAATGTTTTAAGCAAATATTTTTTTCTAAGGATCTAGTTCATTATTTTGCAATAAAAATATCAATATTCATATGCACTTTTCCTTTTTTTTTATTACTAAGTTTTTATTTTGCAATTATTTTAAAAAATATTTAATGTAAAAAAATATAAGGATTTATTTCCTTAATTTTTTAATGGAGACAATTTTGTGAAAAGGAATAAAATTTTATTGAGTATAGCGGTTTTTCTAATTGCCTTAGGTGCATTTAGTATTTTATATGAACAAATCTCATATGTAAGACATGAAAAAATTATTGATATTGGACCACTGGAAGCCACAATTGAAAGAGAGACTCATTGTGTCAGATTGCCAGTGTTTTTCGGAATATCTGTCATTTTATCAGGAATATGCATATTTTTTTTGGAAATCAAAAAAAAGCCGCAAATTAAATAATTATTGATTTTCGCTCCTACTTTCTGAAAAAATTTAGATAAGTATTAGTTTAAATATTGAAGTGTTTAGTTCTATACATCTTCATTTATAATTTATAATTATCAAAAATTACTTTTTTTTAGACAAAAGCTTCACAATCTTTCCATCAATAACGAACTTGCCCTTGCCGCAATGATGAATCATGAGCGCTCTTTTTTTTCTAGGTCTGATCCATGCTTTTACTACCTGAAGAATAAATATATTATATTTTAAAGCCATTGTCATATCGATAACTTTACACTCAAGGCTCGAATAACACTCAGAAAGCAACGGAACCTGAACCTTTTCACCACTTTCTTTCAGAAGATCAAATTTTTTAAACTTATTAATTTTCTTACCGGAAATATTTCCGATGCCCACTACTTTTTTAATCAAATCTGCAGTAGGAATATTAATTACGCATTCTTTAGTTTTTTTTATCATATCAAATGTATAATTTCGATTGCTGATAACACATCCTAATACTGGTGGCTCAAAATCAATCATCATATGCCAAGATAAAGTCATGACATTATCTTTTCCATCACATGAAGCAGTAACCATAACAACTGGTCCTGGTTCGAGAAGTTGATAAACACTAGATAAAGGCACTGACTTTCTCATAACTTCTTCCATAAATTTTATTCTTTTAGAAATCTGAAAACACAATTTTCTTGTAAAATTATTTATGTTTTTTTCTAAACTCTCATAATGTTTTATATAAAATCCAGACGGGTTTTTAACAAGATCAAAAATTCAATGCTTCCTTGATTAATTTTGGTAGATAAAGTAAATAGATAAAGTTAAATAAGAGTATTGAATCTTAATTTCTAATAAAAAATCATACTATATTTTGTTGTGTAAAAACTAAAAAAAATCAATATATTGATAAAAATTCATCGAAGTATTCAGAATGCAACAAGCTATTATAGCTATAAGATCTTCTGAGATGTTTTATAAAAAAACTTTTTTTTCTTTACAAAAACAGATGTTTTTTCTATTGTTTTTCTTGAAAACAAACAAATTAAGGATGTTTTTATGACAATATGTAATTTTAGACCTATAGAACCTGCAAATTCCAGAAGTCCTTCACAAAGCCCTACAGCATCAATAATTAGTCAATTAGAAAATCCTTGGGGATTGCCATCAGAATTAGAAAATATACTAAAAAATAACATTGTAAGAACTGGAACAGATTCTGGTTTAGGCGGATTAGATTCAGAAGGTAAAGAATCTAGAATTGGGACAGGCTCTGATTTAGACAGATCAGATTCGATAAAAAAAATTGCAAACGAAATACTTAGAGCTAGAACAGGCTCTGATTTAGGTGGATTAGATTCGATAGAAAAAGCATTTGCAGTAGTTTAAACGGACTTGAGCAGGTATAAAGATAATATAAAGAGCATCAAAAATTGTTAAAATTTTAGATGCTCAAAAAAACATAATAAATTTTCATTACATTATTTCGGCAGCTATTTTAGCAAGTTCTGATCTTTCTGTTTTTTCTAAAGATATATGTCCAAATATTTTTTTATCTTGAAATCTTGATACTGTATAAGTAAGTCCATTGGAATCCTGATCAAGATAAGGGTTATCTATTTGGGTAGGATCTCCTGTCAAAATCACTTTAGTTCCATGGCCTGCTCTAGAAATAATTGTTTTTACTTCATGCGGCGTTAGATTCTGTGCTTCATCTATTATCATATACACTTTCGGCAAAGTTCTCCCTCTTATATAAGTCACTGCTTCCATTTCAAGTTTTTTACTTTCCATTATCCATTCAAAAGCAGATTTATCATTACCCTCTCCATTAGAAAGCTGTAAAAGCAATTCTAAATTATCATAGATCGGCTGCATCCAATTATAAAGTTTTTCTTCTTTAGTCCCCGGAAGATACCCAATATCTTTACCAAGAGGCATAATAGGTCGTGAAACTAAAATCTTTGAATAGACGGCTTCATCGAAAACTTTTTTCATCCCGCAGGCTAATGCTAATAAAGTTTTTCCGCTTCCTGCAGCACCCAACAAAGTTACCAGCTTTATATCATCTCTTAAAAGCAAATCTATCACACATTTTTGTTCGACATTCAGCGGCTGGATTCCCCAAACTCCTTTTTTTGTTTCAATTAAGGGCTCTAATCTTTTTTGATTGTGATTAAACTTACACACTGCTGAAGATCTTTCTTTGCTCTTCAAAATACAGTATTCATTTGGAAGCAATACAAGATCTTCCTTAACAAGGCTTCCATCTTTATAAAATTGATCGATATCCTGCTTGGAAGTTTCTATTGTTTTTAATCCTTTGTACATTTTTTTATACTTTACTTTCAGATTCTCATAATCTTCTGCCTCTATATTCATGGCTTCGGCTTTGACCCGAGTAACGAAATCTTTTGAAACCAAGATTACCTTCTGACCTTCTTGCTTTAAGACATAGCAAATAAGAAGAATTTTATTAGAATTCCTATCTAAAGAAAGTGGAAACTCATTTAGATGTTTGTTTTTTATATCTAGATGAATTTTAATTCTAGGACCTTCTTCGATTTCTACGCCTTTATTAAAATCTCCTGCCCCCATAGCTTTTAATGAATCTATATATCTGACCACTTCTCTTGCATTTTTTCCTAATTCATCAGACCCTCTCTTTAAAGAGTCCAATTCTTCAAGTACAATTAAAGGAATCACTACATCATTTTTTTGAAATTTTTTTATAGATGTTGGATCATGTAAAAGAACGTTTGTATCAATAACAAAAATTTTGCGAACCATTAAATATTCTCCTTATATTAATTATTTTTTTAACCGAAAATATTAAAACATCTCCCTTATTAGCATCATTACCTACAATGACATATAAACAAAAAAACATAGTAAGTAAAATGGTTTTTTAAATTTAAATATTTTTTTTTATTTTTTTTTAAAAAATTTCTTAAATATTGTTCTTATTTACCTTATAATTAAATACTTAAAAATTATATTTGGCATACAAGCGTAATAAGCGCTAAATATTTGACTATTAAATCTTACTTTTGTATAATTAAATTGATAAAAAAAAATTTAGGTTACTAATATGAAAGTGAATAAAGAAATATTAAGCATCCCTCCATATATATCCACTTCCTGGGAAAATATTTTATCTCTTTTTACAGCCCACGATCATTTAATAGTTGTTTTAAAAAACGGTTCAAAAGTAGAAATACCTGATTTGAATGTAAATTTAATAGAAGTAATTTTTGATACACATGCAAAATTTTTAGAAAATCAAACAAAAAAGACAGGGCTGAACCTTGGTTTATCCTCTTTAACCAACAGTTCGATGGACTCATTATCTTATGCTCTTCAGCATAATCCTGAACAGAAAAACTCACCTAATATGCCCCCTGACATAATTAAAAAAATTGCTAACCTGGCAAAGTTATTTGCAGAAGAGTCAAATATAGATATGCCAAAACCCGAACCTGATTGTAACTGCATGCATTGCCAGATTGCAAAAGCCCTGCAGATAGGCGCCGGAGTAAACCCTGAAAACCTCGATGAAGAAGTAAAAGAAGAAGATCTGAAATTTAGAGTTTGGGACATAAAAGAAGAAGGAAATAAATTATATTCTGTAACCAATCCACTAGACACAAATGAACATTATTCAGTTTTTTTAGGCACGCCAATCGGTTGCACATGCGGTAAAAAAAACTGTGAACATATCAAAGCCGTATTAGACAGTTAACTTTTTTATAAAAAAATTGTGGTAAAAAATTTCTCTTTCACTCTACTATTATAATTAAAGCAAATGTTACATTTAGCTTTGGTCAAAGGAGTGAAAGAATGCTAAGGCTGTTATTTATAATTAATTTTTTATTATTTTCAGCAAATCTTATAGCTGAAGAAAACAAAGGAAATGCTGTAAAAAGCAATGTAATCAAGAAAGAAATTTCAGAACAAAAAAATATTAAACAAAAAAATGTTCTTCAAAAGACTGACTCTCTTCAAGAGTTTAAGCCTTTTTGCGGAAAAATCACAGGCAGTAAAGTAAGAGTAAGAACATCTTCTGATTTAGACAGTCATATTATAAGCCAATTAAACAAAAATGATCTTGTTTTAGTAACAAAAGACGAAAAAGATTTTTGGGGAATTAAACCTGTTTCAAATGTAAAAGGTTATGTTTTCAGAAGTTATATAATTGATAATGTTGTTGAAGCCAATAGAGTTAATGTAAGAGCAGAGCCTAATTTAGATTCTCCTATTATTTTTCAATTACAGAATAAAGAAAAAGTAGAAGGATGCATCTGTGCAAATAATAATAAATGGATGGAAATAAGCTTACCTGAAAATGTTTGCTTTTATATAGCAAAAGAATACGTTGCTGTCGCAGGAAATGTTGAATATTACGCTGA
>Ga0172379_10009373_pt1 | contig 12104 bp, 7 predicted proteins | sample GrowelOW334metaG_FD_119756 | JGI IMG/M metagenome (GOLD analysis project Ga0172379, IMG submission 119756) | Groundwater microbial communities from an aquifer near a municipal landfill in Southern Ontario, Canada - Groundwater well OW334 metaG | ecosystem: Environmental > Aquatic > Deep... | reverse complement strand
TTTTCCCAATCAAAAATAATATCGCTTTGCACATTGTGCATTAAATCAAAATACTTTATTGCCCCGATCCCTACCTCTTTCGCACTTTCCGAATTTCCATCTCCCATTTTTTTTGCTTTGAGTATTGCTTCATTCAACACTTCCTCTAATTTAATAGTTTTCCCTTCCCTCGTACTGAATTTTTTTCCATCGGTTGCCAGATACATTCCATGTTTCATATGTATCATACTACTCGTATCACTAACATAGTCTAACATTTTTGCCACTTCAAACACTTGATGAAAATGCAAAGTCTGTTCTCCTCCTACCTCATATACAATTAAATCCGGATTCCATTTTGACTTTCGAAACTTTATTGTAGCCAAATCTCTGGTGGCATATGTCGTTCCTCCGTCACTTTTTACCAACATCAGGGGCGTTTTGTCCCCCGGAATTTCAATTACCCGCGCTCCGTCACTCTGCACGGCAATTTTCTTCCGGTCTGCATCTTCTATCACCTCCGGCATCAGTGTTTCGTAGCTGCTCTCGCCATAGGCATAATCAATTTTTATTCCCAAAAGATCATATATTCTGCCAAACTCCTTCATCGATATGTCCACACATTTTTGCCAATTCACTCTGGCTTCCTGATCACCATCCTCAAGTTTCTTAAACCACCTTCTGGCCTCCTGGGACAAATCCGGCTCAGATTCTTCCAGTTTATGAAATTCCACATACCATTTCTCCAAATTTTCTATATTTATATCTTGATTCACCTTTTTGTCTATCATGTACAATAGTTTTCCGAATTGTGTACCCCAATCACCAATATGATTATCTCCGATCACTTCATATCCCAAATATTCATACAAATTGTATATCGCCTGGCCGATAATAGTCGACCTTAAATGACCGATACCAAACGGCTTGGCCACATTGGGAGCCGAATAGTCCACCACTACTTTTTTCCCTCGTCCGATATCAGATCTTCCATATTTCTGATCGATCCCAGCCAATTCATTAATCATGATTTCTGTCTTTAATTTAATATTAATAAATCCCGCACCGGCTACGCTTACATTGTCAATTAACTCATTCTTTTCCATCCTTGCCGCTATCTCTTCCGCTAACCTTCGGCCTCCCTTCATTACTAACGCGATATTTGTGCTATATTCTCCGAATTCCTCCACTTCCGGATGCTCTACTGAAATTTCCTCTTGGTTTATCTGTGCAGCTTCTGCTATAACCAATCTAATACTATTTTTAATGTTCATAATGGTATTTTAACTTAATTGCTAAAAAAGAAAACAATTACACTTTTTAGCAAATATCGTAAAACCCTGCTAACATAGTCCTAACTAGTTGATATATCGGACAAATCACACCTTGGACACTCCCAAAAATATCTTTACTTCGTTATCCTCCACCACAATCACCCCATTATCAAGATTTATTTCATCTATTCCAAGGTCCTCCTTATGTAGTATCACTTTATTGGTGATCATTGATATAAAGTTCGCATGACCAGGCAACACATCAAAAACCCCTACCGTATTAAACCCCGTGACCGCAATCAAATCCCCCGAAAAAACTATCCCCTGTCTACCCCTGACTTCAACATTCAATTTATTATTCAAAGTTGCCATATTATTAAGGCATCCCGTCTGCTAACTTTCCGATATACTTCAGTTTATCTTCCGGAATCTGGTCAGCTCTTCCTTCCAAAATTGCGCTTACCCCGCCGATTGTTTCACTCAAAGGTACAAATACCCCCGGTCTGTCAGTTTGCTCTTCCGCTACATAAAAACTCTGAGTCATAAAATTTTTGATTTTTTCCGCCCTCTTATAAATCAATTGATTTTCCGGAGACAGTTCGGACTCTCCCACTAAAGCCACCATTCTTTCCAAACTTTGGGCTTTACTCAGTAATACCTGAGCTTTTACTGCAGTTTCGTAGTGTTTCTGGCCTACCACCTCCGGCGTCAATGCCGATGAACTGGTGTTCAAAATATCTACGGCAGGCATTCGGCCTTGTTGATAAACAAACCGCGACAAAGTCACTACAGAGTCCAGATATGGAAATATCGACTGCACTCCGTAATCCAACAAATCATCCGAAGGTACATAAATTGCCTCAATAGCTGAAATTACTCCTTTATTTGTAGATACCAGCCGTTCATGAAAGGCCGCCATTTCCGATGTTAATGTCGATTGATATCCGTCTTCTGAGGGAATTCTATTCATCAAAGTTGACAGCTCGTTACCGGCCTGAGCTAAACGGAACACGTTGTCGACCAAAAACAACACGTCTCTCCCTTTATCCCTGAAATATTCAGCCATAGTCACGCCGGCCAATCCGGTCAAAAATCTTATTGCCGCATTTTCTCCCATCGGACCGAAAATCAAACACACATATTGCAATAATCCTTTTTCTTTCAATCCAATATACAATTCATGCCCCTCCCTGGTTCTTTCCCCTACTCCGGAAAAAACTGACGCATTACCGGATTTTGCCGTCATCACATTATGCATCAGTTCAGTCAATAGTAGCGTTTTCCCCACCCCTGCCCCTCCGAATAACCCCATTTTTCCACCCTTCAAAAGCGGTGCAAACAAATCCAGAACTTTAATCCCCGTCTCCCATATTTCAGACCGGGTAGAAACAATTTCAAAACCGGGAGCCGAGCTGAAAATCGGTAATCTTAATTTGCTTTCTATCGGTTTTCCCCAATCGACAGCCTCTCCGAAAACATTTAATACTCGACCCAATACCTCATCACCGACAGGAATAGACATGGTGTTTCCCGTGTTAATTACCTTTGCCCCCCTGGAAAGTTTATCCGATCCGGAAAGTATCAGGCAATAAAAAGTCCCCTGAACAGAGGAAGAATAAACTTTCATCCTCACTCTGGGATCTGTCTCCAGTTCCAATATTTCATGTGCGGCTGGTGCATCTTCCAAAAACTCCACTTCCGCCACCTGCCCTCTTACAGACACAATGTTTCCTATTTGCTGTTTTTGGAATTTATTAGCCATTAGTCCAGAGACTTACGCCCGAAAAAGTTGATAATTGTTTCTTATTAAATGATTTGTGCTTCAACCTTACCCCCTCCGATCGTACTTCCAATAACCTCTTTTCAATATTATCAATAGACCTGTCCAGTGCCAGCATTCTCGATGCATATTTTGACAATTGTGATTCGTGCAGGGTCTGTTCAAATACCGAAGCCAGTATTTCTCCTTCAAAGACCTTGGAAATAACTTCCAGCGAAGGTTCAAAAATATATTGTTTAACTATTTTTTTGCCCGAACTGTCTGAATTTTGTTGGTTTACAGCGGAAATAGCATCTCCGGAAACGGAAGTAATCACCGGTTCCTGGGACAAAATAGTCTTAAACTGTCCGTAAAAAACCAATATTTTTTCAAATTGCAGTAAATATCTCATTATTATTTCAAAGCTTTCCATTTCCACTTTATCGTCCGAAAAATCAAAATAGTTAAAAAGCACACCCGGAAGCCGATCTGCCATTAAACTCAAGCCAAGTTTACCCAATACCACCACATCCGGTTTATTGGTTTTTGTGTAATCTACAAATGAATTAAATGTCCTGTCCACTATATCCCCATACAATCTGGAGTTTGCCGATATAAAAACAGCCGCCGTCCGGTTATTCTTGACTCTGGTAGTCATTTGCTTATTTGAGTCATTTATATAAGCGGACTTAATCTTGGCAAAAATCACCAGCAATCCTTCTAAGAATTGTCTGGACTGCAACACCGCACCCCTGACTTTTTGCATCCGACCTGCCGCTACTTCTTCATAAACCTCCACTAATCCTTTTAATGAGAGTAATCCGTCTGTTTCCACCATCAATTGTTTTTTAGAAATCATACTTATTCAAAAATTTTCATTAACATATCTGAATTTACTCTTACTTTTTCGATTACTTCTTTCATGTTTTGGCTGTTTCTGGCCATATCGTTAATTGCCCTCTCCAGGTTTGAATCTGTCTCGTACGCTTTGATCATTTTCGTCATTCCCTTGCCGTTCCAGATTCCGGAAACCAAAAGGGCTAATACTACTATTTGCATCGAATGCGGCACCACGCTTTTCATTGGCTGGTCAAAAAAACTCATTGCTCTGTCACCCATTGTTATTATTTGTTTTGAACTCTCACCTAATTCTGCACCGAATCTTAAGAAGCTCTGCGTCCTCTCATAACCGGAAAGCAAGTCCAGAAGTATTCTGCCGGCTTCCCGGCCTAATTGGCTTTGGGTTTGATGCCCAACTCTGGTAACAGATATAAATGGATTGATTGCCGGTCTTCTCCCCTTCAAGAACAATTCATTATCAAAATAAATATGCCCGTCCGTCATTGACATTAAATTTGTTTGTATATAACCGGTAATGTCACCCTGAACAGTCTCTGCCACCGGCAGACAGGTAATCGCGGCCTCTTTGTGTCCTATCATAAAATTTCCGGCTCTCTCTAATAGTTTGGAATGTAAATGAAATATATCTCCGGGATATGAATCCCTTCCGGGAAATTTTCTCAGAAGTAATGATAGTTCCCGGTAAAATTTGGCATGGGTAGACAAATCATCCAGGACTAGCAACACATCCCGCCCATGATCCCGAAAAAATTCCGCTACCGTCATGGCTGTATTAGGACAGGAAAATATTTCTCCTGGCGAATCCTGCACCGAAGCCGCAACTAATACACACTGTCCCCACACTTTAGCCTCTTTTAAAAATTGTTCAATTCTGTTAATTTCTGATTGTTTCTTACCTATTGCAGCATAAATACATACTGTTCCCGATCTTGCCTGATTTACCACCGTCTGAAGCAGTACCTGTGACTTTCCGGTTTTTCGGTCGCCTATAAACAACTCTCTTTGACCTTTGCCTAGTGGAATCATTAGATCAATCAAAGCCACGCCGGTTATTAACTGCTTGGTCACTTTTTCCCGCATCACAATCCCCATCGGGGTTACATCGGTGGACATTAAAACACCCTGTTCCTTTTCTCCCACCGGCTGATCCAAATAGTCACCCATCCCGTCAATAGTTCTACCCAAAATCGATAGATCAATTTCTAGCGTTAATTTTTTTCCGCTTCGGGATACTTTTGTCCCCACTCGGGTTGGTTCTTTAGAAAATAGCAATACCTCAGCCGCATCTTTCCGCAAATTAATCACCTGTCCTACCTGTCCCGATTCCAACACCACAATTTCCCCCAATTTTACATTTGGCAATCCATTTACCTCGGCAATAAAATCCCATAGCTTTTCCACATACCCCACCTCTTTCCAATCTTTAAGATTTTTATAAAACGAGTCTACTATCATTATTTCAAATGAGCCTCCACCTCATTCCAAAACCCTTCCCATTTTGCCAAAATACTATAATCCAAAATTTTCCCGTTATAAGTTATTTTCGCCCCTCCGATTAATTCTTTGTTTACCACAATCTGGATCACCGTCTTTTTCCCCATAAATTGGGATATTTTAGATGATACTTCCTGCAAAAACTTGTACTCGGGGTCCCAGGCAAATTCAATTTCCACTACTCTAATGTTTCTAACGGCATCTTCCAAATTCTCAAAATAGGCAGTAACCTGACCATTTTCGATTTTTGGTAATTCATTTTTCAAAAATGTTACTAATTCTAAATTAGTACAATTTTCCAACTGATGTGTTAATCCTTTTTCATCCAGTTGGTTTACCGATTTAGCCAAATCCTGGACGTCCTCCAATAACTGGTTTAGTTCGGATTTAACTGCCAATGAATTTACCAGCTCGTCAAATCTAGATAACATGGCTGTTCCTTGCCTCCTCGATTGCTTTCCTGGCTATGTCTTCATTTATTTTTTCCCCTATTTCCAGTCCGAACGCTTTTTTTAATCCTACTTCTATGCTGACCGATAATTTATCATTAATTTCCGCTAGTCTTTTCTCCCTGTATTCAGCCAACTCCCCTTCTATCCTTTTATATTCCGCTTCCAGTTTTTTCGCCACCGCTTTTTGGGCAGCTATCGTCTCCATTTCCAATATCTTTCCGTATTCCTCCGCTCCTTTTTGCAATTTATTTTCTATACTATTTGATATATTTTGTATCTTTTCTTTATATTCACCCATATGTAATTTGCTTGCATCATCCACCATCTTATCCAGCTCCTGCTGCAGTTCCCTGCTGGTCAAATTAGCCTCATCTAATATTTTTTGTGCCCGGATCCGTGCCATATCAATTATTTTTTCGGCTTTTACCGAAGCACTTTTGGAATATCTCTCTTCATCTTGTTTTACCAGCTGCACCTTTCTCAAAAGTCTGTCATAGGCCACCAAAACCATGGATAAAATCACGGACAAAAGCACTACTCCGATCATTTCAATACTTAGGGCAGGTACTTGCATACTTAGATTATCAATATCACGTAGGCTAAAAGCAATCCTCCGGACATAATTGCCAAAGTCAGCAATAGATTTATAATTACCGAAAATTGAATTGATTTACCGGCCAACGGATTTCTTCCAATCGATTCTACCCCTTGTTTTGCCACTCTGCCAAAGTAACTGAATCCGATGGCAAACGCCGAAACGGCAATCAAAATTGCCAGCACATATCTTAAAGAGGATAAAGGGCTAAGCGTAGGTGCCAAAAGTCCTTGTCTCAGGGTTTCAATTAAGTTACCTCTGGAACTCACAGCCACTATAGCCGGTCGGATACCAATTGCCACTACAATCCTCCCTATCGCCTCTTTATCGTCGTTAGTATAGTCTTCCAAGGCAACACCCAAAATGTTGCCGCTTTTGTCAGCCAGCTGACCTAATCCCGATTTTTCAGATGACGTAACAAAATTACCCTGCTTAATATTTCCGTTTACACTGGTTACACGTACATAAGCTTTCCCGGAGCTTACAACCGGTTTGCTATTTTCCAAACTCAGATTATTAATTAATACCGAAGCTTCGTTTACATATACACCGGCAATCCCCACATCATATCCGGTACTGCATTTTTTAATCCCTTCCGTAGTTGTACACAATATGCTCCCGTCTTCCAGATTCTCTTCATTAATCTGCATCGATATCGCCACCGAAGACGAATTTATCTGTGCTTTCACCTCACCGCCTAACCCCATAAAGCTACATATTCCTACTACTATTAATAATATATATTTCATATCTTTCTACAGCTTAAGAATATATAAGCGAAAAGTCAATATTACCGAATGTTTACAATGTAATTGCTAACAATTTGGGCAAGAATGTCCAAGTTTTTGAATACACTATTTACGCACTATCCTGTATAATTTAGCTTCGATTAATGCAAATATTGTTAAATAAGATAATTACACTAGATAATTCAATATATTTACTATAAGTTTTTAAAGTAATACCTCATGTCCTCTCATTCCATTCATGGATCACCCCCAACGCTTTTTATAATACCTGTCTCACTTTCATAACCAATCACATAACGAGCAGTTGAATTAGAAGAATAAATCTTTTAAAAATCTAGCTTCTTTTTTTAAAAAATAAAATAATACGATTACACTGTTTACATTTCTTAATTTTACGGCGTGCGTAATCAGGATTGAGTTTAACTATTAGTGTAATTATTTTCTGCTTATTGACACTAATTAATAATAAACTCATATTAATAATAAACATAGACAAACTTACCCATGTCTAAGTTTCAAAGCCAAAATGTCTACATATCTGCCCGATGCTATCAAATCTGTATCCCGGCTTTCCATCCAGGAAGCAGCCAAGTTCTTAAACATCTCCTCCAAAACACTTCGCAGATGGGAAAAACAGGGTATTTTGATTCCGGAAAGAACTGTTGGTAACCAAAGAAGATATTCTTTAATTCAGCTTCAGGAATTTGAATTAAATCCAAAAAAGGGTTTTGCTATCAATAATTTCCTCCCCACGTCAATTACACCAGGAGTAATTCCTCACTATACACCGAATATTATACCTGTCGAACAGCTTGTTACACCTGTAAATTTAAATAAGCCAAAAATAAAGATCGGATTTCCCTTGCCGATTCTGGCTGGAATTACCGGTATAATTTTTTTGCTTACACTCGGTAGTAATATCTCCCGCATCAATTACCCATCTGAAAATCAGATCACTGGTGGTTTAGCCATCGATCCCCGGGTTTTAGCTACTCAGGCAGAATTAGAAGATTTACAAATTCGTGTAAATATACCCAGTTTGTTTGAAAAAGAAGCTACTTTCTCTGCAGATATTACTGCTCCCAATATTATCTACTCAATAAACCCCGGAACCGGTATTTCTGTATCGGCAGGTCAAAACCCCACCATATCTCTCACAGATCCGGGTTCATCACAGAAATTTTTTAGCACTTTCAAAGTATCCGGCCAAAATAATGTTGTAGCTAGCGAAAACAGCGATTCTTTAACCCTTGCTGCAGGATCCAACGTCAGTATCACCACCGATTCCACCAACAAAAAGATTACCATTTCTTCCACAGACACCACCGGATTAACCGGAACTGTAGGGATAGGCAACGGCGGAACCGGCATTACCTCATATGCCGTCGGTGATTTGCTTTATGCGTCTGCCACCTCCACTTTGAGTAAATTACCCATTGGCAGTGCCGGCCAGGTACTTTCTGTTTCTGGCGGCTTACCCGGCTGGACCAGTACCGCAAATGGTGTCGATACCGTCCAGGAAAGTGATATCACAATCAATTCCGTTACTGCTACCACCATGGATTTTCTCGGAGGCGACTTTGACCTATCAGAAAGTCCCACTGGAGAATTAAATATTCAATTGGCCTCCATACTCACAACCCCCACTGGAGTTGCCGGCAATTTCGATATAGGAGGCTTGCTAACTTCCGGTACCGCCGATGCTTTTCAGGTCGACGCGGCAGGTACTATTACCATTCCGGCAACTCAGGACATAGTATTCGGTACGATCGGACTATCAGACCTCGGTTCCAGCAATATCACCTCCGGAGCTTCCAGGGTCGGTCTGTTTGACGAATTTACCAACTCAAACGGTGTAAACGTTCAGGATGTTTTAGATGATCTGGACGCGGCCATCGGAGCCGGATCATCCAAATGGAGTCAACAAACCGGTTATATCTACTTAGCCAATACAACGGATGATGTAGCTATAGGCGGAACAACTACCGCTGCCAGTTCATTCCACTTTGACACCAGTGCCGGCAATTTACTTTTGGGCACAAATGAGTCCCTGAACGGGTTACTAACTCTTTATTCATCCGGAGTCGGTATAACCGATCCTGTAATCACCACCGATGCCACCGGCAATCTGATAGCCACCTCTCCGAATTTCACCACAACTTCCACGGGAATAAATTCGACAGCCCTTGGCGCAACCACCCCTTCCACCGCAGCTTTTACTACACTTTCCTCTACCGGAAATACCATATTAAGCTCAGGTGCAGGCTCCAATACCACTTTGGGGAATGCCACCGGTGATTTCCAACTTGTTTCCAACGCGTTAGACATCTCAACTGCCGGAGTAATTTCAGGTGCTACCGGGCTGACATCATCCGGAACCATTACTTTTTCTGGTTTAACGACCGATGGTGTTGTTACCGTTTCGTCAGGAGCCTTGTCTTCAGAAGCGTCCTTAGCAATAGCCCGGGGAGGCACCGGTCTCTCCTCAGCCCCAACTTCGGGTCAATTGCTGATTGGAAATGCCTCCAACGGTTATACCCTCAATGGGCTGACAGCCGGTTCAGGAATCGGCATTGTCAATGGGTCAGGCTCTATCACTGTCTCCAACTCCGGTGTCCTGTCTTTAACCGGTACAGCCAATCAGGTAAATGTATCCGGCGCCACGGGTAATATCACTCTTTCTACTCCCCAAAATATCCATACGGCCGCCACTCCCACTTTTGCCGGACTTGCTTTATCAAACACCACCAACCAGATCACTTTTGGAACTACCAACACTACTACCATCTCTTCTACAGCCCCCTCTACATCCCGAACTTATACTCTGCCGGATTTCGGCAGTAATGATACTTTTGTCGGTCTGGCTGCCACTCAAACCCTTATTAATAAAACATTTACCGATAATGTCACTTTTATCCAGGACAACCTGGACACCACCAAAAAGCTCCAGTTCAACGCAGCCAACATTGGTTCCGCTTCGACCACTACCCTCAGCCTGCCTGCAGGTGTCGGAACATCGGATACTCTGTGTTTGGCCACCACTGGAAACTGTGTTGGACTAGGTGGTGGAGTCACAACTCCAGGAGGATCTACCAACACTTTGGCTAAATTTACCGGTTCTCAGACTATCGGCGACGCCAGTATCACCGATACCGGAAGTCTTGTTACTTTTTCCACCGATGTTGATTACTCACTGGCCGGCTCAGAAAATGTTTCACTATCAAACGGTTCCTTGTCTGCCGATCTGCTTTCCCTATCCGGTGTAATTTCAGACACCAACTCTGCCGACCTCATCCAACTGGCAATAATTGACAATACTGCCACTTCAGGTACCGGCCGCGGACTATATCTCGAAGTCGGGGACGGAACTGCATCTCTCGATAGTGCTCTGGCTATAAACCACACCGATACCGGTCAGGCTTTAACCTCAGGTATTACCATTACCGGTGCCGCCTCTACAGCTATAACCACCGCCATAGATTTGTCCGATCCGGAAATTGCCTCTGCATTATCTACCGGCCTCAACGACCTTTCCGGTTCTAATTGGAGCATCACCGGAGCCTCAGGAAACATCACTTCCGGCACCATAAACGGTCAAACAATCTCTTCCACCGCCAATTTTACCGGCACCGTTCAGGTAGTCACATCGCTTACTTCACCACTGTACACCGGCATCGGAGCTGTAACTTTATCTTCTGCCGGCGGTAACGCTTTAACCCTGGACTCATCATCCGGAAATGTGGTTGTCGCTTCAGGGGATACTCTTCAAATCCAAAGCGGGAACATCTCTTCGAATAATACAGCCATTTCCATCGACAGCGGTTCTGCCAATCAGGTCAACTTGGGTGCTTCTGATACCCTTAGTAACGGTACCTGGACCATTACAGGAGCCGGGGCAGTATCCGGTGTAACGACAATTTCTGCCGGCACTAACGAAACTATTAACGGTATTGATATCTCGGCCGGAACAGTCTCCGACGTCGATAATCTGACCATCAACACCGGTGGTGATTTGACCATCGGTTTAATCGGCTTAAACGATTTGGGTACATCAAACCTCAATTCCGGAGCATCATTAATCGGTGCATTCGATGAATTTGCCAATTCCAATTCCACCAACATTCAGGATGTGCTGGACGACTTTGATGCCGCTATAGGATCCGGTGCATCCAAATGGACTGACTCAGGAACCTTTACTTACCTTACCAGTGTCACAGATGATTTGGTCATCGGTAGTACCACAGTCGCAGCCGCCTCGCTCTTTTTTGATGAATCTGCCGCAGATTTATTTTTAGGTACCAATGAATCGTTAAGCGGTCGGTTGACTCTTTACTCTTCCGGAGTCGGTATTACAGATCCTGTCATCACTGTCGATACTACCGGAAATTTAATTACTACCTCCGCCAATTTCAACACCACCGCCACCGGGATCAACTCCACTGCCGTTGGTGCAACCACCCCTTCTACAGCAGCCTTTACTTCACTTTCATCTACCGGAGCTACTACCTTGGGTAACAATACCGCCAATGTCACAGTCAATTCTGACATTTGGGATATCACTGGTGCCGGAGTAGCCTCAGGACTTACCGGAATCACCTCTTCCGGAACCATCACTTTTTCCGGTTTATCCACGACCGGTATTGTTCACAACAACGCTTCCGGTGTTTTATCAACATCCGCTATTAATTTAGCCGGTGGTGCTTCAGAAATCACCGGTATTCTCCCGGTAGGAAATGGTGGAACCGGACTAAACACCTCAACTGTAACTGATGGCCAGCTTTTAATCGGTAATGACACTGGAAACGGGTTTTCTTTAGCCGCGTTAACCGCCGGAAACGGAATTACGGTAACTAACGGTGCCGGTACAATTTCACTGGCTGCAAATGTTTTAACTACTGCCGATGGCACCGGTTCCAGTTCCAATAACTCCGGTTTGGAGTT